>Ga0265292_1002267_pt1 | contig 13738 bp, 12 predicted proteins | sample Munlanlewell296A_FD_189080 | JGI IMG/M metagenome (GOLD analysis project Ga0265292, IMG submission 189080) | Leachate microbial communities from a municipal landfill in Southern Ontario, Canada - Leachate well 296A | ecosystem: Engineered > Solid waste > Landfill > Unclassified | place: Canada...
AGGAAAATCTGAAAAACATTCAGCAAACCGAACTTGAAGGTTTTAAAAAGTACAGGAAAATTAAGGAACACGAATTGATTGAACAATATTCGGAACATATCTCGGAAAAGTATGCCCAGATGTTTATTAAAAAACTGAAACAGGTTACGAAAAATGGTAAAAAACCAGAGTATATAAAGGTGATAAACGATTTATTTGAACACATTGAAAATGAGTAATCTCCCTGTAAAAATTGCGACACGTGGAAGTAAATTAGCTCTTTACCAGTCACATAAAGTAAAAGAAGAACTGGAGAAGCGTTTTCCGGGAAAAGCCTTCGAGATTCAGATTATTAAAACCAAAGGTGATAAGATTCTCGATGTAGCCCTATCTAAAATTGGCGATAAGGGCCTTTTTACCAGGGAACTCGAAAATTCACTCCTGCAGCACGAAGCCGATATGGCTGTTCATAGTTTAAAAGACATGCCGACGGAATTGCCCGAAGGATTGACCCTGGGCGGAGTACTGGAGCGTGGCGAGGTTCGAGATGCCCTTGTAAGTATTCACGGTAAAAAACTTGCTGAACTGGATGAAACCGATATTGTGGCAACATCGAGTCTCCGCCGAAAGGCTCAGCTACTGCATTTTAACAGTAAACTCAGGATCGTGGATATTCGCGGCAATGTAGACACACGCCTGAAGAAAATGGCTGAAGGGTATTGTACTGCAATGATTATGGCCGGCGCCGGATTGCAACGGTTAGGCTACCACGATATAATTTCTGAAATTCTCGACCCGGCTATAATGGTTCCGGCTGTCAGCCAGGGAGCTATCGCAATCGAAATCAGGGTGAATGATCCTGAAATAGAATCGTTGATGAAAGAAATTAGTCATTTACCAACTTTTATTGCAGTTAAGGCTGAAAGAATTTTTCTCCGTGCGCTCGAAGGGGGGTGCCAGATTCCCATCGGTTGCTTTTCGCAATTAAGCCACGGAAGTTTTAAAATAACCGGGTTTGTTTCCAATCTCGATGGTTCGGGAATGCTGAAAGATTCTATGGAAGGCGAAATCGGCAACGCTGAAAAAACCGCTCTTATGCTGGCCCAACGCTTTCTGGAAAAAGGAGCACAGGAAATGATACGGAAAATCAGAACCTTGAACAACATATGATACTACAGGGAAAAGTTTTTATATCCACGGTTAGTGCTCATAAATCGGTTGAAATCAGAAATATTTTCGAACCGCTGGGAGCCACTGTGATTGATTTTCCCATGACAGAATTTATGACAGTAGAGCAAACTCCTGCCATTCAAACTGCCATCTGTCAAATTGAAAAATTTCACTGGATTATTTTTACCAGTGCCAACGGGGTAACCCATTTCCATCAGTTATTAATGGGAATAGGCAAAGTTTCCAAAATTCCATCTGGAGTAAAAATAGCTGCAGTAGGAGTTAAAACTGCGTTGGAATTGGAAAAAGCAGGTAGAAAAGCAGATTATTCAGGTTCTGGGAATACCGCCGAAAACCTTGTAAATGAACTGATAGAAAAAGAGTCCCTGCAAAACTGCAATATTTTGCTTCCGTTGGGGAATCTTGCTCCGGATACCCTGGAGGCACGGCTTTCAAAAATTGCTAACGTCACACGTATTAATGTGTATAAGACTATAAAAACTGTGGTTGCGGACAACGAACCCATTGAACGGATTAAAAATAACCGCTACGATTTGGTTATATTCACCAGCCCCTCGGGCGTCGATAACTTTGCAGATGCTATTGGTCCTGAAAATGTCAACCCGGAACTACGGGTTGCCAGTATCGGGAAAGTCACCACCCGTGCCGTCGAACAACATGGGTTAACCTGCCTGGTAACTGCTGCAAAATCGACATACGAGGGCCTGGCAAATGAAATTGTAAATTACTATACCATTAATAAATAAAATTATGTCTTTCCCAGTAACACGTTTAAGAAGGCTTAGAAAAAATCCCATTTTACGCAAAATGGTTGCGGAAACCACCATTTCCCGTGACGATTTAATCATGCCGTTGTTTGTTTGTCCCGGTTCTAAGGTGAAAAATCCGATTGGCTCCATGCCGGGTAATTACCAGATGTCAGTCGACTATATTGTTGATGAATGTAAGCAACTGGTGAATAAAGGCATTAAAGCCGTTTTGCTGTTCGGAATACCCGACCATAAAGATGAAACAGGGATGGTGGCAACCAGCGATGATGCTATCGTACAGCAGGCCATCAAAGCCATTAAGAAAGAAATCAGCGATATATTTCTGATCGCGGATATTTGTAATTGCGAGTACACCACCCATGGGCATTGCGGTACCATTGTGAATGGAGATGTCGATAATGATTTAACGCTCGAAACTCTCGCACAGCAGGCACTATCGTTTGCACGTGTGGGTGTGGATATGGTTGCTCCGAGCGATATGATGGATGGTCGTGTTGGTCGAATGCGCCAGACACTGGACGATCATGGATTTTACAATCTGCCCATCATGTCATATTCTGCAAAGTACGCATCGGCATTTTACGGTCCTTTTCGCGAAGCAGCAGAATGCGCTCCAAAGTTTGGTGACCGTTCTTCGTATCAGATGAATCCTTCAAACGCCGACGAAGCCATGCGCGAAATTGCTCTCGATATCGAAGAAGGGGCTGATATTATTATGGTAAAACCGGCTTTAAGTTATCTCGATGTAATCCGCCGTGCCAAAGACGAATTTAATATCCCCATTGCCGCTTATAATGTGAGTGGTGAATTTTCAATGGTGAAGGCCGCTGCCGAAAAAGGCTGGATCGACGAGAAACGTATTGTCCGCGAGATTCTTACATCAATAAAAAGAGCCGGTTCCGATATTATCCTTACCTATCATGCCAAGGATATGGCAGATTGGTTGTAATACTATTGAAACTTCAATCAATTATTATTTCAGAAAATTTCTCATGAATATCCAAAACAGCATAAACGAATTCCAACGTGCACAGGAAAGCATTCCGGGCGGGGTAAACTCACCTGTGCGGGCATTTAAAAGCGTACATGGCGATCCAATTTTTATAAAACAAGCAAAAGGTGCCCGAATAACTGATATTGACGGCAACGCATACATCGACTTTGTAAGTTCATGGGGTCCAATGATTTTAGGTCATGCTGACGAAAGAGTGATAAACGCCATACAAACGGCCGCAGTATACGGAACAAGCTTTGGAGCACCCACCGTTGCTGAAACCGAAATCGCAGAGCTGATAAAAAGAATGGTTCCTTCCATCGAGCTGGTTCGTATGGTGAATTCAGGTACGGAAGCTACCATGAGTGCTTTGCGCCTGGCCCGCGGTTTTACGGGAAGGGACCTGGTGGTCAAGTTCCAGGGCTGCTATCATGGTCATGCCGACAGTTTTCTGATTAAAGCCGGATCTGGAGCGCTTACGCTCGGCTATCCCGATAGTCCCGGTGTTACGCAGGGAACCGCAAAAGATACGTTAATTGCTCAATACAACGATTTATCGTCGGTGGAAGAAATCTTTAAACAGAAAGGCGACCAGGTAGCTGCGGTAATTGTAGAGCCTGTGCCTGCCAACATGGGAGTAATTCTTCCCGAAACTGGCTTTCTCGAAGGATTGCGTGAAATAACCTATAAATATGGAGCCTTATTGATATTTGACGAAGTAATTTCCGGCTTTCGCCTGGCAAAAGGCGGGGCGCAGGAGTATTACGGCGTAATGCCCGACATAACTGCACTTGGTAAAATCATTGGGGGAGGTTTACCGGTGGGGGCCTACGGGGGACGGAAAGATATCATGAGCAGGCTTGCGCCTCTCGGGCCGGTTTACCAGGCTGGCACGCTGGCAGGAAATCCTCTTGCCATGAGTGCCGGACTGGCAACCCTTAAAATTATCGACGAAACACCTGGTTTTTACAAAGAGCTCGATCGAAAAGGCGCTTTACTGGAAAATGGGCTTCGTGCGAATCTTCAAGATACCGGAATACCTGGGATCATTAACCGTATTGGCTCATTAATGACCTTGTTTTTTACGGAAGAAAAGAAAGTAAATTCTTACAACACTGCCGTAAAATCGGACACCGGAAGGTATGCCCGGTATTTTAAACTGGCGCTCGAAAACGGTATTTACCTGGCGCCATCGCAATTCGAGGCGGCTTTTGTTTCCCTTGCGCATACCGATGATGATATTGAAAAGGCTGTAAAGGCTGGCCTTACTGCTTTGGAGATGATAAAAACGCAGTAACCTTGGACTAACCCTGGCAGGGTTTATTCCGGGGACAAAATAAACTGAACTTTTATTCATGCAAAACTCAATATTTCTCAATACGCTAAAAGGCATAAAAACTTCCCGTCCGCCTGTATGGTTTATGCGGCAGGCGGGCAGGGTGCTGCCCTCATATCTCGAACTTCGCGCTAAGCATTCGTTCTGGCAGATGATGAACGATCCCGGTCTTGCCGCTAAAGTAACCCTTCTGCCCGTATACGATCTCGGGGTAGATGCAGCCATCCTGTTTTCCGATATCCTGGTAATTCCATATGCCATGGGCATGGGGCTCGATTTTACCGACCACGGCCCAAAATTCGACAAACCCCTGAAGGATTACGAAAACCCGTTGACGAAGCTGAATCCCGATCCGGGTAAGCTTCAATATATCTACCGGGCCATCGATGAAATTGTGAAGACCCGTCCGGAAAACACCCCGCTTATTGGTTTTGCCGGAGCACCGCTCACTGTTCTTTGTTATATGCTCGAGGGGTTAAGCAGCAAGGCGAATTTTCCCGATGCCATTTCGTTTATCTATAGGAATAAAAGTATTACGGAAAAACTGGTAGATGCCGTAACTGACCTTACCATTGAATATGCAACGCAGCAAATCGCCCATGGAATCGACACCTTTCAGCTATTCGAAACCCATGGAGGAATTCTTCCTTTCGATTTTTACAAGACGATGTTTTTCCCTGCCATACAAAAAATATCGAAGGCTGTGCGCGACAAAGGAATACCTTTTATCTATTTCCCAAAGGATATAGGGACAGGATTCAGCCATATAACACCCGATATCTGCGATTTTGTGAGTGTCGACTGGCAAACACCCATCACCGAAGCGCGAAAATCGGTTCACCCCGGTGTGGGTCTGCAGGGGAATCTCGATCCGCGCCTTCTTTTTGCAGACCAGTCCGCCATTGAAAAAGAACTGGTGAAATACATAGAATTTGGGAAAGCAGAATACAAATGGATTTTCAATCTCGGTCATGGTTTTATGCCGGGAATTCCGTTTGAAAACGCAAAATATATTGTCGATTGGGTTAAAACAACCAACTGGAAGAGATGAGGATGAACAAATTATTACTAAAATATAACAGGCCTGGGCCTCGTTACACAAGTTATCCGCCCGCCACTTTTTTTCATACCGGCTATACAGCGGAAGAGTATAAACAATCGGTAGTCGATTCAAATCACGAGAAGCCTGAGAACATTTCGATATACATTCATATCCCTTTCTGTCCCCGTCTCTGCCATTTTTGCGGATGCAACACCGGGATCGCGAAAGAAAAGAATCATATCGAGCGTTACGTTCGTGCATTAATCAAAGAGATTAATACGGTTTCGCCGCTGATCGATAAAAAACGGCCGGTAACACAGGTTCATTGGGGTGGGGGTACTCCAAATTCCATTCCGTTCGACTACATCGTGGAAATCATGGACACGTTGAGAGCAAATTTCGAGTTTCATCCCGGAGCCGAAGTTGCCATGGAATGTAGTCCTGCCTATCTCACTCTCGAAAACATCGATACCCTGGCAAATACGGGATTCAATCGCATCAGCATCGGGGTACAGGATTTTCACCGCGAAGTGCTCGACACGGTAAACAGGCTGCCGTCACGCCTTCCTATGGAGGAATTGTTTCAGCATATCCGGGCGAGAGGGTTTAAGAGCATTAATATCGACCTTATTTACGGTTTGCCGAAGCAAACGCCGGAAATTTTTGCCGATTCCATAAAACAAGCCCTGGCATTGTCGCCCGACAGGCTTGTTACTTTTTCGTACGCCCACGTTCCCTGGTTTAACAAGTCGATGGTAAAACTCGAAAAATTTGGCTTGCCTACCACTGAGGAAAAGTTCGGGTTGTTCGGATTGGCTTACGTAATGCTCACATCGAACGGGTATGTCCCCATTGGTCTCGACCATTATGTCAGGCCCACCGACGACTTAGCTATTGCACTGAAAGAACATAAGCTACACCGTAACTTCCAGGGATATTGTACGCGTGAAACCACTGGCCAGGTGTATGCCTTCGGGTCGAGCGGAATAAGCCAGTTGTGGAATGCTTACAGCCAGAATATTAAAAATTACCAGCAGTACATCGAGGCCATCGAAAATCATGATTTTGCTGTTGAAAGAGGGTACCGGCTCACCCAAACCGACATCATCTGCCGCGAAGCCATAAACTCGGTGATGTGCAACGGATACCTGAATTTTGAAGAAATGGCCCATCAGTTCGGTATTTCAGAAGATGAGCTGAAAAGCACTTTACAATATTCACTCGAGAAATTATCGGAATTTATCGACGACGGATTGGTTACCCTCGACGGCAAAGGAATCAAGGTAAGTCAGCAGGGGATGCTGATTGTTCGCAACATAGCCATGGCTTTCGATCCCCAACTGGAAGTAAAACAAGGCATGTATTCAAAAACAATTTAATTTTTCATGGAAAAAACCGTTGAAATAGCTGTTATAGGCGCCGGGCTTACCGGGTTGACCACTGCTTTTTACCTAAAAAAGAAGAATAAAGATTTTATTGTTCTTGAGGAAAAAGACAGGCCGGGTGGAGTAATTCAAACCAGGCACGAGAATGGTTTTACTTACGAAGAAGGACCCAATACCGGAGTGCTTGGAAATCCCGATGTGGCTGAACTTTTTGAAGATCTCGACGGTTTGTGCACATGTGAAGTGGCCGGCGATAATGTAAAGAAGCGTTACATCCTGAAAAACGGAGTTTGGGAACCCATGCCCATGGGGCTAAAGCAGGCGGTGAACACCCCTCTTTTTACCACAAAAGATAAATTCCGGCTTTTGGGCGAGCCATTCCGCAAAAGAGGTGCCAACCCTGAGGAACCCCTCAGTGAAATGGTAAAACGCCGCATGGGGCAAAGTTTTCTCGATTATGCGATCGACCCCTTTATACTTGGGGTTTATGCCGGCGATCCTTCCCGGTTGCTCACTAAATACGCTTTCCCAAAACTTTATAACCTTGAACAAACCTACGGCAGCTTTATTGGCGGGTCGGTAAAAAAGATGTTCCAGAAGAAAGATGAACGTGAGAAAAAGGCTACCCGGAAGGTATTTTCGGTACATGGAGGGTTGTCGGGTTTTACCGGTGCACTTTGGAAATCGGCAGGAGAAGACCGCATTTTTTTGAATGTAAAGAATATCGAAATACAGCCTGAGGAAGACCATTTCGTCATTACAGGAATACTGAACCATGAAATAGTGACCCTGATAGCCCAAAGGGTCATCACCACCACCGGATCTTATACTTTGAGATCGATGCTCCCCTTTGCGGATAAAAAGTTACTGCTTGCAGTGGAGAAAGTTAAATATGCCCGTGTTATGCAGGTTGTACTTGGGTTTAAGCAATGGAACGGGATGGAACTCGATGGCTTCGGCGGGTTAATACCTTTTAAGGAAAAGCGCGATATTCTTGGAGTGTTGTTCCTGTCGGCATTATTGTCGGACCGTGCCCCTGAAGGAGGGGCATTGTGCTCTGTTTTTGTGGGTGGTGTGCGGCGCGAAGATTTGCTCGATAAAACAGACGATGAAATCAGGAGAATTGTGGAACGCGAGTATTCCGATGTAATGCGGCTAAAGGAATTTAATCCCGATTTGTTTAAAATTATCCGATACCAGCATGCCATTCCCCAGTATGGAATCGAAAGCCGGGAAAAACTCGAGGCCCTTGAACAGTTGCAGTCGGCGTATAAGGGACTGATTATCGGTGGAAATCTTCGCGACGGCATCGGCATGGCCGACCGGATAAAGCAAGGCAAACATTTTGCTGATATAGTTTGATTTGTAATTCTATACTTTATGCACCAGTTTCTGATCATATTACACATTATCACAAGTTCTGTTTTTATCCTTGTGGCCATAGCGGTAACTGCAAGGTCTGTAGTAGGATGGTCGAAAAATCTGAAGTATTCGAAAACAGACAAATACATGTCATATCTGTTTATGGCGCTGTTATACCTTACCCTGGTGCATGGGATCATTATGTATTTCTTTATCGACCCTTCGTCTAAATCGGCCATGGATATTCAGCATGCCATAAAGCGGGCATCGCTGAGGTTTTGGGTGGTAGAACATTTTTATTTCATGACGTTTGCCCTGATTCTCTCCCAGATCGGAGGAATATTTATCCGTAAAACCACCATCGATAAAAACCGTTTTGCGTATGCTTCATTTTATTATGGCATAGCCACATTTATTACCGTAGTTTCCGTGACATTTTATTTTATTTACCGCTAGCATGATGAAATCAAAAACAGCAGTTCTCCTTTTGAATATAGGTACCCCCGACAGTCCCGAAACATTCAAGGTACGAAAGTACCTGTTCGAATTTTTGAACGATAAACGGGTAATCGATATTCCGTGGCTTTTACGGAAAATGCTTGTCAACTTCATTATTGTTCCGTTTCGTGCTCCAAGGTCGGCAAAGCTCTATCAAAAACTATGGACCTGGGAAGGTTCACCCCTTCTTTTTCATGGGGTATCGGTGCAGCAAAAGTTGCAGCAAAAGTTGGGTGAAGGGTATATCGTTGAATTTGCCACGAACTACCAGCGGCCGAATATTAAGGAAGTAGTAGAAAAAGTTCTGAAGCAGAATGTGAACCGAATCATCGCATTCCCGCTTTTTCCGCAATACGCAAGTTCTACCACCGGCTCAGCTATCGAAAAGCTATTAAAAATACTGGCTCACGAATATAAAATTCCTGCTATTACCACTATATTGCAGTATTACGATCATCCTTTATATCTGGAAGCCATGGCTGCACGCATTTTCGATTACGATTACCTGAGTTACGATCACATTCTCATAAGTTATCATGGCCTGCCTATAAACCAGGTGAATAAGTCACACTATGGAAAAGCCTGCGAACATTATAACTGCACCATAGAAGTTACGGAACAAAACCAATATTGCTATCATGCTTCATGTTATGCCACATCGCGGTTATTAGCCGAAAAGTTGAACCTTGATGAGAACAGGTACACGGTTTGTTTTCAATCGCGCATCGCCAAAAACTGGCTGTCGCCTTTTACCGATGAGGTTATTACAACACTGGCAAAGGAGGGGAAAAAACGCCTGCTGGTAATTTGTCCGTCGTTTACCGCCGATAGTCTGGAGACCACCATCGAAATCGGGCACGAGTACAAGGATTTATTCCTCCAAAACGGCGGTACAAAGCTTACAATAGTGGAAAGCTTGAACGATAGTGAGCGTTGGGTTGATGCGATTGGGGAAATGATTTCTGAAAAGAAAAACCTCCAATAACTAATAGGCCTGGGGTTGAAAGTAGCCAGTTTAAAAATAAAAAACAAGTTTTTAGAAGGCATTCTGAGGCTTAGTGGGGCTTTTGGAAAGTGTTGGGAATCTGCTTAAAACGATGAAAGGCATCGCTGGCAAATTAAGGCAGCGACAGCTATCTTAATAAATCAATAAAATCAGATTAATAGATATCGACTCCGAATCGTGGATTTACTGCATTATTGTAAATAGATCCGAATGTAAATAATAATCCAAAGGTTGTATTATAAGTATATTGAGTTGCTATTTCTTTTCTTCTTAAAAGCATTTCCTCAAAAGTTGAGCCCCCTTTTTCGAGTGAAAACTGATCGTGAACAAGTGAGACTCCACCGCCGATATTAAATGATAATCCTTTTGCTATTCGCAAATCGAATCTGCCAATTAAACTGAGATGATTTTTGCTCCAATCATGTAGGTAATTTTTCCATGAAAGACTTATATTTCCTGATCCCCATTTCTCAACAACTTTATAGGCTACAGAGAGTAACTGAGAACCCAAATTTTCCTGTACTTTGTTGTAAATTGTGGTATCGCGGTAATTATAATATTCATAACCAATTCCATACTGAAATCTGAATTGCCGGCGGGTAGCCTGAGCATAGGGAAATATGTTATATTCTATGGCAGGGCGAAATATCAAAGAAAAATCGGAATTACTATAAATTGAAGAATTTACATAGGCTGAGGACCCGACCGACCAGTGTTCATTGATACCTTTAACATACAGAATATTTGCATATTGGCTCCGGCTGTAACTTTTAATCACCATTTCACCTATTTTATATTTATTATCCCTCCATCCATAACTATAACTTACACTAAGTTTAGTTTTTTCAGTAATCCTTTCTGCATCGAAATTGCCATTCATTATGGTGGATTTGTAACTTTTCTCGCCATTCAGGAACCCGGATATACTTGTCCGGAACACCCAATTGTTCCATTTATCTGTCGTAACTGTTTCCTCAATCTGTTCAGTAAACCAAATATCAAAAAACTCAGTAAGAGGTGTTTTTAGAACATAGCGCATAAGTGCCATTTTAAGGATTTTAACGGTCTTTATCCGTCTTACTTCATCTGTTTCATCAGGTGAATGGGATATCATAATAGTATCATTCATGCCTGCAAACCTGTTCTGGCCTACAAAAAAATACGTTTCTTTTCCTCCGCCAGACCCGGTAGGCTGATAGGCCGAGATTACATAAACATCTGCAACTCTGAGATCTCTTACATAATTAATAAAGGTTATCTCCTTTTTGATGTAGCTGGAAGCACCCATGTAAACATTCAGGGCATCCTTCCGGATTGTGTCAGATTCCATTAAAGCTTCCTGGGAAAAACAGGTTCCGGATAAGATTAAAAACATTAAAGAAATTAAAGTTTTCATGATTGCAGGGTGTTTTGGTAGTTGTTTTTTTAGACAGACATATAAATATAGAACAATTAGTTAGTTATATGGGTATCTGGAATTATTAACAATCTTAATTTGAACAAAAACAAAGCAATCTTATAAACCTCCTAAAGAGATGTTACCTGTTGTTCTATAATTCATTAATCTTATCAAATGAAATTTTTATTCCTTTTATTAAAGAGGAACTAAACCCTTGGTGTTCCATTTCATTTAAACCAACAATAGTACATCCCTGAGGAGTGGTAACTCTATCAATTAATTGTTCTGGGTGAACTTTTTCTTCAATCGTCATTTGTGCAGCTCCTTTAACAGTCTGTGAGGCGATAGACAAGGCAGTTTGAGCGTCAAAACCAATTTCAATACCTGCTTGCATAGCTGCTCGAATATATCGTAAAGCATATGCCGTGCCGCAAGCTCCTAAAATGGTAGCTCCATTCATCAGTTTTTCTTCAATAATTAAAGCCGTCCCCAAAAGACTGAATAATCCGAAGATTTTTTGACCAGCTTCTTTGCTTCTTTCTGAAAATGAAATACATGTTGCAGATTCACCAAATTGAGCCGCAATATTTGGCATAATCCTAACAATTGAATGTGCATGATTTGTTTTTTGCTCCAAAGTATCAATGCTTAATCCACTTACTGCAGATACTATAATTTTATTTGCTATGTGAGGTAAGATTTCATGTAAAACAACATTAGTCTGATATGGTTTTACAGTTAGCAGGATGATATCAGCTTGGTTGATTTCAAATGTATTGTCGGATGATACGCGAATATTTTGGCTTTCTAAAAACTGAATTTGTTGAATATTGCGTCTTGTAATTGTGATTCCGGAGTTTGAAGAAAACTTTGATAATCCTATTGCCAAGGCAACTCCTAAATTTCCGCCTCCTATGATTTGTATTTTTATTGTTTTTGTTTCCATGATAAATATATAATTTTCAGATTCTTTCTTTAGTTATTTTTAGAATTATTAAACTTCTCCAAGATTCATTTCAACTTGCGTATACTTATATGCTTTTTAGAATTACAGGTAACATCTCAATAATCGCAACCAGTTACGTTTTTTTGCGACTTGCACGGAACTCGCATAAGACGTAAAAACCACGCAATTCGTTGTCTTGATATGTATTGATTGAGTCCAATTGGATCAACCTGAGGACTTCCGGTAGTTCGTATTTCAGGAATCATGTTCATGTCGACTAAGTTAAGTGTTTTAACTCTAAGTGAGCACAATTCAAGAAGGTTTTTCACAAAATAAAAGTACTCCATCCAGGTTCTTAATTGCTAAGTTAAGGTATGATCAGAGCCTGTCAAGGGCAAGTCACAAGAAGTACCAGTGTTTCCATCATCAAAACAGGCCAATTCAGGCTGAACTAACTCTCGCCCTCAACTTATACTTATATACAAAGTATAATGACTACACCGCTCCTAATGGAGGTGCACCACAGCACTGGTGGGTTGCCGGGAGGAATAGCTATTTGGGAAGTAAAATCCCTAATCGACTCGATTGTCATGGTATCAAATACGTCGAATGCTTCTTAAATGATCAGAGGATTGATTATCAGTATACGGTGGTAAATGATCCTCAAAACGGAATGAACATCAAATTTATATTCAATTCGGATGGGACTTTCAGCCCTGTTCAAAGACCGGTTCCTTTTTTTTATGACGAGCGAATACCGACGGAAGTTACGCATCGGCGTAAGTATGTTGATACGAATGTACCCAATGATATTCAACGATTCCCCCTCGCCTGGGTTCAGGTAATCACTGATAACAGTCAAACCGAAAATGCCTGGGTTGAGGTTGATTATTTACGGTTGTACGGAAGAAGACGTGATTCCGGTACTCTCGAGTTAATCCAAGGCAATGAGTATAACCTGACTTAAAGTTCTTTTACAGATGGAGGATTATTTCTTAGATATCCTTTCTTTCCTACCGGATATGACAAATCAGACCCCATGACAGCCCCCATTCAAAACGGATACCTCACCTTTAATCCGATGACAGTCCCTGATAAAGTCTGGCACTGGTGGGGAAATGTGCGCACGCAAATAAATCCTGACAATTACATATCTTATAAGGTTGAATCACGCATTCGTCTTACCGGCCCGGTTCTGGTCAGTGCTGGCCTTGATTTTTATACGACATCTTCATCGGACTCTCCAAATGAAGCAGGTTCAGGCAACTGGTATCATAGCAATTCAAATGAATGGCAGACTATTATTTTCGATACCTTTGAAGAAACCTATAATGTAACTTTTCATCTGGTGTCAAACCTGTGTCAACCCTTAAAAGGTGGAACTATTACATTAAACACAACTACATTAATTTCCGATGCGCAAGGTTGTGCCATTTTCAACAATTTTCCGGTTGGTGCTTGTCAATATTCAATTAGCTGCCCGGGGTTTTTACCAATTCAAAGAACAGCGAATATTGATATTGACCACCAGTTGTTTTCAATAATTTTATCGTCCTCAACAAGCATCTGCACTGAAATTGAATCTGTCGTTGACAAAATTGATGTTTATTATTCTCTCGGCAACCGGATAATATCTTTAACTCCTTTCAAGAATCATATAAGTTTAAAGATAAATGCCCCTATAGGCACCTATTATTTGAAGATTAATACTAATGGAACCCAATATGTTAAACGGGTTACTCTACCATTATCACCTCGCAGGTCTCGGTTGCACAGTGGTATGACATCATTGGAGAGCAAACCGTTGCCATCCTGGACCGCATTGTTCAT
>Ga0265292_1002268_pt1 | contig 13732 bp, 10 predicted proteins | sample Munlanlewell296A_FD_189080 | JGI IMG/M metagenome (GOLD analysis project Ga0265292, IMG submission 189080) | Leachate microbial communities from a municipal landfill in Southern Ontario, Canada - Leachate well 296A | ecosystem: Engineered > Solid waste > Landfill > Unclassified | place: Canada...
GTGCGGAGCACCTGCTGAATCAGCTTCTCCTGGTCGTCCGCGTCGTAGATCACGAAATTCCGGTTCCTGCCGATGTGTTCGATGTCCCGCCGCAGGATCCGGGCGCAGATCGAGTGGAACGTGCCGCTCATCGGCAGGTGTTCGCGCCAGGTCCCCTGCGCGTGGGTGATCTTGAGGAGGGCGCGGATCCGCTCTTTCATCTCCTGTGCCGCCTTGTTCGTGAACGTGACGGCGAGGATCTGCCACGGCGGCACGCCCTGATCGATCATGTACGCGATCCGATGGGTGAGCGTGCGCGTCTTGCCGCTCCCGGCTCCGGCGAGGATGAGGGAGGGGCCCTTCAGATGGAGCACGGCTTGTCTCTGCGCTTCGTTGAGCGGTCCGAGGATGGGATCATCGTAGGACATTGGCGCCTGATTGTAGCGCCTCTTCATGAATGTTGCCGTATGTCTTCTTTTGCGATCTGGGATTTTGGTTCTGTGAGTTCGATGAGACGTTGTTGCAAAAGTTCCGGGTTGGAGACAAAGGCCTTCAGTTCTGCGGTCTTCATTGAGGGCGCGCGCATCTTCGTCTTGCGGATTGCTACCTCCTTTGCAAAATCAGGATTGGTATCCTGCGTTTTCCCAAGTGTTTTGAGACCATGCTCAATGAGGTGGTAGTCGATGTAATTACGCAGGCTGACGTGGTAGTCGAACTGTGTGATGAGGTCGATGATCGTTTCACGCTCCTCTGGATCTCGATTCTCTGCGAATTCGTAAGATTCAATTCTTTTTAGGCTCGAAAAGATAGGTGCAATGGCCTCGGGCGAGATGATGAAGAAGTGAAAGCCTTCCTCGAAGTAATATGTCTTCTTCAATTCACCGATGGCATGCGTGGGAACGACTAGATAGATTGTGTGATAGATTTTCTCCTTACCCTTCACCTTGACTGCCGTTTTTTTCACCTGGTCGTTTATATATACTTGCAGATTGTCTGCCTTCGAGATCTTCGCATCGAAGATGACATATTGCTCAAGGAACTCGATGAGGAAGTCGGGCTTCAGGCTGCTGTGGAAGTCGTCAGGAAGATTAGTGTTGTTATAGCAGGTGAAATTGAACTCCGGTTTCTTGCAGAGATCCGTGAGAAGATAAATTACGTGATTCTCGTGCTCTGTCCACAGACGGTCATGTTCTTCTTCTTCCATTTGACGTCTAGCAAGAGCTTCGTCGTTGATGCGTTTTTGATCTTTTTCAAATGCCTTCCTTGCACTTTCCAGATTTTCAATTTTTTCTTCGTACGTTTTCACCTGGTGTTTTTCGTTTGCCTCGAATTTTGTCACAGCCTCACTGAGCCTATCTTTCTCTTTTTGAAGAGAATCATATTTAGCTTGGAGCTGTACGTGTTGCGCGAATAATTCTTTGTTCTTACCAATGAGTTTGTTTTTCTCTCCCTCCTCGTCTTTTAGCGCCTTCTCCAGGTCTCTGATTTTTTGATCCTTTCCTGGGTCAGCAGAGGGGAGTGATGGTCGTTTCAATTGCAATCCGATAATAACGATTATCCCAAGAACAATGATGATGCCAATGGTGATGAGGGCGGCGCTCAACCCCGCCATCCTAGCACACGGTGTACGGTTGTCCACTGGAGAGGGCAATGAGGGCAGTGAGGTACTGAACTTCACTGCCTTTTTTTCCGCATGCAATACAGCAACACTTGACTTTGGTTCCAGTTTGGCTACACTAGCCCCGCTATCGCACTTTCTCCCGTCGTTTGACCGCTGGAGAAGGCCCGAAGAACTGTTTCATATTGTGTGCACGGAGCACAGCGATTACCCCCACTACTCTATGGTTCTCAAGCGCGCTTCGAAGAAGAAGATCATCACCAAGCACTGCCTTCACGAGAAGGACACGGGCTCGCCCGCCGTCCAGATCGCCATCCTCACGAAGGAGATCGAACAGGTGACCAAGCATCTCAAAGATCACAGGAAGGACAATTCCGCGCGCCGCGGACTCATCGCCAAGGTCGCTCGCCGCCGCAAGCTCCTCACGTACCTCCGGATGAACAAGCCGGAGGACTACCAGAAGGTGATCGATGCGCTGGATCTGAAGAAATAGATTAGCAATTGGCAGTTAGCAATTGGCAGTTAGCTAATAGCCAATTGTCGGCGTAAGCTTAAGCCACGCTCTTTCCCTTTACCATCGGATTTTTGTTGGATTTACGTACGAGTGCCTGCGGCGCTGGCAGTTGGCAGTTAGCAGTTAGCTAATAGCCAATTGCCAAAAGCCAATTGCCACCAGACCTTCATATGTAAGTCCAAACAATCAAAAGTCCACTGGCTGAAGGGGGAGCGGTATCCGTTTCCCAATTATCCTATGAAAAAAGAGTATTCACTTGTACTTGGCGACGAGCCTTTGACCATCCGTACCGGGGAACTGGCCACTCAGGCCAATGCCTCGGTGATCTGCCAGATGGGCGATACGGTTTCCCTTGGCAACTGTACCGTTAGCCTGAAGCCGCGCGAAGGTGTGGATTTCCTGCCGCTGCAGGTCGTGTACCAGGAGAAGTACTACGCCGGAGGCAAGATCTCTGGCAGCCGCTTCCGCAAGCGCGAAGGGCGTCCCGCGGATCCATACGTTTTACTTGGCAGGGTCATTGATCGTGGGCTCAGGCCGATGTTCCCGAAGCACATCCGCAACGATATCCAGGTTTTTGCCACGGTTCTGAGTTATGACTTCGAGCACGAGCATGACATTACCTCGGCCAACGCCGCCAATCTGGCGGTGGCGCTGTCCGATTGTCCGGCTGATGGTCCGCTTGGTACGGTTCGCGTGGGGCTGATCGGCGGCGAATTGGTTCTGAATCCTTCAGTCGAGGCGCGAAAGAAGAGCGATCTCGACATGTTCGTTACCACGTCGCCCGAACGGATCGTGATGATCGAAGCGGGGGCGAACCAGGTTCCGGAGGACCAGATCCTCCGTGCCATCGATTTCGGGAAGAAATGGGCGCAGAAAATCGCGCGGTTCTTCGCCGATATCCAGAAAGAAGTGGGCAAGAAGAAGCTCGAGTTCGAGCCGCCTTTTGCCCCGTCAGATGATGATGTGAAGTTGCTGAAGGATTGGGTGCTTCCGATCGTTACCAAAGCGATCCGGGATCCGCTTGAGAAACTTGCCCGTCGCAAGATCTTCAACGATCTCATGGATGCGGCTCAGGAAAAACTCGAAGCGAAGCACCGTTCGACTACGCTCGCGGCAGGCGGACCGGCTGGCGAGAATGAGGAACTTCAGGAGCTCTACGCAAAAGCTCCGGAGTTCGTCGACAAGATCATCAAGACGGAGGTCCGTCGCCTGATTCTGGAGGAAGGCGTGCGCATGAGCAGCCGAAAGATCGACGAGATCCGCCCGATTTCCTGCACTGTCGACATCCTGCCCAACCGCGTACACGGCTCGGCGCTGTTCCAGCGCGGGGAAACCCAGGGACTGACGACCTGCACGTTCGGCGCGCCGGGCGATCGGCAGCTCATGGAGGGGATGGAGGGCGAGAGGGAGCTACGGTACATGCATCACTACAACTTTCCGCCCTTCTCGGTGGGGGAGACCAGTAATCGTCTCTTTGTCGGCAACCGCGAGATCGGCCACGGGAGTCTGGCGCAGCGCGCGCTGGAGCCGGTGCTTCCGCCGCTCGAAAGTTTCCCGTACACCATCCGAGTCGTTACGGAAATTCTGGAGTCAAACGGTTCCTCTTCGATGGCGGCGACCTGCGGTTCCACGCTTGCGTTGATGGCGGCCGGTGTGCCGATAACCGCGCCGGTATCCGGCATCGCCCTCGGCTTAATTTCCGATGAGGCGAAAGACAAATACGTCATCCTCTCCGATCTTCAGGACGAGGAGGACTTCGGCGGCGACATGGATTTCAAAATCGCCGGCACGGCGAAGGGCATCACCGCTATCCAGATGGACGTCAAGATCAAAGGTCTGCCGGATCATGTTTTTGCCGAAGCCCTGGAGCGATCAAAGATTGGCCGGCAATATATTTTGGAAAAAATGCTGAAAGTAATTCCCGAGCCGAGGAAGGAAATGAGCCCGTTCGCGCCGCGCATCGAAACGCTCCAGATCAATCCGGACGACATCCGCCTCGTCATCGGCAAGGGCGGCGAAACGATCCAGAAGATTACGAAGGATCTGGGAGTCGAGATCGATATCGAGGACAGCGGTCTCATCTTCATCACCTCCGTGAACGGCGAGATGATGCAGAAGGCGAAGGAATGGGTCCTCGGGATCGTCGAGAAGCCGGAGGTCGGCAAGGTCTACGACGCCAAGGTCGTCCGCATCATCGACGGGGTGGGGGCCATCGTTGAGTTCGGCCGCGGCAAGGACGGCATGATCCACATCTCCGAGCTCCAGTGGGCGCGCACGGAGAAGGTTGAGGACATCCTCAAGGTCGGCGCCGTCGTCAAGGCGAAGTGCGTTGAGTTCGATTCGATCGAAGGAAAGACCCGGCTTTCGCTGAAGCAGCTGACGCCGCCGCCGGCCGGATGGATACCGCCGCCGCCGCGGCCAAGCGGACCGCCGCACGGGAGATCGGGGGGAGGAGGCGGGCGGGGAGGATTTAGAAGGTAGAGCGGCTAACTCATCTCATTCTTTGTTCTTTTTCTAAGGCCTAAGCGACAAAGAAAAAGAACGAAAAAGAAAGCGCGTGTGCGCCAACGTCCACCCTCAGACCCCCGCCGTGGCGCACGCCACCCCTCTGGTAGTTGGAAATATCGAATCAGGATTTTCCTTATTTTTTCTCTCGAAGACCTGCGATTTCTGCGAGTGCCTTTTCCAGCTCCAAAAATTCTTCCTTGGCCCGATGCGGGGACTGGGTCTGCCAGTGAGCAGTCGTCCGTTTCGCGAGGGCGAGGAGTTCGTCGAAGCGTTCCGAGTGCTTGGCATCTTCCCGCCAGCGAATGCCAAATGCATCGAATGTCTTCAGTAGCGTACAGAGCCGTTCCATCGTGCGTTCCACCGATTCGATCAAAAGCTGCTCCCGATGCGTATCGATCACGTAGAGCCGTCGCTCGGTGTCGTAGAATTTCGGTATCTCCTCGAGGAGCACCTCTCCTTGCCGGTACGCGGTGAGCAGGTTCTCCCAGGAGTTCGTCTGCAGCTTTTTCGTAGACCGCGCTTCCAAAATCAGTTCGTCGAAATCCTTCCGCATGATGAAGAATCCCTCGCGCACCGACGTGAAGACGTCGTCGAACGTCAGCTGGTGCATCTGGTAGAGCGCGGCCTCCTGCTTGTGAGAGATCGGCTTGCTCACCAGGATCGCGAAGACGAAGAGCGCGGAGATGCTCTGGATTCCGGCGAGGATTTTGGATATCCCGTGTGGAACGATGTCCCCGTATCCGACGGTCGTTGCCGTGATCGTGCTGTAGTACAGGCTGTCGAGGAAGCGCAGCCACCCTGCGGCACCGAGCGGAATGGACGGGCCATGCGCCGGCGCGAACGTGGCGAGGAGGTAGTACAAGATGCCGAAGCCAACGATGAGGCCGACGTACAGGAACAGGAGTGACTGGTACGTGAGTGACGTGAGCTTCGTCACCCACGGTTCGCTTCCTGGCGCGGCACGCAGCTTGCGTTTGCTCATGCGGGGGGAGGGGAGGCGGACGGTTTCTTGACGGTGTCGGGCTTTTTGATTTCGGCGCCGCTCTGCGGCTTCGCCTGAAGAGCTTCCTTCTTCTGCGCGCTGTCCGTCTTATAGAAGCCGCTGCCCTTGAAGTGGATCATGGGAGGCTTGATGAGCTTGCGCGTGACACCGCCACAGGCTGGACACAGAGGAAGATCCTTCGATCCGAGGGGAAGGACCTTCTGGAAGGTCTGGGAACACGCACTGCACTGGAACTCATAGGTGGGCATGTAGTCACGATTGTAATGGGCTTTCCATGAGCTGCAACTCATCCCTTCCTGAAGAGCTTGGGCTTATCGCCCGTGATGATCATCTGGAGTCCCATGCCTGCGATGGCAAGTGTCAGGAGTGGACCGGCGATGACAGCGAGGAATCCGGCGATGTGTCCGATCTGGTTCGCCGCGAACAGAGCTGGAGATGGCATGGCGCCCGGTGCGTTCGGGAGGACCGGGCCGATCTCGGGGCCGATGGGGCCGATCGGAGGAGTGGGCATGGGTATTTGTGGTCTTATTGTAGCAGAAAAATAGGCTTTTTTCTACTAACACATACCATTTCTGTTGAAGGGGGGCTCACCACTCCCTCCCGAACGGGAGTTTGTAGTGAGCCCCTGCGCAAGGCTATTTGCGCGGTGTCTCCTTTTTCAAGAGGCATTGGAGACAGTATGGAGCCTTTTACGTCCCGGGATATACGACACCCGGGACGAACGAATCGAACGGTGGCTGAGCCGTCATGTGGCTACTCCGTAGGAAAGCGGTGAGAAGGCTAACCAATTCGATGACTGCCATGGAACCTTGAAACTGTCAGAAAAAGATTCACATTGCAGTCTGTTCATATATTAGGCAATTCTGGCTTACTATGTCAACAGTCAAGATTTGGCTTGAGTCCTCATCCCGCCTCGCTCGCCACTGGCGGTCGCGACCGCCGTGACTTCGCTCGGCACCCCTCTCCAGCGTCGCGCTGGAGAGGGGGCACTGTGAACGGTTTTTAAAATATCCTTTTTAGGCGGTACACTTCTTTTCGATGCTTCAAAAGACTTACGATCCGAAGGCGTGTGAGGACCGGATTTATGAGATGTGGGAAAAGAGCGGCGCTTTCCGGCCGGAAAGCGCCAAAGATCCGAAAGCCGAAACTTTTACGATCAGCATGCCGCCGCCGAATGCCACGGGGCAGCTGCATCTCGGTCACGCGGTCATGCTTGCGCTCGAGGACATCTTCATCCGGTTCAGCCGGATGCGCGGAAAAAAGACACTCTGGGTTCCCGGGACTGATCATGCCTCCATTGCAACCGAGAGTGTCGTGATCAAACAGATTCAGAGGGAGGAGAACATCCCGGACCCGCGTGCCAAGCTCGGGCGAAAGGAACTGGTCCGGAGAATTGCCGATTTCGTGGAGAAGAGCCGCGGGACCATCCGCTCGCAAATCCGCAAAATGGGCGCGAGCTGCGACTGGTCCAGGGAGCGCTACACGCTGGATCCGATGCTCAACCGCTGTGTGAGCGAGGTCTTCGTGAAGATGTACGAGGACGGGCTTATTTACCGAGGCCACCGTGCGGTGAACTGGGATCCGAAGATGCAGACGACCGTCAGTGACGACGAGATCGAGTACATCGAGGAGAAAACGCCGTACTACACCTTCCAATACGGACCGTTCCAAATTTCGACCGCGCGGCCGGAGACGAAGTTCGGGGACAAGTACGTCGTCATGCATCCGGACGACAAGCGTTATGCGCAGTACAAGGACGGCGATACCTTCACCGCGGAGTGGATCAACGGACCGGTGAAGGCGACCGTGATCAAGGACAAAATTATCGACCCTGAGTTCGGTACCGGCGTCATGACGATCACGCCGTGGCACGATATGGTGGATTTCGAATTGTCGGAAAGACACGGTTTGCAGCGCGAGCAGATCATCGATTTCGACGGCCGGCTCATGGAGGTAGCCGGTGAATTCGCAGGTCAGCCGATCGAAGAAGCCCGGTCAAAGGTCGTCGAGAAATTGAAAAACAAGGGTCTGCTGGTCAAGGTCGACGAGAATTATGTTCACCGGGTTGCAGTCAGTTACCGTGGTAAAGGCTTGGTCGAGCCGCAGATCAAGGAGCAGTGGTTCATTGATGTCAATAAGCCGGTGGTTACATGGAAGCGCCGCAAGCTCAGCTTGAAGGCCATCATGCAGGAAGTGATCAAGAAAAAAGATATCCGAATCATTCCGGAACGATTCGAGAAAGTGTATTTCCACTGGATCGACAACCTTCGCGACTGGTGCATTTCCCGGCAAATCTGGTGGGGACACCGGGTGCCGGTGTGGTATTGCATCGGCGATGATCTGTGCAAGCTCGATTGCAAGAAGCCTATTGCCTCTGTCAGTCCTCCCACAGAGTGCCCTCATTGCGGTTCGGAGAAGCTGGAACAGGATTCGGACACCCTCGACACGTGGTTCAGCTCCGGCCTGTGGACATGGAGCACACTTGTTGATCATTCCCTTGTCGAGGATTACAGCCTCTCCCTAAAAGATTTACTCAAAAAAAGCCCGGATTTTCAGGCTTTTCATCCGACGCAGGTGATGGAGACGGGGTATGACATCCTCTTCTTCTGGGTGGCGCGGATGATCCTCATGACGACTTACGCAACTGGTCAGATTCCTTTCGAGACCGTGTACCTCCATGGGCTCATCCGGACACGTGATGGTCGGAAGATGAGTAAATCGGACCCCGAGACGATGATTGACCCGCTCGATATCATCTCGAAGTACGGCGCGGATGCGCTCAGGCTCAGTATGATCGTCGGCCAGAGCCCGGGGAACGATTCACGGCTCTATGAAGAGAAAATCGCGGGGTACAGGAATTTTATCAACAAGCTCTGGAATGCGGCGCGGTTTGTTTTGCTGCAATGTGAGCAGGCGGGGATCGATCCGAAATCCATCACGAAGCTGCCGGATCCGACGTCGCTCTCGCTCGCTGATCGCGCCGTTCTGCACGCGTCCGAAGTATTGATTGAGGAAGTGACGAAAGGGCTTGAAGAATACCGGCTCAGCGATATCGGTGAGCGACTCTACAGCTTCGTTTGGGATTTCTTCTGCGATTGGTACCTCGAGCTCAGCAAGGGGAGCGCCAATCATGCCGTGCTCGTGCATGTCCTGCGGCGCGTCCTGAAGCTCCTGCATCCCTACTGCCCCTTCGTCACTGAAGAACTCTGGTCTCACGTGAAACCGCAGGATACGGGCATGCTCATCGCTGAGGTGTGGCCGAAGATCAAGAAGGAGCGAAAGGACCAGAAGGCTTACGATGATTTCCACATTCTCATCGATATCATTGTCGCGATCCGCAAGCTGCGTGTGGAGCAGGGGATCGAGGCGGGGAAGGACATTACGGTGTTCGTTCACACGAAGAAACACGCTGAGCTCCTTACGTCCCAGGAAGCCCACATCCGGCGGCTTGCGCACGTGGGGACACTCACGATTGATGCGAAGCCAATCAAGCACGCGAACATCGCGAGCGCATTCCTCTCCGGTATGGAGATCCACCTCTCACTCGAGGGCATCTTCGATCCGGTGAAGGTTAAAGGGAGTCTCCTGAAGGAACAGGCATCGCTCACGCGGTACCGCGATGGTCTCCATAGTAAGCTCCAGAATAAGGATTTCGTCTCACGTGCGCCGGCGTTGCTTGTGGAAGCGGAGCAGGGGAAGCTCATGGAAGTCGAAGAGAAACTGAAGAAGATCGAGGAGCGATTGGCTCAGCTTTGAGAGCAGGATATTCCCTCGTTCTTTTCTTTGTCCGAGCGACAAAGAAAAGAACCAAAAGAAAGCGCGCCCTCCTTCGCTCCGCTTCGCGGAGCTACGGAAGGGCAAGTGTGCGCCAACCCGCTTGCCGGCCGTAGCCCTCGGGGCGAAGGCTGGTGGCGCACGCCCCCCTTTGGTGCCATATTTTTATCGCCAATGGAGAATTTGCTTATCGCTAATCGCTAGTCGCTCATCGCTCTCTTCTGCTATCTTTCCGACGTGTTGCATGGGCAGAGAATCATCGTTGTCATGCCGGCGTACAATGCCGCGGAAACGGTGGAAAGAACCTACCGGGAGATACCGAAGGATATTGTTGATGAGGTGATACTGGTTGATGATTGCAGCCGGGATGCGACGGTGGAGGTGGCCAAAAAACTCGGACTTACGACGATCGTTCATCCGGAGAACAGAGGGTACGGTGCGAACCAGAAGACCTGCTACCGTGCTGCGCTCAAGCACGGCGCACAGATCGTCGTCATGGTTCATCCGGACTACCAGTACGACCCGCATCTCATCCTTCCCCTGTGTTCTCTCCTGGCGGATGGGCTCTACGATGTCACGCTGGGGTCGCGCATCCTCGGCGGAGGCGCGCTCCGGGGCGGCATGCCGCTCTGGAGGTACGTGAGTAACCGCTTTCTCACGTTCATTCAGAATCTCCTCCTTGGCTCGAAACTCTCCGAGTTCCATACCGGCTACCGCGCGTTCCGCTGTGAGGTATTGGAATCCCTGCCATTCGAGGTCAATGCTGATGATTTCGTGTTCGACAACGAGGTTCTCGCGCAGATCCTCCTCGCGGGTTTCCGCGTCGGCGAGGTGTCCTGTCCGACGAAGTATTTCCCAGAGGCTTCCTCCATCAACTTCCGCCGGAGCATCGTGTACGGTTTCGGCGTCCTCCGCGTTTCCGTGCTCGGGTTCCTCTATCGGACCGGATTCTATACGTCCTCGCTCTTCAAGAGTCCGGAACCCCGCACAAGTCAAGCGCCCCGCCCCGCGGGGTGATACAGGTGGCTGGTTCAGGATCATACCACTTCGCGTTCAAAGCGTTATGGATGTCCGAACGTTCGGATCTGCTAAATTTAGCTTTAGCGAACGCTTCGCGGTATGAGAATTGATATCAGTGGTATTTCCGCACTACTCCCACCACCACGCCCGCCACCTTCAGCTCCTCCAGCGCGTAGAGGTCGGGATAGTCGTCGTTCTCGGCCTGGAGATAGAACTTCCCCTTGTCCTTCTTGAGCCGCTTCAGGGTGAACTCGCTGTCCATCACCCCCACCACGATGTCTCCCACGCGCGGTTCCCGCGTCCGGTCCACGATCACCAGGTCTCCTTCGCGGATGCCCGCATTGATCATGCTGTCGCCTTTCACGCGGAGCAGGAAGGTGGCGGAGCGGTTCCGCACCAGGTAATGCTCGAGGGTGATCTGTTCCTCCGCGTACTCCTCGACCGTGGCGGCGAAGCCCGCGGCGATCGGCCCGAAGAGCGGGAGGGTCAGGGGAGCGGGAATCTCGTCATGGGATAATGCCACGATCTTGATGCGCCCCTTGGGGTCTTTCTCGATCTGCTTCTCCGCTACGAGCGTATTCACCACCTTCGCGATGGAATTCTTGCTCCGGACCCCGAAGGCGACCGCGAGATCCGCGAGGGACGGGGAGTAGCCCCGTTTGCCCTGAAACTCGGTGATGTAGTTGAGGACGGTTCGCTGGTGGGGGGTGAGGGACATAGAGTGGGAGGAACAATCGTACACCATCATAGGTGAACGATTGTCCACTGTCAACACTCAGCCGATTGTATCCAGTTCCTTCTGCTTCATGAGCTCCATGTACATGATGGTCCAGACCGTCTGCTTGAAGACGTGAAGGTAGGTGAAGAAGTACGCTGCGATGAAGATGAGGATAAGGCCGATGAAGGCCGAAATCCCGAAGCTGATCACCGGATTCACAAAGAATGTCATCGTGAGTCCGATGCCGAAGACGATACCGGGGATGAGGATGGCTACCACCGTGTTGATGAAGACGCGGATGCTGATGATCAGGAGGAGAAGGATCAGGAAGATGACATGAGACGGGTAGCTGAAGATCAGCTTGATGCTCCGCGCGATCGCGTTGAAGATCCCCGTTTTCTGCACGACGATGGCCGGCTCGGCGAAACTGGCGAAGAACTTCAGCACGCTGGAGATGAGCCACAGGAGCACGGCGACTACGATGGTGAATCCCGCGAGGCCTCCCCCGTACCGCAGCAGGATGGAGCTGGCGGTGATCAGGAGATTGAGTCCGCTGAAGACGAAGATCTCATGGACGGCGAAGATGGGGAAGAAGTTGTACATCGCGAGGATAAAGCCGCCCCGCACGGGTTCCCTGTTGTGCGCTTTCGCTCCGAGGCCGATGATCGCCCCGTCCGCGAAGCTGGGGATGAAGAACTCGATGAAGAGGAGGACCAGGAATGTCGTCACGACCGTGACGAACAGCCAGAACGGCATGTGATCGAACGCCCAGATCACGTCGTCGAAGAGCCCGACAGGCTTTCCCGCGATGACGAAGGCATAGAGGAAGTAGAGCTGGTAAGCGATCAGCTTGATGTCCAGGAGGAGGCGGAAGAAGGTCCCGAAGAACCCCCATCGCTTCAGCGCCCGCTCGGTCGTCGTGATGGTCCAGGCCTGCGCAATGATCTCGCGTGGAGTGAGCATCAGGAGGAGAAGGGGGACCTTTGGCCGTCTATCGGAGGAGATCCTGAAGAGGGGTCAAGCTGAAGTCCTTCCCGAGCACGATTGCGATATCCGCATTCCCGTCGAAAGCGGCGGAATCCACGGTGGCCGGAGCCTTCTTGAGCTGCAGGAGCTTCCGGAGTGCTGTGGCGCTGGTTTGAGCGTTCTCCAGACGGTCCACCGCCTGCCGGTCACCCTCTTTCGGGGAGAGGAGCGAAGGGTTGACGACGAGGAAGGAGTCGGAGAATGACGGGTTGTTCCGTTGGGCGAAGTTTCGGGTATCGATGACGTTGAATCCGTACCGGTAGAATTCTCCGCCGAGCTTCCTGGCAGCGCCCTCCTTCGCTCCCGCATTGAGCACCACGATGCCCGGGGGCTTGAGGAAGAGTTCGCGTTGCCCGAAGAGGAGGACAGAGAGGGCCTGGATCTGCCTCCAGGTAATCGGGAATTCCGGGATAGAGACCGGGAGGAGCACCGAAGCACCCTCGAACTCTTCCCGTGGCGGGGCATAGAGGAATCCGCCGCGGCCGATGCCGCTCCCAAAGAGACCATTCTCGTCCGAGAGCTGCATCGAAATGATCCTCTTCTGGTCGATCTTCTTCCCGAGATCGACGAGACCCAGGAACTCGCGGGTCGAGAATGTCGACTCCATGTTCCTCGAGATGATACTGAGGATTTCCGTGCTCTTGCCGACACTCTTGAAGAGGCCGGTCGCTTTGGTCTTCGCTGCCGCCGCCGCGAGTACCTGCTGTTGCCGTGCGGAACGGGAGAAGTCGCTCGTCGAGTGTCTGGACCGGACGTACTGTAGCGCCGCCCCGCCGCTTAGGTGTTGCGGCCCCTTCGAGAGCATGAACGTCTGGTAGGTGTAGTTCGGTCCGGGGTACTCCGGATCCACGATATCTTCGGGGACCACCACGTCGATGCCGCCCAGCGCGTCGATGGCCTGCTCGAATCCGGAGAAGTTGATCTTGATCACCCCGTGGATCGGTAGATCGAGCAGCGTGCCGATCTCTTTTCCGAGCTGCCGGAGCGATTCGACGGAAGCCTCGTTGCTCTTCATACCCCCGCGGACGAGCGTGATCTTGTAATCGCGGAAGAGGCTGTTGATCCGTCCTTTCCCCATCTTTTCCGTGCTCAGGACAGCGAGATCGCGCGGAAGTGAAAGGAGAACGATGCTCCTGGTGCGTTTCGGATCCAGGCTTGCGACCATGATCGTATCCGTGAGATCTACGCCGTCATGATCGCCGTCTCCCACTCCGAGGAGCAGGATGTTCGTGAAGCCGTTCTTGTCTGCGGGGAGGGCGGCGCCCACCAACGATGTCACTCCCGAAAGGGAGAGAGCCTTGAGACGGACGAGAATCTTCAGTGTGCCCACGGCGAGCAGGAGGACAACGAGGATCGCGAGCAGCATGGAAACAGTTCTCTTGAGGGTCCGCGTACGGCGCACCTTAAGCACCTCCTCCTCGCGCACCTTCTTCCACCGGTAGAGCCGGAAGACGGACTCCGCGATAGCGGTGGCGAAAAGCAGGTACTTTCTTGTCCTGCCGGACGGCTTCCTCTCCTCGCGGACAGGTCTCACGGTGAATGACATCGGGGAGATTGTAGCGAATGGCGGGG
>Ga0265292_1002269_pt1 | contig 13729 bp, 14 predicted proteins | sample Munlanlewell296A_FD_189080 | JGI IMG/M metagenome (GOLD analysis project Ga0265292, IMG submission 189080) | Leachate microbial communities from a municipal landfill in Southern Ontario, Canada - Leachate well 296A | ecosystem: Engineered > Solid waste > Landfill > Unclassified | place: Canada...
TGTGAGAACTAAAATGTATTCCGGTTTTGTTTAATATCAGCATAAGTATCGAAATGAAAAATGAACTTGCCATTGCAACAACTTCGCACCATGCATTTATTCTCCACCAAAACCATCTGAGTAAATAGAGTAATCCGGTTCCTGCACCGATCTGAAGAATGACGTTGAAAGCGTCATAAGCAGTATCCAAGAAAAATACAAGCGAAGAAGCGCTAAAAAACAACACAACTGTTGCAACTCTTCCCATTAATACATAATGTTTTTCACTTTTATCTTTACGTAAAAATCGCCGGTAAAAATCATGAACTAAATATGAGGCGCCCCAATTTAGATGAGTTAAGATTGTTGATGAATTAGCAGCTATCAATCCGCCAACCATTAAACCGATAAATCCAACCGGAAGAAATTTTAACATTGCAGGATAAGCTATATCATGACCAAGTAATTTAGGATCAAGATTTGGAAAAGCATTTTGTATATCCGATAACTGAGGATAAATAATTATTGAACAAAGCCCGACAAGAATCCATGGCCATGGTCTTAGAACATAGTGAGCAACATTGAAAAACAAAACTGCACCGAGAGAATCTTTTTCCGATTTAGATGCAAGCATTCTTTGGGCAATATAACTTCCTCCTCCCGGTTCTGCACCCGGATACCAAACCGCCCACCACTGAACTGCAACCGGCATTATAAAGATTGCTATTGCTATATCCCAATTGTTGGAAAAATCCGGAAGCATATTTAAATAATTTATTCCGCCCGGACCTTTTAGATTTGAAAGTTTATCAACAAGTCCGCTAAGTCCTCCGATCTGCGGTAACTGCAAAACAAAATAAGCCGCGGCAATTACTGCTGTCATTTTAATAAAGAACTGAATCATATCAATAACTAAAACTCCCCACAAACCGGAATAAGTTGCAAAGACAACATTTAATACACCAACAATCAAAAGCGTCTGCCAACGATCAAAGCCAAATAATATACCTGCTATCTTACAAGCAGCAAGATTTACTGTTGCCATAATCATGCAGTTAAAGAAAAATCCTAAATAGACTGATCTAAATCCGCGGACAAAACTTGCGGCTTTACCTGAGTAACGGAGTTCATAAAATTCAAGATCGGTCATTACACCGGAACGCCGCCATAACCGTGCGTAGAAAAAAACTGTTGAAACACCTGTTAACACAAAAGCCCACCAGACCCAGTTTCCCGAAACGCCATTTGTACGAACAATGTTTGTTACAAGATTTGGAGTATCACTGCTGAATGTAGTTGCAACCATCGAAAGTCCGGCTAACCACCATGGAACAGAACGGCCTGAGGCAAAAAATTCTGATGTGTTCTTTCCTGCTCTCTTGCCAAAAAATAGAGCCGGCACAAAACAAATTAAGAGAGATACAACTACGATAATCCAATCTAGCAGTTGCAGGTGCATATTCTATTTCCCTATTTGATAAAAGGAGACTGTTAAAAGATTAACTCATTTGTAGTTAAATTTTTTCTTTAATCTCTCAAAGACATGCGGCGGAACGAATTCCGAAATGTCGCCGTGAAATTGTGCAAGGTTACGGACTATTGTTGAATTTAGATAAGTATATTTTGCATGCGGCATCAAAAGAATTGTTGTAATCTCTCCGGCAAGTTTACGGTTCATTAATGCCATCTGAAATTCATATTCAAAATCACTAATAGCACGAAGTCCGCGAATTATTCCTATTGCATTTAAGCTTCTTGCATGATCAACGACCAAACCGTCAAATGAATCAACAACGACTTTATTCAAATCCTTAAAACTTTCCTTCAGCATTTCCACACGTTCTTTAACAGTAAAGAGAGCTGTCTTGCCGGGATTCTTGGCTACTGTTACAATTACCTGATCAAACAGTTCAACGGCACGACTAACAATATCAATATGACCATTTGTTACGGGATCAAATGTTCCGGGATAAATTACTTTAGCCATGATAATTCTCTGATTTAGTTGTTGATAAAATATAATTCTTTAGATTCAATAAAAAATCATTTGATGAAAGTAATTTTGCATTAACCGAATTGATAGAACAAACTATCGCCTAACCGTTTGAATGGTTCGATATTAAAAGCTTCTCGATCTTCTTTCTTAGTTTGAACTGATCTTTCTACGATTATTAGTCCGTCATCATTAAGAAATTTTTTTTCTAAAATGTTTTTTACAACCAGATGAATCTCGTTCTTAAAAAACGGCGGATCTGCAAGAATCAAATCATATTTTTCATGATCAGTCGTTTTTGAAAAACGAACTGCATCCATTCTATAGACCTTGCATGAATCCTCTGCTTTAAGAGATGAAATATTTTCCTGCAGCATTTTTGAAACATGAAAATCCTTCTCAACAAAATGAACAACATCTGCACCACGGCTTAATGCTTCCAAGCCAAGCGAGCCTGATCCGGCATAAATATCGCAAACTTTTATTCCACCAAAATCCATTGAGTGAACTAGATAATTAAATATTGATTCTTTCGTTTTATCTGTGGTAGGTCGAACTAACTTTGAATTTGGAAATTTAATAGTTCTTCCTTTGAATTTTCCGGCTATGATTCTCATTAGACAATTCTAATTGCTATGCCAGTAGCGGCAGTGAACGAATTGTTTTTGAATTTATAGAGCGGATTGTTCAGCAAACTTTCTTCTGCTTTCAATCTTTCAAATGGATTAACTTTATGCAGTGGAAGTCCAAAGAAATTTTTCAGTTTGTTTTCAAATTCACCGGTTACGTCTTGTCCATAAAGCAGTATTTTTTTGAAATCACACAATGATAGATTGAACTCATTCAACTTATTTGCTGCTGATGTTAATTCATCGAACATATTTGGTGCTTCGGGATTCAAAACCTTAAAATAGAACGGGAATACTCCCTCAATTGCAGACAAGGAAGAATATTTTGAATCAATATAAATGCTGAGAGATATTTCATTCGCAGTTTGAGGTTTATCTAAATATAGAAATGCATTCGATGCAAGATGGACATTGTCAATGTATTTTAGCTCTAGAGAGTTTTGAATACAAAATTTGTTGATAGCAGTTATTAAGTTCTTATCTATTGCAAAAATGATTGCTCTTTTTTCAGTGCGAATCGTGCTTTTATTAACTTCAACATGCTGTATATAAAAATTATCTTTATCGCATTGGGGATAGAGTACCGAAATCTCCCAACGGAAGTGTTCGTTCAAATCTTTTTTTACAAGTGATTCTTCGTAGGGAATTTCAAAAATTTTGAAAAAATTATTTGGGAGTGCAAATGAAATACTTTTCGAGTTTAATTTTTTTTTCTTTGTGATCTTAATATATGATTCATTGAGAATAGAGATGATCTTATCTTCGTTGAGGTCGGGGGTTAAACTTTCAAAGTGAACAGCCTGTTCAACGTTCTCTAAATAAAATGAATTCTCTTTATAGCAGATCTCAACAAGTTGCAGTTTTGATTCTGTTAAATTTATTCCTGCATGATTATTAAACATTGGTTTCTTTATAATTTATAATTGTTATTCCCCCATAACTATTCGATTGAAATTCTGTTTTTGATCTTACTTAATTTTGCTTTGCCGATTCCTTTTACTTTAAGAAGTTCGTCTATATTCTTAATTCTACCGTGCTTCTCACGAAATTCAATTATTCCTTTTGCTGTTTTCTCACCTATGCCGGGTAATGAACTCAATTCCGAAATTGTCACGGTATTGATATTTATAATCTTCGATGATGAAGTTGATTTTTCCACTTTAGGTTTCGTCAATTTCTCTTTAGTAAAATCCAAAAGTTCACGGTGAGAATCAATCTTTTTTTCTTCTTTATTCTTTATTGAATCGCCTGTTAATGATTCATTCGATACGGCGTTGAAAAGACTGTCTTGCTTTTTATAATCAAACTCAAGATAAGATTGATCATTTTTGATGTTTTTAAAAATATTTACGGCAAGACCGATTAAACAAGCAGACAAGATGAAAATAATTACGTTTGTTTCTGTGCGGGTAAAACCGAATTTCTTTGAAATCTTCTCTAATACTTTCATCAACCCCCCGTTTTATTAATTGGCTGAATAAAGAAAAATAGGAGATATTTTTTACTGCTGACCGCTAATTTTTATGTTAGGCAGCTTCTGAAGCTCTTTCAACATTTCTTTTTCTTTTGCCGTAACATTTTTAGGAACGTGAATATTAATTTTTACAAGCTGATCACCGGCGCCATGACTGTTCAGATGTTGAATTCCTTTTTCCCGCATCTTTAGAAATTTTCCGGGTAAAGTACCGGGTTCGATTTTTAATTTAGCCCTTCCGTTTAATGTCGGGACTTCAACTTCAGTTCCTAATACTGCTTCAGGAAAACTGATGAACAATTCATAAATTACATTATCGCCATCGCGTGTAAAAGATTCATGATGTAACTCTTCGAAAATTACAATTATGTCGCCTGCAGGTCCGCCGTTTTTTCCTGCATTTCCTTCGTTGCGCAACGTCATGTAATTTCCATCGAACACACCAGCCGGAACATTTATCTTAATTGTGGATTCATCTTGAACTCTTCCGTCTCCGGAACAAGTAGAGCATGGTTCGGAAATAATTTTTCCCGTACCGCCGCAATTGTTACACGGTGCAATGTTAACGAACTGACCGAATATTGATCTCGATACTTGACGAACTTCTCCGGTACCGCTGCAGACCGAACATGTTTTGAATGCAGAAGAACTTTTTGCACCTGTTCCGTTGCAAGTTGTACACTTATTATGTTTTTTGATCTTAACTTTTTTTGTAGTGCCGGCAGCAATTTCTTCAAGAGTTAATTTTAAGGTGATTTTTAGATCAGAGCCGGGCTGTCCGGTTGAACGTTGACGCGATCTTTGCTGCGAAGAGCCGCCGAAGAAATCATCGAAGATAGATGAACCACCGAAAGCTCCGCCGAAAATATCCGAGAAGTGTGAGAAGATATCATTTACATTTGTGTAGCTGTGAAAATCTTGCCCGCCTCGCAAACCGCTGTGGCCAAAACGATCATACTTTGCACGTTTCTCATCATTGCTTAGAACTTCATATGCCTCTGCAGCTTCTTTAAAATTTTCTTCTGCTTCTTTATTTCCTGGATTTCGATCCGGATGAAATTGCATAGCAAGTTTTCTATAAGCTTTTTTAATTTCATCCTGTGATGCACTCTTGCCAACACCTAAGACTTCATAATAATCTCTTTTTGCCATTCTCTACTTATCCTTCTTGATTAGCATCTGATTGGTTTTCGGAATTCATTTCTTCATTGGAAGCAGTTTCCGAACTCACAATTACTTTTGCATGTCTTAACACACGATCTTTATACATATAACCCGGTTCAAGAACATCTAATACTGTATGAGGAGCAACTCCTTCTGCCGGCTGCTGCATTAAAGCTTCGTGAAGATGAACGTCAAACGGTTTACCTTTTGCATCTATTTTTTTTACACCTTGATTCTCTAAAATTTTTCCAAACTTTTCAAAAACTAACAACAATCCTTTTTTTGTTGAATCAAAGTTATTAGCTTCATCTATGTGTAGTAGTGATCGTTCAAGGTCATCATAAACCGATAAAATATTTCGGATGAAGGATTCAGCAGCATATTTTAAGATATTTAGTTGATCGTTTTCATTGCGGCGTTTATAATTCTCAAACTCTGCTGCTTTTCTTAATAATGTATCTTTCAATTCCGAGTTTTGTTTTTCTAACTCAGCAATTTTTTGAATTGCAGATTCCAGTTCTGAAATTTTTAATGCAAGCTCTGTCTGCTGATTTTCTGATTTTAGTTCAGACGTATCTTCTCTCTCGATCGGAATATTATTTTCGTTCTCTTGCGGTGTATTTTGTTCTTTATTCAATTCCTTCTCTTCCATAATTAGATTTCTATCTGTGTTTGGTTAATTCTTGAGTTAGTTGTTGAGCTATATAGACTACGGCGGCAACAATTTTTGAATAATCCATTCTCTTTGGTCCCATAATTCCAAGTGTTCCCGTCATATCGCCGATTTTATATTCTTTGGTGATCATGCTGTATTCTGATAATTTTTCATCACGGTTCTCTTCTCCAATTGTAATGGTAATATCTTTCAACGGTATGGATTTATTCTTATCGAGAATGTGAATGATGATATCTCTATTCTCAACTAGTTCGATAACACTCTGAAAATTTTGTGAGTCTTCAAACTCCGGCTGCATCAAGATATTTTTTGTACCGGAGATAATTGCTTTTTCACTGCTTAAGTCGGTAAATATTTTATCAACCGAATCAAGGAAAACGCGAATGATCGGTCTGTAAACTTCCGAATTAAAATCTTTAACTCTCTCTTCAATTGTATTTCTTATTTCCGAAAAACGTAATCCGGAGAGACGCTCATTTAAAAACTGTTGGACTATTACTATCTGTTCTTCTTTTACCTCTGCATCTATTTCAAGCGTAATAGTTTTTATTAATCCCGATTGAACACTTACAACTACTAAAATCCTTGTTGATGAAAGTTGAACGATCTGAATTTTTTCCAGAATTGCTTGTTCAAATTTGGGATACGTTACCATAGCAAGTTGATTCGTCAGTTCACTTAAAATGCTTGAAGTAATTTTTAGAAGATCTTCCGTTTCAGATGCTGCAGAACCTAAATTAGCATCAATAATTTGTTTTACTTTTTCTTCTAGTCTAGGAGGATCCATAAGTGAATCAACATAAACACGGTAACCTTTATCTGTAGGAACTCTTCCTGCAGAAGTGTGAGGATGATTAAGATAACCCAATTCTTCCAGATCAGCCATAACGTTTCTAATGGAAGCTGGGGATAATCCCAGATCGTATCTCTTCGAAACGTTACGCGAGCCAACCGGGTTTGCTGTTAGAATAAATTGGTGGATAACAAACCGGAGAATCGCCTTTTCCCTATTTTTTAATAGATATTCTTCCATCCTAAATCAAACATACTCAATTTTTGCGGGTTCAAAGTTATTAAAAATTTAGAAAAGTTGCTGAGTGTTGGGGAAAGGTCAAACATGAAAAGCAAGAGATGAGAAGCAAGAATTGGTTTTAGAATTCTAATGGTTCAGCTTCTTTGCAAAGATTTTGCCATTCAACTTGTATCTGCAATTTACTAACCCAATTCTTTAGATAATCAAAATCAAGATTCTTATAGTTGATTTCGTAAACTCTGACAGCATCTGTCATCTGTTTCTCACTACCGCCGGATAATTTAGCCCATCTTAGTTTTGCCAAGATAGTATCTTCAGGCGTGCTGACAAAAAACTTCAGCTTTTGAAATTGAACCTCAATCTTTCTTGAAAATCTGGAACCATCGAAATCTTCATTACTCAATAACCAAAAATCAATCTTATCTCCTTCTTCGGTATTAATAATATTGAACATTCCTTTTTTCGCTATCGCTTCTTCAATACTATTTTTAGAGATATAATAACAGGGAGCTGTAAATTCATTGAGAAGCGAAATGATGTTTTCTATTTTCAGTTCTATCACAATATCAATATCGTGAGTATTTCTTGGCTCGCCTTGAATGCTTGAGACAATTGAACCTGTAACCATATATCCTATATCATTACTGTTGAGAAACGCAGTAACTTTTTCTAATAGTCTCTGTTGTAGCATTTCTTTATTCTTCTTAAAAATAATTCGTTGAATTGTTCTTCACTGAGATCATAAAAAGTTTTTCTTAATCCTTCCCGGAAAAGATTTTTAGAAAAAGATGATAGTTCAAAAACTTTTTGCAATTTTTGTTCGTTGCTCATCCGTCGGAGGGTTTCAAGATAAACTTTATGATTCGGTTTCGGTTTGATGTTCATTTGTCCATCATTTAATACTTTCTAAAATTCGGAAAAAGGTTGCTGACATTCAATACGTTAATTCGATTGAGAAGTCAAAGATTAGAAATTGAAGATAAGAGTTTTTAGACTTTTCTCTTATATCCTCTCGCTTCTTACTTCTTTCTTTTTTATTAAATTAAATTGAATTTCTTTTTAGTAATATTGTCATTACTATTGCATTAAATGAAAGAGGAAATGAATATGTCGTTCACTGCAATAATTCAAAAAGCCTCTGAAGGATATATTGGCTTTGTTGAAGAACTTCCAGGTGCAAATACACAAGCAGAAACAATTGAAGAACTTAGGGAAAATCTAAAAGAAGCTATTCAGCTTGTGTTGGAAACAAATAAAATTTTCTTAAACGAATTACTATCCGATAAAAATGTGATTAGAGAATCCATTAATCTCTCTGCCTAATGAAATCAACGATTTGCTCGCCAGGAAAATATGTAAAGATTTAGAAGTGCCTTTCAATTAAATATTAGCTGTGGGGTCGAGACTACCTCGACCCTGCAATATCACGATAATTCAGATAAAAAAAATTTGTTGTCTCTCTCATTCCTTAAATCACAATTTAATGGCAACTTTGCAAACCGATTTTATCCGAAGGACTCCTACGGAGAAAAACCACAACCGACCGCATAGAAGAAAGTTTACCCAGCTTAGACGGGCGGGCAGCTTGGCAGAAGGACTCCTAGGAGAAGAACATGTTAGCTGTAATTTTGCCATTGATAAAAATAAACCATATACTTGTATTGTAATTGTAATTACATAGTATTTGAGGTAACAAAATGAATAAATCAGCGACAATACAAGCCAGAATTGATCCGAGCGTAAAGAATAAAGCTCAGAGAATTCTTAATAAACTGAACATCTCAATGTCTGAAGCAATTGCCATTTTTTTGACACAAGTTTCTTTAACCAAGGGAATACCTTTTGAAATTAAAATTCCCAACGAATTAACCGAAGAAACGTTGCGTAAGTCTGAAAATGGTAAAGAGCTTCACGAAGTTTCTGATGTAACCCAGCTTTTCAAGGAACTTAATAGTTGAGACTAATATACTCTTCTCAGTTCAAAAAGGACTTCAAAAAAATCCAGAGTCAAGGGAAAAATATTTCTCAACTTGAAACGATAATTGAAATACTTCTCGAAAATCAATCATTAGAGTCAAAATATAGAGATCACAAACTTGTTGGGAAATGGAAAAACCATCGTGATTGCCATATTGAGCCAAATTGGCTCCTAATTTACCGGCTCACAGATGACGCTTTGTATTTAGAAAGAACAGGTTCACACTCCGAAATTTTCAAATAGTTTACAGCTAACGGCGTTGTCTACTAAAGCGCTGCCCAAAATATGAATGCAGCTTTGAACCTGACCGCCTCTGGCGGTAACAAATGCCAATGATTTATTAAAAACTTTTTTATTGTTCAGGGCGTGAGATAATATTTACTATTAACTCACAATCCTTTTATTTAATAAATTTTTCTTAAACGAATTACTATCTGATAAAAATGTGATTAGAAAATCCATTAATCTCTCTGCCTAATGAAATCAACGACTTACTCGCCAAGAAAATATGTAAAGATTTAGAAGTGCCTTTCAAATAAATATTATTTGTTAAAATAAATTTCTTGGTATGCAATGTAGAGCGAATCGGCGATTCGCTCATACATTATTTAAGTAGAACTAACTTCTTGGTCTGTGAAAATGAACCGGCTTGTATCTTGTAAAAATAAATTCCATTCGGCAATTTTGTTGCATCAAAATCAACTGAATAGGTGCCGCCGGATAATTGCTGATTGACTAAGACTGCTATCTCTTGCCCGAGTGTGTTGAAAACGCTTAATCTCACAACTACATCTTTTGGTAAATCAAACTGAATTTTTGTTGTTGGGTTAAAAGGATTTGGATAGTTTTGAAAAAGTTTGAATGACATTGGCTTTTCATTTTCAATTTGCTCAACATCAGAAGTTAGATTTACAATTATTGTATTCGAGTTTCCACTTGTACCGCCAGTATTATATGCTCTAACTCTATAATAATATGTAAAATTAGTTGCTAAACCATTAATTGCTAAAGAGGTAACATTGCCAACATCTTTATTATTATAGTTTGTTAGAAGATTGGTGAAATTTGCATTAATAGCTAAATCAAAATAATAGCCTGTAGCTCCGCTAACAGAATTCCAGTCTGCCGTAAAACTTGTTTGTGTTGTGTTGGTTGCTACTTTAGCTATCGGAGCAGTTGGCGCATTAGGTAATGTTGTAATTGTAATTGTATTTGAATTAGCCGACACACCTGCTGAATTATAAGCACGTACACGATAAAAAAAAGTTGATGCTACAGTTAAACCAGTTATTGAAAAGGTAGTAACATTGCCAACATCTTTATTGTTATATGTTGATAAAATATTATTGAAATTAGCATCAATAGCCACATCTAAAAAATATTTTGTAGTCGTGCTTGCTGCATTCCAATTTGCTTTGAAACTTGTTTGAGTTATTGAAGTTGCATTAGTTGCAATTGGTGCGCTGGGTGCAGATAAAAAGTTTGCTGTGAATGTTTTGTTGTTTTCAATAGTAAATGTGTCATTTGCATTTGTTGAAATTGTGCTAGTTCCCTCTGTCCAATTTACAAAAACATATCCTGGTGATGGTGATGCAGTTACTGTTGCAGAACTTCCAAAGTTGTATGTACCGTCACCAGTTGTAATACCTCCATTTATAGGATTAGATAATAAAGTTACTGTGTATTGAGGTAGTACAATATCTGATAAAGGACGGCGCCAAATACTATTCCAATCAGTTCCAACAAAAATATAAGATGCACTTACGAGGAGAGAATAAACCCATGTGTAATTCAAGTCATTATTAATCGCTAACCAGCTTGTACCATAATTTGGAGAAAGAAATATACCGTCACCATTAGATCCTGAAAAAAGATAATTGCCATTAAGAACTAATGCATTTATTGGTCTTTGTGAAAATCCTGTGCAATAATTCCAGTTCGTTCCATTGTTAGATGTTCGAAGAACTTCGCCACCATCAGTACCAGCAAAAACATATAATCCAATAACTATTAGCGACTTGATAGACTTGTATGATAAACCCGTTGAAATCCAGTTAGTGCCATTATTAGTTGAAAGAAAGACTCCGCCATCAGTGCCAGCGAATAAATAATTGCCGTTAATTGCTAATGCATGAACATTAGTATTGTTTAATCCTATGTTGTATGCTATCCAATTTGCACCGTTATTAGTTGAAAGAAATACCCCTCCATAAGTTCCAGCGAATAAATTTGTGCCATTTACTAATAAAGCAGTAACGCTATAGCTACTTAAACCAGCAGAAACCCAATTCGAACCTTGATTTGTTGATAGAAAAACACCATTGTTTTTTGTCCCAGCAAAAAGATTAGTCCCAATAATTGCAATCGAGTTAATAGATTGATCTGTTAAACCAGATGCGATCCAGCTATCCCCATTATTAGTGGATAAAAATAATCCACCACTATTAGTTCCAGCGTATATATTTGGTCCACTAGTAACTATGCTAGTAATATACCGTTCATTACCCACTGAGCCATTAGGTAGTTTTGATTGAACCCACTGAGCATTGACTTTATCTACATCAAAATAAATAAGTATTATAAGGATTAATAAGAAATGTATTCTTTTCATAATTACTATATTTAATAAATTTACAATGTTTAAAATCGTATCAGGTACTGTTTAATAAAAAATCATGAATGAATTTATAAATAAATTTACCTTCCGAATTATAGTGTACTTTATCATCTTTCACATAAACCAACCAACACATAAACTCATTATTAACAATTTCTCTTTTATCTAATGAGCGGTTTATATATTTCAATCCACCATCACTAATTTGGATTAAAGCAATTCTGTGTTTGATTGCATATTCAATTGCCCCACTTTGATATTTTGCAGAAGAAAACATTATTCCTTTATTAGCACCTATAGAATTAATTTTTTCCTTAAAACATTGAACCAGCTCTCTTTTAATTGGATTACTATGATTTTTACATTCAACAAGAACAAGAAAATCAACGCCTAATGCTTCATATTTAATTGTAACATCAATATTAAATTCTCCATCCATGCCAATTAACTTTTCATTATGTTTTACAGAAAATTTCTTAACTGAGATACCAGTTCTATCGAAATAGTCTTTTACTATTAACTCAAACTGTGAAGGAGAAAGTAATTTTATATCTCGTACCCACATATTTTTCTGTGAAAAATAAAAAATTCAGTTTTGTCAATTATTCTTTTTTTGTATTACCTTCTCAAGTTTTTCCAAATTACGATAGGCATTTTTAGAAAACAGAACGTTCATTAAATGACCGTTTTATTTATCCAACAATAACTTTCTTTTTATTTCTTCTATGGAGTACACTTCCCCTTTTTGAACTTCTTGCCGTGCTTTGGTAATTTCATTTGAAAGTTTTTTTGAACTGAGTATTTCGAGTTCTTCCTTCATGTTTTCGTAATCTTCAAGAGGTAAAATAACAACCGGTGTTTTTCCTATTTTATCAATAATGGCTTTATTTTTTATTTTTTGCGATATCATATTTTTTCCGTTAAAATATTCTTCTATTGTCTAACTTCCGTGTACATCCCTTTTCTATACAAATAAACTAATTCATTTCTTCATAAAAGCCAAGTATTAAAAACTATCCTGTTTATACTTATATTTAGAGAGAAATTTTTTGAGGAAATCTTGGCTATTACTTACAAATCTGCTGGCGTTAATATTCAAGCCGGCGATGAAACAGTTGAAAAGATAAAATCGCTTGCTAAATCAACATTTAATAAAAATGTTCTTTCCGGAATCGGTCTCTTCGGCGCTTTCTACCAAATTGATCTTAACAAATGGAAAAATCCTGTTCTTGTTTCCAGCGTTGATGGCGTCGGCACAAAATTAAAAGTTGCTTTCGCAATGGATAAGCATGATACAATCGGGCAAGATTTAGTGAATCACTGCGTAAACGATATTGCGGTGTGCGGCGCAGAACCACAATATTTTATGGATTACCTTGCCCTCGGAAAACTCTTTCCTGAAAAAGCTGAACAAATCATTAAAGGTTTTTCAATTGCATGTAAAGAAAATAACGTTGCATTGATCGGCGGCGAAACTGCAGAAATGCCCGGACTCTATGATGAGAACGAATATGATATGTCGGGAACTATAGTTGGATTTGTAGAACGTGAAAAAGTAATCGACGGACGAAACGTAAAAAAGGGAGATGTTCTAATTGGTTATAAATCAACCGGACTGCATACTAATGGTTATTCATTGGCAAGAAAAGTTCTGCTGGATAAATTTTCCGTGAATGATAAGAACGATCTACTTGAACTTTCTATCGGAGAAGAATTGTTAAGAATTCATAGATCGTACTTAAGACTAATACATGAGTTGAAAGAAAATATTTCCGTGAAAGCTTTTTCACACATAACCGGTGGAGGAATTGTTGGAAACACAAAACGAGTCGTTCCAAAGAATTTACAATTAAAAATAGATTGGAATGCATGGAATGTGCTTCCTATCTTCAAGCTGATACAAAAAGTTGGAAGCGTAACAGATGAAGAAATGAGAGAAGTGTTTAATTTAGGAATTGGTTTGATCGCAATCGTAGACAAGAATGATGTTGATAAAACTCTTGCTCTCTCAAATAAGATAAATGAAACCGGAATTGTGATTGGAGAAGTGACATCGTAGATGTCATTCTGGGTATAATAGTCAAAAAGTGTTGCTAAAATAGCTATAAGATGTTCTTTGATATTAAGTTACTGGGAAGAAACTCAAAACAAGTGAGAATGATGAAAAAAAACACTGTGTTTATTGT
>Ga0265292_1002270_pt1 | contig 13729 bp, 10 predicted proteins | sample Munlanlewell296A_FD_189080 | JGI IMG/M metagenome (GOLD analysis project Ga0265292, IMG submission 189080) | Leachate microbial communities from a municipal landfill in Southern Ontario, Canada - Leachate well 296A | ecosystem: Engineered > Solid waste > Landfill > Unclassified | place: Canada...
AAGGGCAACGTCGTAGAGCCATGGCAGATTCTCAACAAACAGGGCGCGGACGCATTCCGCTGGTACCTGTTCACCGTAAGCTCACCATGGTATCCTCGCCGTTTCTTTGAAGAGGCCATCGATGAGGTGGTAAGGAAGTTCCTTCTCACACTCTGGAACACATATTCCTTCTTTGTCGTTTACGCCAACATCGACTCCTTCGATCCGACCGTACAGAAGGTTGCGGTCCCCGAACGGCCATTGCTCGACCGCTGGATCATAGCTTCCCTGCAGCAACTTGTGGAGAGGGTCAGAAACGGCCTCGACAACTACGAGGTCACCGCCAGTGGCAGGCATATTCAGGAATTCGTCGACGACCTCTCAAACTGGTATGTCAGACGCAGCCGTCGACGCTTCTGGAAGAGCGAGGAGGATGACGACAAGCTGAGCGCATATTTAACGCTGCACGAGTGCCTGGTGACGGTGTCGAAACTGCTTGCGCCTTATACTCCTTTTATCTCGGAAGAGATCTATCGCAATATCGTATGCTCGACGGACGGCGATGCGCCTGTCAGCGTTCATCTGAGCGACTTTCCCGAAGTCAGCGAAAGTTTGCGCGATGAAGATCTGCTGTTCCAGATGGAGCAGGTCCGGAGGGTCATCAATCTCGGACGCGCCGCGAGGAACAAGGCTGCCATCAAGACAAGACAACCCCTGGCCGAAGCTGTTGTCGTTGCGACCAGCGAGGAACGGAAAGCGATCGAGGAGCTGGCTCACCTGGTCCTCGACGAGTTGAACGTCAAGGAGATCAACTTCGTCGCGGACGTAAAACAGTTGGCGGATTTGAAACTGAAACCGAACCTGCAGAAGCTTGGTCCGCGTTTCGGAGCCCGGCGCCCCCAGGTCGACGCCGCCATCGCAGCCATGGACCCTGAGCATATCCTTTCGGTAATCGAAGCCCAGGGGCAGATAGGCATTTCCGTGGACGGCAGGGAGGAACTTTTAAGCAGCGACGAGATCCTTGTCGACGAGGTCGAAAAGGAAGGTTATTCGGTTGAGCGGCAGGCAGGACGCGCCGTCGGCATCAAGATCGCTATTTCCGATGACCTGCTGCGGGAAGGCCGTGCCCGTGAGCTGGTACACAAGGTTCAGAACCTGCGCAAGGAGGCCGGATTCGAGATCGAGGACACGATAGCCGTTAACATGTCAGGAGCGGTTATACTGGTTGAAGTGAGCCGTGAATTCAGACAATTCTTCATGGCAGAGACTCTTTGCCGCGACATGACGTACGCCGCACAGGCACCGGCGGGCGCCTTTAGTGAGACCATTGTCATCGATGGCGAACGGGTCATGGTTTCAATTTCGCGTCTGGGGAGCATCAAGGATATCTGACAAAGAATCTGCATCGGGGAAAGAGGAGGACAATATGTATGCAAAGATCCTTGTAGCAACAGATGGTTCCGAAAACGCCGTCCTGGCCGTAGAGCACGCGGCTGAAGTGGCGCGCATGGCAGGCTCGACGGAGGTTCTTGTCGTTCACGTATGCCCGGCATGCACCGCCGACCTGGACCCGGATGACAAGAACCGCGAACTGGCCGAAGTCATAGTCCTGGATGCCGGCAAGGTGATCACCGAAGCCGGGATTCCCGTTCGCACACGGGTGGAAATCGACGCGTCGCCCGATTTGTCCGGCGCCGCCATCGCTGATATCGCAAAAGAGGAAGAAGTCGACCTTATAGTGCTCGGAAGCCGCGGTCTGAGTGGATTCAAGGGTATGTTGCTGGGGAGCGTTAGCAACAAGGTGCTACAGCAGGCTCATTGCCCGGTCCTGGTTATCAAGGGTGAGGAGGATTAAACCGTAACACGCCTGATAATTGCCGTTTCTGCGGTCTGAATGTTGAACATGCTTCGTCTTTGGGGAGAGAACAGAGATCGCTCTTACCAAAGAAGCAGTTATCACAGGATTCATCGGCAGGCTCATTGCCATCTTCCCTGGACGCCCGGTCATGTGCCGTAGCGATTCTGGTATTACCGTATAACTTCATTGCTCCCTTGCAGCTGGTGGCTAGGTTTTGAATACTATTCCAACAAAAGCCTTCCTTCAATGGCAGCTATAGTAAATTGTCCGCAAATTGGTTGATTTATTTACTGAAGCGATTCTCATTTATTGGATATTGTTTTAATACGTTTTTGAGCGGCGCTGGTATTCCTTGTTTGTTATTATATGGCGTGCTACAGAAAGAGCTGTTTTCTTCAATGAAACAAATCTTATCCAAATTCATTATCTGCTTGACGTTGACCGGTTTGACGTTTTTTTCCGTAACCGGATGTGGAGACGACGACAGGCCGGCAAGCGAACCTGTCCGAACCAGGACGGCAACAACCGGTACGACGACTTCGGCCCGTCCGGTTCAGACGGGGATTATGCTCGATCCCAACCTGCAAAGCGTTACCGGTATGCCCACTCCGGACGAGATGAAGGCCCTGATCGCGCTCCAGGGAAAAGTGCCCTATCCGGTTCTGGTTCCTACGGAGCTGCCATCCGGATACCGTCTGGATACCGATCTGACCGGTTCAAGTAGTGCGACCACCAAGGACCCTGTGGGCTACTACAGTTACAGGTATTCCGATCCGGGAAATCAGAGCCGCACCTTGACGTTTAACCAGAGCCACGCGAACAGCAAACCCCTTTCCGGATATTACCTGACCGAGGCTGAAATCAATGGCGTGACCTATCAGGTCTACTGGCACAAGACCAGGGAATATCTGCCGGCCGGAGAACCGGTAAAGACCGTCGCAGTCGGAGACGCGGAAGTCTTTGTCGTTATCTGGAAGAGTCAGTTCACGGATCCATCCGGGAAGCCGCAGGAACTCTGGTACAGCATGTCCACCGGCACATGGACAGGTCATGGCTGGGGTGACGTGAAGGCCATACTTGCGGGAATAAAACCGCTCTCTGGCGTCGGGACTTAGAATTCATGACCGGGAGGCCGGTTAATAAAAAGAGGCGATCTTTTGGATCGCCTCTCGAATAACTTACATGAGCCTGCAGATTATTCCATCGTTGAGATTATCGCGTCGGCCATCTCCGACGTACCGGCGGTTCCGCCCAGGTCGTGGGTTACGGTTTTTCCTTCACCGATAACGGTGCGTACAGCTTTCATCACGCGGTCGGCGGCCTCATTTTCCCCCAGATGCCGCAGCATCAATACGGCGGACAGGATCGTTGCCGTCGCATTGGCCTTGTTCTTTCCCGCGTATTTGGGAGCACTACCATGAACCGGCTCGAAAACTGCCATGGTGTCGCCGATATTGGCTCCCGGCGCCACGCCAAGTCCGCCCACCAGGCCCGCACACAGATCCGAGACTATATCGCCGTAGAGATTGGGAAGAACGAGAACATCGTAGAGTTCTGGCTTCTGCACCAGCTGCATGCACATATTGTCCACGATACGGTCTTCGAACTCGATATCACTGTATTCTTCCGCTATATGCCTGGCTGATTCCAGAAAAAGGCCGTCGCTGCACTTCATAATGTTGGCCTTGTGTACCGCTGTAACTTTGCGGCGGCCTTCTCTGCGGGCGTATTCGAAAGCGAAGCGCGCTACACGCTCGGAGGCGCTTCTGGTGATGATCTTGATGCTCTCGGCGGCATCTGGGCCTACCATGTGTTCTATGCCCGCATAGAGGTCCTCCGTGTTCTCTCTCACGATAACGAGGTCTATGTTTTCGTAGCGGGATTGAACTCCAGGAATAGTAAACGCAGGCCGCAGGTTTACATAAAGGTCGAGCGTCTGTCTCAATGTCACGTTGACGCTGCGAAAACCGCTTCCCACGGGTGTTGTTACGGGGCCCTTGAGGGCGACACCCGTATCTCTTATCGAAGTCAATACGTTCTCCGGAAGCGGTGTTCCATACTCCGCCATCACGTCCTGACCCGCGTCAACCACCGACCATTCGATCACCACTCTCGAAGCGTCAACAACCCGCCGGGCGGCCTCTGTAATCTCTGGTCCGATGCCATCACCGGGGATCAACGTCACTCTATGAGCCATGCCATCTCCCTTTGTCAGTAAGGCGGGTGTGGTACCCGCCAGTAAGACCACAATATCCAGCGACGCCTGTTTCGCGCCTGCCTATGTTTCCAGATGAAAATCTCCGTACTTTTTAAAATGCTCAACGAGCCCGCCATCGCCGAGTATTTTTACCATGACCGGAGGCAGCGGTTCGAATATCAGTGTCTTGTCCCGGGTCACGTTGCGGACAGTCCCAGCTTCCAGATCAACCTCCAGCTCGTCGCCCTCCTCGATACCCGATGTGTCGATCTCGAGCACCGGCAGTCCGACATTGATCGAGTTACGGAAGAAGATACGTGCGAATGACTGCGCAAGGACCGCGTTAACGCCTGCGATCTTTATGATGCGCGGCGCGTGCTCGCGGCTGGAGCCCAGCCCGAAATTCCTGCCGGCCACGACGAAATCCCCAGGTTGCATATTCGACGCGAAATCCTTGTTCGCGTCTTCGAGTACATGCTTGGTCAGTTCCGGCAGATTCGTACGCAGGTGGAAGTATCTCCCCGGCGCGATCTGGTCGGTGGATATGCTGTCTCCGAATTTCCAGGCTTTGCCTTTCAGGATCATTTTCTTATTGCTTCCTTGTTCAGGTTTTGGATTGGTGATTCATCAGGTCAGAAATTCCACCCTGGGGTCGACGATGTGGCCGGCTATGGCAGTAGCTGCCGCAGTGGCGGGCGAACCAAGGTAAATAAGCCCCTCCACATTACCCATTCTGCCCTGGAAGTTGCGGTTCTGGGTCGCGAGACAGACTTCCCCGTCACCGAGAACGCCCCCATGGACTCCGACACAGGCTCCGCAACCAGGACCGGTCACAAGCGCTCCAGCCTCGACAAAAACCTCAAGCAAGCCCTCGCGCGCCGCTTGAAGATAAACAGATCGGGACGCGGGCGTAACGATAAGCCTGGTCTCCGGATTGCGCTTGTGGCCGCGTAATATATCGGCGGCGACGCGCAGGTCTTCTATCCGGCCGTTCGTGCATGTGCCGATGAATACCTGCTGGACTTTCACGCCCACGGCATCCGCGGCCTTCAAAGTGTTGTCTACCGTATGTGGTGCCGAAACAGTCGGTTCCAGCAGGGAAGCGTCGATCTCGATCGTTCGCGCATATTCGGCGCCGTCATCCGGAGCAAGCTCCCTGTAGCTTTCGCCCCGGCCCTGCTCCTCCAGAAACGCCTGGGTCGTCTCGTCGGAAGCAAAAAGGCCCGTCTTGCCACCGGCCTCCACAGCCATATTCGCCAGCGTGAAGCGTTCAGACATGGTCATGGCATCCGCGCCGGATCCACCGAATTCCAGAGCCATATATGTAGCTCCATCGGCCCCGATCATGCCGATCAGGTGCAATATAAGATCCTTGGCATAGACGCCCGGTTTGAACTCTCCGGTTATTTCCACCCGAAGCGTCTCCGGCACTTTCAGCCAGGTCTTACCCGTGGCTATACCGATGCCCACATCCGTGGAACCCATGCCAGTCGCAAAGGCAGCCAGCGCTCCTGAAGTACAGGTATGAGAATCAGCTCCGATGACGATGTCTCCCGGTGAGGCAAAACTCTCAACCAGCCGCTGATGGCAAACCCCTTCGTTTATCTCGGAAAGAACCGCGCCGGTCTTCGCCGCGAATTCCCTTAGCGATATATGTGCGTTGGACAGTTCCTTGCGCGGGCTGGGTGCCGCGTGGTCGATAAACAGCACGGTATTGGCGGGGTTTTGAGCCCGCACCAGATCCAGCTCTTCAAGTTGCTCGATCGCAAGTGGCCCGGTTCCATCCTGAAGCGCGGTCACATCCACGTCGGTAACCACTATCTCGCCAGGTTTTACGTCCCGACCAACGTGGGCGGCTATGATCTTTTCGGCAAGCGTGCTAGCCACTGCTTGCCCCGTTGGCCTCCTTGTGGGCCTTGTAGTCCTTGTAGATATACATCAGTTCTTTTTCGAAAAGGCCTCGCTTGAGCTCGACCGCGAGCTTTCGTGCCAGTCGCAGTATCTCCTGACTGTCTTCGTCGTTGAGTTCTATCAGAAACTCCTTGAACTTCGCCTTGATGGATTTGCTGCCGGAGTGCTTACCGATGACCAGCTGCCGCTCCAGGCCCACTTCTTCAGGACTGAAAACCTCGTAATTGAGAGGATTTTTGATTACACCATCGGCGTGAATCCCTGATTCATGGGCAAAAACGTTGGCGCCGACAATCGGTTTCCACACCGGTATGTTACGCGCGGAAGCACCTGCCACATACTCTGAGAGTTCGCGAAAACGTTCCGTGTGAAGGCCGAGGTTTACCTTGGAAATATATTTGAGCGCCATAACCACTTCCTCGAGTGCCGCGTTGCCCGCCCTCTCCCCCAGTCCATTCACAGTCGTGTTCACATAGGTAGCGCCGGCCTTGATGCCGGCCAGGGCGTTGGCTGTTGCCATACCGAAATCGTTGTGAGTATGCATCTCGACATCAATGTCCACATTCTTGTGCAGGAAAGCGATCACGTTATATGTGTCGAAAGGATCCAGGATTCCAACCGTGTCGCAAAAACGGATGCGATCTGCGCCCTGCTCCTGTGCCGCCTTGGCAAACCGCACCAGAAAATCAAGATCGGCGCGAGAGGCGTCTTCGGCATTAACTGACACATAGACGTTATTGGCTTTGGCAAAGTCCACCGCTGTCTTGATCGAATCGAGCACCCAGGCGCGTGATTTCTTCAGTTTATGCTCGATATGTATGTCCGATGCGGACATCGAGATGGCGACCGCATTCACACCGCAATCCAGCGAATGCTGGATGTCGCTGATAACGGCGCGGTTCCAGGCCAGTATGCTTGCGTTCAGTCCCAGGCCGGCGATGTGCTTGATCGTCTTCTTCTCATCCCCGCCCATTGCCGGTATGCCCACTTCGATCTGGTGGACTCCCACTTCATCCAGCAGCCTTGCGATACGGACCTTCTCCTGGTTGGCGAAAACCACCCCTGCGGTCTGTTCACCGTCTCGCAGCGTCGTATCGTCTATCTTGATCTTCTTCTCCGGGTTAAGCACCGCTCCCTGGAGAATAAAGTTATTCAGATAATCTTCTTTTGACATGTTCATAAGATCTTGGAATCTCCCAGTGAGTTGCGGCCGCGACGCGACCGAACCCAAATAATACCGTAAGAAAAGGACCCATAACAAGCCGGACCGTCATATAGATTCCTGGCTGGCGCATTACTCCAGCGTACGATTCCACACCAGGACCGCCCTTTTCTTTATCCCAGGCTCCCCCGAATCCTTCCCAGGCGGCAAATCCACTCGGTTACAAGGTCCCGGTCGTCATTCTCCCCGCTCCACTCATCGCTGCCGGCGGTAAACTGCTTCATCATTGGCTGCAACGTTTCCAGCAACACATGATAACGGCGGTCATCTGCCGTAGACGGGCCGATGCCTATACCTAGGTGCTTCGAAACCTCCTCCAGGTCGGTGGAGATCTGTGATATCAGAGACTCCGGCAGGTGTTGTGAGGCTGTCTCCATATTGGCGTAGCGGGCGGCCTTGGCCATGTCAGCTCTCATGCTCGGATAAAGCTGCAGCAGACGGTTTACCGCGTCGTCTCCGCCACGTCGCGCAACATCGGCCAATCCGCGGCCCGTACCGATGAACTCGGGTGGTAAACCGATTGAATAGAGGGCACCGGTGAAGCTGATAGCCCGGGGAAGATTCGTGGCTCCGGTGGCGTTGATAGCGGCGATCCCCGCAGCGATTTCCTCATTGCCGATCTCTTTTGCCAGTTTGTCCGGCTGTGCCGCCGCGCGCGCATAGCCGACTGCGCTCTTTCTCGCCAGGCGGTCACGTTGCCTGGGGATAAGATCCGAAAGGGCGATCACGACGGGCAAAAGGTCGTTGAAGCTTTCGAGATAAGGCTTCGCAAAAATGCCTATCAGCGACGTCAGTTCATTGCGCTGCCCGGTACTGTAAGCCAGCGGTAGTGCCCCTGGAAGCACATCACGCGCCTTTATGGCTATCTGCCGTGCCGCTTCGCTGTCACAGTCATAGCGCAAGCCGGACTGCACGGTCACGGTTCTTATGCCTGCGAAATCGGATGTGAGCCGTTCGAAATTGTCGAGGCTCACATGCCCGCGGAAGGGCAGCACGCCACCGCCGAATATCGGATATATTTCAACGCTGTGGTCATTTCCCGTAGCATAGCAATCCGAAATGGCTACCTTGACTGCGAGTACGGAGGCAACCATACCGTAAATCATCGCCGAGTCGCTGCGTCCGAGCATTATCCTCAAATCATCTATCTCATAACCGGCTTCCTTCGCCCGCATCAGATACTCTCCAATCAGGCGGCCTGCCGAGAGCAGCTCAGGCACTTCTTCTATAAGGGGAATGACCTGGACAGCGTTAGGATCACGTGAAATGCCAAACTCCTTATGTCCAAGCTCTGTGACATCCTGGATACGGCGTCGCACATCCAGCAACTCCGAAGCGGTCTCCACCATCGGCACCACGACCTCGCGAATGGCGCCGCTGCTCCCTGAAGCGGAAAGCTGGTAGTTGGACTCGATAACGGACATGAGGGCCATCAGCTGATGAAAGACGGTCTCCTGCGTGGAACTGGGAATTCGCGGTGTGACCGCGACGTTTCCACCGGGCACCAGACCCCGCTCCAACAACCCCAAAGCGATCTCGGCTGTCTGGTGATAGGGAGTGAGCTTGCCCTCGTAATCGACCATTATCTCTTCCAGGCCGAGGCCGATCGGCTGCTCCGTCAAGGCGTCAATGGCTTCCCTGGGTTCATCGCGCACCGAGACGTAACGCGATGCGCTGTCGGGGTGCTGCGTCATCATTGTCGCGGGTATAAAGCGGCTCATGATCCTTATCCAGCCAGTTTATTCTTCAGGATCTCATTGACTACCTGGGGATTGGCCCTGCCTTTTGTCTCCTTCATGATCTGTCCGACAAAAAAGCCGAGCACCTGCTGCTTGCCGGCGCGATACTGCTCCACCTGGGCCCGATTGGCATCGATAACCCTGTCGGCCAGAGTCTCGAGTTCGGACTCGTCTGATATCTGTGTAAGACTCTTCGCCGCCACGATATCGGCGGCCTTTGAGCCCGTGGCGCACATCTCGGTAAAAATATCCTTGCCGATGTTCTGGCTGACCTTGCCGGATTTGATCATGCCCAGCAGGGCCGCCAGTTCCTCAGGCGTGACCTTGCATTCAGACAGATCCTGCCCAGTCGCGTTCAGATAGCCCAGCAGTTCGCCCATTATCCAGTTGCTCACTGCCTTGGCGTCGTCGTGATGAGCAACGGTCTCCTCGAAGTAATCAGCCAGTTCACGGCTGGAAGTGATTACCTCGGCGTTATAGTCGGACAACCCGAAGGTGCTGATGTATCTTTGCGCGCGTACATAGGGAAGTTCGGGCATATTGGCCCTGATTTCCTCCACGAACTCCTCGGAAGCCATGATTGGCACGAGGTCCGGTTCCGGGAAGTAGCGATAATCATGCGCCTCCTCCTTGCTCCTCAAGGGGCTGATCTCGCCGCTCGGCACGTCGTAATGCACCGTCTGCTGAACGATTCGGTTTCCGTCCTCAAGCAGTTCGATCTGTCTGGCTATTTCCTGTTCGAGTCCCTTCTCGATATATTTGAAGCTGTTCATGTTCTTAAGCTCTGTCTTTACGCCAAGTCCGGTCTCACCTGCAGTACGTATGGAAACATTTGCGTCGCAGCGCAGCGAGCCTTCCTCCATGTTGCAGTCGGATACGTTCAGGTAGAGCAGCGTGTTCTTGAGCTTGTTCAGAAAAGCCCGGGCGACCTGGGGTGAATGGATTTCCGGCTTGGTGACAATCTCGACCAGGGGTGTCCCCGAGCGGTTGAAATCTATCATGGAATATGTGGAACCGGCTATGCGCCCACTCTCACCCGCGTGGATGTTCTTGGCGGTGTCCTCCTCCTGGTGGACCCTCTCTATGCCGACACGATATGTCTCGTCTTCAAGCGTCACATCCAGATGCCCTTCCACGGCGAATGGCTGATCGAACTGCGATATCTGGTAGCCCTTTGGAAGGTCGGGATAGAAATAATTTTTCCGGTGGAAGATGCTTTTCTCCGGGATGGAGCAGTCAAGCGCCAGGCCGATGCGGGCTATGGAGCGAATTGCCTCTCCGTTTATGACCGGAAGCGCTCCGGGATGCGCCAGGCAGACCGGACAGGTCCGGGTGTTCGGCTCACCTCCGAACTCCACGCGGCAGCCGCAGAACATCTTGCTCTCGGTGGAGAGCTCCACGTGTATCTCAAGACCGATTACCGCTTCATATTCCATCCTGATCCCGCCTCTCGATCAACGGTGAGACCTTGTCAAAAGCAAAGGCCAGCTCGGCGCTATACGCAGCCTGCAGCAGATTCGGAGCCGTGAAAGCCTTTCCGATGATCTGAAAACCTACCGGAAGACCGCCCGAAAGCCCCGCTGGAATCGAGATGGCGGGAAGCCCCGCGAGGTTCACAGGAATCGTGCAAATATCAGATTTGTACATCGTAAGCGGATCGTCCGTTTTCTCACCCAACCCGAAAGCGGTTGTCGGCGTCGTCGGCGATATCAACAGGTCAAATTCTTCCAGAGCCTGCTCGAAATCCTTAACGATAAGAGTGCGCACCTTTTGTGCCTGGCCGTAATAAGCTTCGTAATATCCGGAGGAGAGCGCATATGTGCCAAGCATGATCCTACGCTTTACCTCCTCACCGAAACCCAGGCTTCGTGTCTGTTCGTACATCTCCGTTATATCATTGGTTTCACCGGCGCGCAGTCCGTAGCGTACCCCGTCGAATCGGGCCAGGTTCGCGCTGGCCTCAGCCGGGGCCAGGATGTAATAAGCCGGCAGGGCATACTCGGAGTGTGGCAGGCTGGCCTCGCCGATAACGGCGCCGGCCGCTTTCAGCTTTTCCACAGCTTCGTTAAAGACGGTCATGACCCCGGGATCAATCCCCTCGCCAACCAGCTCCTTCACGATTCCCATGTGAATTCCTGAAAGGTCACGCTCCACAGGCAGCGGTATTTCCGCAGGATAAACAACCGACGTCGAATCAAGCGGATCTTTTCCCACCAGCAACTGCATCATCAGCGCCGCATCCATGACATTCTTTGTGATTGGACCGACCTGATCAAACGAGGACGCAAAAGCGATGAGCCCATAGCGGGAAATGCTTCCATATGTAGGCTTTAAGCCGACAACTCCACAGAACGCCGCCGGCTGTCTTATCGAGCCGCCAGTATCCGAACCAAGCGCCCAGATTGCCTCACCGGCTGCAACCGCGGCTGCAGACCCGCCACTCGAACCGCCCGGCACCCGGCCCAGATCCCAGGGATTGCGGGTCGGGCCGTAAGCCGAGTTCTCGGTTGAGGAACCCATGGCAAACTCATCCATATTCGTTTTCCCCAGGGTGACGATGCCGGCGTCCATCATCTGCCTGACGCAGGTTGCCGTATAGACGGGTTCGTAATTCTCCAGGATCTTCGAGGCACAGGTTGTGGTTATACCTTCGGTGCAGAGAACGTCCTTGATCGCGGTGGGTAATCCTGCCAGGGGAGCCCGGTCGCCCTTTTTGGCGTCGATGTCGGCGGCTTCATTGCGAGCCCTGTCGCCGGTGACTTTAAGGTAGGCGGATACGTCGCCGTCGTGACTCCCGATCTGGGAAAGATAAGCTTCGGTCAACTCAACGGATGAAAGGCTGCCCTCCTCCATATGCTTGAGAGCTTCAACAGCTGTAAGACGCAACAGGTTCATCCCGCCTCAGCCTTCCAGGATAGCCGGTACGCGGAAGGCGCCATTTTCAACCGATGGTCCATTGGCAAGCGCGCTCTCCCTTGAGACACCCGGCCGGGAAACATCCTCGCGGAAGATATTGGAGAGCTTCAGGACATGTGATGTCGGCTCAACCTCAGCGAGGTCGAGCTCGGAAATCTTGTCTATATGGTTGAGTATTGAGGAAAGCTGCCTGGAATACCTGTCGAGGTCGGCGTCTTCGACTTTCAGCCTGGCAAGCCTGGCTACGTATTTTACGTCATCGTGTGAAACCAATTCCTTAAGCTCCTCATGTTTGTTCTCTTTGCGTTCCGATATGCGGCAACTTGAAATCCTATCACAGGAATCATGCTTCTTTTCCCCAATCCTGCATTTTTTCATCAGCTGTTTCCACTGTTTTATCTCCGTCGATATGGAAAGAAACGGCGCAGCCGTCTCAAGCTTTGAATGTTACCATACGGAATGGGGAATTTGCCGGAGTAAACGCGCTGTTAATCTTCGAGGCTTGCGAGGTTTTCTATTTTCCACTCGCAGAGGTTGATGACGGATTCCATGTCATAGGAGTCAAGATAATTATCCCAGCGCCCGGCTGTATCATTTCTCAGGCTCCTGGCAGCATTCCTGTATTCTCTCACTGCAGCCTTGAGACGTCCGACATGCTCGAGAACGCTGGCCATGTGAAAATAGGCGATACTATAGTTCTCGTCACAATAAATGGCCTTGCGGTAAGATTCGACGGCCTCATCAGAGCGATTCGCCTTTTCCAGCGCCAGACCCTGAAGGAAAAAAAGTTCGGCATTGGTTCCATCCTGCTTTACCGCTTCAGCCAGGCACTCGGAAGCCTTGTCATATTCTCCCAACTCCAGAAAAGACCTGCCTTTCTGAATGTCGGGTTCCTCTGAGCCCGTATCAGCAGCTTTCGACTGGACCTGTGCCTCCTGCATGTGAATCAACTCCTCGATGCCGGTGACATCACGACGTAAAACCTTGACTCGGCGGTCCTCGGGAACATTCGCCGGCAGCGGGGCTTCACGTATCCTGCGATCCGGTATGAAACGACGTCCCTCAAGGGACCTGGGTAGCGATTTCTTGTAAATGAACGCGTCCCCCATCTCGACAAGGCTGTACTTGGCCGACATCTTCCAGAGCGTTTCCGAGTGACCCAGGAACAGGTACCCACCGGGATTCATGATATCGAAGAAATGCTCTATCACATATTTGGCCGTATCATGCGTAAAGTAAATGATCACATTGCGGCAAAAAACGACATCGCATGTGCCAAAAACGGACATCGGCAACTGATCGTTCACCATATTGTGTCTGGCAAAATGAACCATTCGCCTGACGGGCTCCGTCACCACAAAACCGCCATCCACAGGACGGAAATATTTTTCACGATGTGATCTGTCAATGCCGGTAAGCTTTTTCTCCGCATACCATCCCTTTTCCGCGATGGCCAGCGCCTGCTGGTTCAAATCGGTACCGAGAATCTGTATATTCCAGGATTCAGGATCGGGAAGTACATCGAGCGCCGACATGGCCAATGAGTATGGCTCCTGTCCCGTAGAACACCCGGCACTCCAGAGGCGAAGGCTGCGATGGCCATTTTTCTTGTGGCGGGCTATCTCGGGTATGACGTATTTTCTAAGAGCATCGAACTGCGGCAGATTGCGGAAGAATTGCGTTTCCTGCACGGAGAGATGGTCAAGCAGACACCTGAGCTCCTCTTCACCATCCGCCTCGTTAGTGATTTTTTCATAATAATCAGACAGGCTTGTAGCATCGGTGGCTTCAGCCCTGTCTGAAAGGCCCAGCCGAAGCAGTTCCCATTTACTGCGATCGAAGAAAATACCACTCGCCTGGTCGATTATCTTTCGGAAGCGCTCGAAATCACCATCCGTTAGATCAAA
>Ga0265292_1002271_pt1 | contig 13719 bp, 12 predicted proteins | sample Munlanlewell296A_FD_189080 | JGI IMG/M metagenome (GOLD analysis project Ga0265292, IMG submission 189080) | Leachate microbial communities from a municipal landfill in Southern Ontario, Canada - Leachate well 296A | ecosystem: Engineered > Solid waste > Landfill > Unclassified | place: Canada...
ATAAGAGATACTGCGAGGACTGCAAAAATCCAGTTGGTATTAAAACGGGGTTTAATAGTTTTATCAGGTTTTTTCTCCGTTCCCTGATTATTATTAGTCGTATTTTCTGTCATAAATATTTAACTTACTGTAGTTTATCTTTCATAGCTTCAATAGTGGCATCAGCCCAAAGCGACTCAAGACTATAAAAATTCCTGTATTCCTCAAGGAAAACATGAACAATTACATTACTATAATCCAGAAGTACCCAGAAACAATTGTCGAGCCCTTCAACGTGTAATGGTTTCTCACCGGCCTCTTTTCGTACAGTGTCATCTACTGAATCGCAAATTGCACTGACCTGTGTTCCGGAAGGGGCACTACAAATAACAAAATAATCCGTAATTCTGTTTTCAAGTTTTCTTAAATCAATTTTCAGAACATTCTGTCCTTTCTTTTCAAAAATTCCCTTTATAACGCTACTTAAAAGGACTTCAGCCCCGTCAGATCTTTTCTTCATCAATATTTATCAGTTTGATTTCAAGTCGCAAAAATACCACTTTTATCTGTATTTTTGTAATAGTAAACCTCTTTTGCAATTTCAATGCCAATATCCACCACAAAGTAGAACCACAGGGATAAAAAGACCTTAAATTAATTAACTACCTGCTAACCATGATAATAGGATCAAAACTATTTTTTTTTGATAACCTGCCATCGACAAATACTCATGCTGCTCACCTTTTAAAAAGTAGTGACCTTCCGGAGGGGGCTATCGTTTATACCAATTATCAATCAGCAGGCAGGGGACAGATGGGCAACAAATGGGAAAGCGAAGAGGGTAAAAACTTATTAATAAGCATAGTACTATTCCCTTCAATGATAAATCCGGCCGATCAGTTCCTTATTTCGATGACAGTCTCGCTTGGGATTTGTGATTTTTTGAAGAGATATATTTCTGTTTGTGCAATAAAATGGCCGAATGACATTTATGTAAACAATGACAAAATAGCAGGTATTTTAATTGAGAACTCCATTATGGGCGATCAGATTGAAAACACAATTGCAGGAATCGGGCTTAATATTAATCAGGAGAAATTTTTAAGTAATGCTCCCAATCCTGTTTCTTTGAGTTTATTAACAGGATCCAGCTACGATCTTGCTACCTGTCTCAACCAACTGGCTTCCGATCTGGATAAAAGATATAAACAACTTATATCAGAACACTTTGCCGAAATTAAGCATGAGTATGTTTCGCGACTTTACCGTTTGAATGAATTGAGTAAATACCGGGATCGATCTGGCATATTTACCGGACGGATAATAACTGTTACTGACAATGGCAGGTTACAGATTGAAAGAGAACCCGGTAATATAAGCGAGTATTCTTTTAAAGAGGTCGATTTTATTCTTTAGTATCCTTCCAACCTCTGAAAACTTCCATTTTATTTATAAGTTTTTCCATGAACTGTCCGATAGGTTTATCTGCCATCATCTTCAGCATCGGGTTAAGATCTGCGTTCAGAGAAACTTTTACTTCAGAAGGGTTTTTGTTATTACCGGAGATATGCAAAACCAATGAAAAGTCATTTTTTTTCAGGGCATTCCCGGTATAAACTACTTTAGTATACATCTCTTTTTCAGCAAGCCGGAAACTTACAGTTCCAAGCATTGGTACGCTTAAACAGGCCGATTCTCTTTCAACCTGCCAGTGTTTGATGGTCCCCGGTGGGATGAACTGTTCAAAGTTCCTGATATCTGTAACAAAATTAAATATCTCTTCTGCAGTGCATGATAATTTGCCGGGTCTGCTTTCAAAATATGACATATCATCCATAATTAATTACTATTTTGTTCCCCAGACTGAAGGATTGACTCTCCATTTTTTCAATGTTTCAACTTCAACCTGCCCAATATAGCCTGTTTCAACAGCAGTATCAACAAGTATTGAGTAGTTGCTCAGTGTATGCAAAGCACAATTTTCAGCAGCAAATCCATCTGATGCTTTTTTAAATTCGTAAGTAAATATTGCAACCATGCCCTGGACATCACAACCGGCTTCTCTCAGGGCTTTGACGGCACTCAGGCTGCTGCCTCCGGTAGATATCAGATCCTCAACTACTACCACCTTCTGCCCTGGTTCATAATAACCTTCAATCTGGTTACCCAGACCATGTTCCTTTGCTCCTGACCTGACATAGATAAATGGTAACCCAAGTTTATCGGCGGCAAGGGCACCATGGGCTATTGCTCCTGTTGCAACGCCGGCTATCATTTCTGCCGCCGGGTAGAGTTCCCTGACAAGTACAGCAAAAGAATCGCGGATATATGACCTCACCTCAGGAAATGAGAGTGTTTTGCGATTATCGCAATAAATTGGGGACTTCCATCCCGAAGCCCATGTAAAAGGATTTGATGGTTGCAATTTAATTGCTTTTATTTGTAAAAGATATTCAGCTGTTTTTTTTGCGCTATTCTCCATAAGAATATGTATAAAGTTCATTTCGAAAACAGATTCATAATGATAAGCCCTGAACCTGACCGGTTACAAAAATACGGCTTATTCCATAAATTCTATGATACGAATGAACTTTATAAGATAATAGCAGATTTTCAGTCAGATAAGAGCATCTCCTCCATCAATATTTACGGACCCGACATCAAGCATCTTTGGAAGATCTTCAGGATCTATTTTACAGAAGTGGGGGCTGCAGGCGGATTGGTAAGGCACATATCAGGCAGATACCTATTTATTGAAAAGAAAGGAAAACTCGATCTTCCCAAGGGGCATATTGAACCAGGTGAAGAACCGGAAACATGTGCTTTAAGGGAGGTACGTGAAGAGTGCGGGATCGTAGGCCATAATATCGTCAAACCAATATGTCCCAGTTATCATACCTATAGTTGGGAAGGAATTTCATACCTCAAGAAAACAAGCTGGTTTCTGATGCAATATGATGGGGAAATGATTATTGAACCTCAGACTGATGAGAGTATTACGAAAGTTGAATGGCTTTTCCCTGACGAATTAAATAAGATTAAAAGCAGTGCATGGTTGTCGTTGATGGAACTCATAAACTCATCGGTTCTCAGGACCTGATGTTTTAATCCTCTTCCCCTTTGTAATCTTTAAGATTAATTGCTCTGGGAACAAACATGGTAGCATCCCCACCGTTTCTTATAATATCCCGTACAATAGTTGAATTAATATGTGTATGTTCGGGGACTGTAAGCAGAAAAACTGTTTCGATGCCGGGAGCCATCACTTTGTTTACCTGGGCAATAGCTCTTTCAAATTCAAAATCAGCAGATGTTCTGAGCCCCCTAAGGATATAACCTGCGTCATTTCCCCCACAATAATCAACAGTAAGTCCTTCATAATGATCAACTCTCACTCTTGGTTCATTCTGAAAGACTTTTGTTACCATCTCTTTCCTTGTTGCAAGGGGATAGAAGCTTTTTTTCAAAGCATTGGCACCTACGGCAACAATTATCTCATCAAACAGGCTCAACGCTCTTCTTACAATAGCTTCATGTCCGATTGAGATGGGATCGAACGATCCGGGAAAAACTGCTATTTTCTTCATTTGAATAATATTTTTTTCGGGTTCTTCACTTTTTGTTTCAGCAACGAAAGTTCAAGCACACCCATAATTGTTTCTACATAATGGAATTTCAATCCCCTGATATATATTTCCTTAATGTTTTCCACATCTTTTTTGTTCTCTTCCGAAATGATTATCTCCTTAATACTTGCCCGTTTAGCAGCAAGAATTTTTTCCTTGATACCACCAACAGGAAGAACTTTTCCTCTCAGAGTTATTTCACCTGTCATTGCAAGGTATTTCTTTACTTTCCTTTGTGTGAATGCCGAGGCAATGGAAGTTGCCATGGTTATACCGGCAGAGGGTCCGTCTTTCGGAATCGCACCTTCGGGAACATGAATATGTATATTCCAGTTTTCGGAGAAATTATCGGGTAAGTCGAGCATTGCTGCATTCGATTTCAGGTATTCAAGGGCGATAATGGCCGATTCTTTCATCACCTCTCCAAGGTTGCCCGTAAGAGTCAGCTTGCCGGTACCTTTGCTAATACTGGTTTCCACAAACAATATCTCTCCTCCTGCAGCTGTCCATGCAAGGCCGGTAACAACTCCAGCCTGGTCATTTCCGGAATAAAGGTCCCGGATATACTTTGGCGGGCCCAACATTTCACTTAGAGTTGCCTGTGAAATATCCGGGTCATATTCTGTTTCAGAAGCAATGTTCTTTGCTGTAACCCTTATTATTTTTGCCAGACGTTTATCAAGTTCCCTGACACCGGATTCTCTTGTATATTTTTCGATAAGTGTTTCCATAACCTTTTTATCGATGGTGATCTGTTCCTGTCTGACGCCGTGATTTTCGAGTTGTTTTGGGAACAGATGCCGCTTTGCTATCTCAAGCTTCTCTTCAACAAGATAACCTGTTATTTCAATCAGTTCCATTCTGTCCCTGAGCGCAGGACTAATAGTTCCAAGATTATTAGCAGTAGCAATAAACAACACTTTTGACAGATCGTATTCCATTTCAAGGAAGTTGTCGTAAAAAGTGCTATTCTGCTCCGGATCAAGAACTTCCAGCAAGGAAGATGAAGGGTCGCCCCTGAAATCCTGTCCCACTTTGTCGATCTCATCCAGAATAAAAACGGGGTTTGAGGAGCCGGCTCTTTTGATATTATGGATTATTCTTCCTGGCATTGCACCAATATATGTTTTTCTATGACCTCTGATTTCTGCCTCATCGTGCAATCCACCAAGTGACATTCTGACATACTTTCTGTCAAGGGCTTTGGCAACTGACCTGCCAAGAGAAGTTTTTCCTACCCCGGGAGGGCCATAAAGGCAGAGGATAGGAGATTTGAGATCGCCTTTAAGCTTAAGAACTGCAAGGTGTTCGAGTATTCTTTCTTTTACCTCATCGAGGCCAAAGTGATCCCCGTCGAGGACTCGTCGTGCATTATTAAGATCCAGGTTATCCGTTGTATATAAGTTCCAGGGCAGATCCAGAAGGGTTTGAATATAATTTACCTGAACAGAATACTCAGCAGCAGCAGGGTTTAGCCGATGGAGTTTATCAAGTTCCTTCCCGAATACCTTTTTGACATCATCATTCCATTTTTTTGTTTCAGCCTTTTTTCGATACTCTTCAATCTCCTTTTCAACCGGATTTCCTCCCAGCTCATTCTGAATGGTCCTCATCTGCTGATGAAGAAGGAATTCCCGTTGTTGTTGATCGAGGTCGCTTTTAACCTTTGACTGCAATTCATTTTTGAGTTCCAGAACCTGAATCTCCTGGACAAGAAACTCGAGCAGCATAAACCCCCTGTCGCGCAAGCTGCTCATTTTCAATAGCTTTTGTTTATCCTGAACCTTAATATCAGTATTGGAGCAGATGAAATTTATCAGGTATGTATTATTCTCAATATTTTTTATGGCAAAAGAGGCTTCGGGGCTGATATTCGGATTAATCTTAATAATCTTAAGCGACAAATCTTTCAGAGAGCCCACTATAGCATCAAAATCCTTACTTAAGATCTCCGGTTTTATTTCAGGTATTGTTCTGACCCTTGCCATGAAATAGGGATCATCGGAGACGAGTTCATGTAACACCATTCTTTTACGCCCCTGGATAATGGCTGTTGTGGATCCGTCGGGCATCTCAAGAAGCTTAACTATCTGACCAATAGTGCCAACAGAATGAAGGTCCTGGAAATTCGGGTTTTCAATATCCGGATCTTTTTGTGCAACAGTACCGACTATTTTATCGTTGCGGTATGCATCTTTTATCAGTTGAATTGACCTGGGACGACCAATTGAAATCGGAAGAACCACACCCGGGAAAAGCACTGTATTTCTGAGTGATAGTATTGGAATAGTCTCCGGAACCTCAACATCTTCAAGCTCACCGTCATCACCGTCCGCAATAATAGGAATTATATCTCCCTCTCCATCAAGAATATCCGGAAGTAATATCTCGCTGACAGGTTTCCTGAATTTCTTTTCCATCTGGTACCTTACTCCTTACTTTTGCCTTTTGTTATATCTTCATGAACTCACCCCCTTGCCCCCTCTTAAGTATCCACCTCACCCTAAATCCCTCTCCCAGGGGAGAGGGACTTAAAACCCCTTTCTAATTACATTTACTTTTTACTTTTGTCTTTTGTCTTTACAAGTAGTGCCAAAATTACATAATATTTTTACATCTGACCCGAAAGAGGGCTATGCAATGATTGTGCCATAGAACAGATAAAAAACAAAAAGCCCCCGGATGGAAGGCTTTTATCTGTTCTGCTTTAACAGTTATTTCTTTTTCCCAACATGATCTTTATAGCGGTTCATAAATTTATCAACCCTGCCGGCAGTATCTACAAGTTTCATTTTACCGGTATAGAATGGATGAGATGTGTTTGAAATTTCAATCTTGAGAAGCGGATATTCATTTCCATCTTCCCATTTAATGTTCTCTTTAGAAGGTGCGGTTGACTTACTAATAAAAGAAGTTCCATTTGACATATCCTGAAATACCACAAACCTGTAATTGCCCGGATGAATTCCATTTTTCATTGCTCTATATTTTTTGTTCTTAATAACCCAGATAAATTCTCCCCGATTAGGGTTTGCAAAATTAATTAACATTATTTAAAATACAAAAGGAATTGTGAAATTATTGATCTTGTTGTGAAATATCATGCTTAAACCTGTGTTTATCAGCCATTTCGTCCTTATATCTAATAAAAGTCAGTTTATCATTGATAAAGTACCGGTAAGTAATGTGTGTTTTTGCTTTCTTTGCGCCAAGGGCTTCATAAATTGCAATCATTTTGGGATTAAAATCACCTACCCATGACAGTTCCAATTCTTTAAACCAGGGTTTCTTTTTAAATACTTTGTAAAGTTGCAGAAAGATCGCAGATTCAACTCCACTGTTCTGATACGATGGATGAACTCCTCCGACGACAGCTCTCATTCTGGTCATTTTATGGGTTACCTTGTAGTATGCAACCCGGATCAGATTCCAAAGATGAAGTTTTCCGTTCAGCTGTTTAAGAATCTGGTTCAGATCGGGGAACAGGATGAAGAATGCAATTGGTTTATCATTAAAATAGGCAAACCATATAAGTTCTTCATCGAGGATTCCTTTTGCCTTTTTAAGAGATCCTTTAAGAAATGCCGGATCAAGGGGTGTAAAATCTTCTTTAAACACCGACCATGTTGAGTTATAAATCTCAACAATATCATTTACATACTTTTCTTTGTTTCTGAACTCAAAATGTTGAAATGAATAGCCTGGCCTTTTAGAGAGCCATCCGGCAATTTTCATGATCCGTTCCGGAAATTGTACTATCTCGTTATCTGTTCCACGTACATCTCTGTGGTAAGAATATTGCTCAAAATAGTTTTTAAAACCGTACTCCTCAAAGAAGGCCCTGTAGTACCTTTTATGGTATGGCATACCAAATCCCTGTTGCATGAATCCTTCTACAAGTAATCCCCAGTTATTATCATTTTCACCGAAGTTTACCGGGCCATCCATGGCATCCATTCCCCGTGCAGCAAGCCAATCCCTGGCTGTATTAAAGAGGGTAAAGGCAGCTTCTCTGCTCTCAATAACCTCATAGAAGCCAATGCCTCCGGTAGGCTGGTTGTTGGCGGCTGATCTTACACGATCGATAAAAGCTGCTATCCTGCCAATGGTATTATCAATATCATCTTTCAATATCCAGCGGATTGCTTCGCCATGGCCAAAAGTATGGTTCTTTGCAGGGTCAAACACAGAATCGATACCTGAATCAAGCTGGCAGACCCAATACGGATCTTCTCTGTATAATCCTTTTGGGAAATTAATAAATTCCTTTTTATCGTGTTTTGTTATGACCTCAATTACATGCATAATATTAGTTGTCTGTAAATCAACCATTTGTTGATTTACTCAATTAGTTCTTCGAGTTTTCGGTGCAAATATAGTCAGATTTTTAAAACATAAAGAGGGAAGTCGGAAGACCGAAGTCGGAAGTCAGAAGCCGGATGCCGCTAGTCGGTTGCCGGGTTAATGTATATCAATTATCCTGTGGTCGATCAGGATGAAAAGAATGGCGATGAGAACAGAATAAAAAGCATACAGTCTGACAGGGATGTATTCAGATGGTTTAATATTCATTTTGATCCATAAGTATCCTGCAAGGAAGATTTTTTCTATTATATAAACTATAAATGTTGAAAGGGCTACTCCTATAATTCCATAACCCCATTTTATCATCAAAAGGCTCAAAGGGATGTTCAATGCCAGTATCAGGACTGCGGCAATAAGGGTAATGTGAGTTTTTTTTCTGCCTACAATTACTGTCTGTGGAAAAACAAGTCTTGGAATTATAAGCAAAGAATAGATAAGAAATATGTCGGCACTTTTTTGAAATTCGGGGTTGAATATACGTGGGTAGAGCCATCTTGCAAAAAGCATCATAACCATAGTGGCGGGGAACAGAATGTGCATGATCTGCTTTGACTTAACCCTGATTTTTGCAAGAGACTCTTTCATCCTCTCGCGGGTTGAAAATTCCGGAAGCATTGCGTTGCTGAGTCCGTTTGCCAGCATAAGTACAAGTGGAAATTCTTTAGCACCATAGCGGAACCAGGCAAATATTGCCGGATCCCTGTAAACAGCCGAAACAATGACACCATCGATATATTGAGGCGAACCACTGATAAGTGATGTTAAAATTAAAGGTATACCCAGATAGAGATGTTCCTTCATGAACTCAACCGATATCTTCATTTCGGTATAACGTCTTAACAATACTATTAACCAGACCCATCTGATACCGGTTATAGCAAGCAACCCGTAAATTGACCAGATTATGTCTTTGCCAAATAATAAAGGTGCAATAATAAAGGTTAATTGTGCTGCAAAGGTATAGAGGCCATATTGAAAGATACGATATGACCTGTTGTTAAGGAGATAAATATATTCAATAAGGCATACCGGACTGCTGAGTAATATGTACAGCAATAACAGGTTAATATATGGAACATTTCCAGAGAAATGGAAAACCGAAAAATTGTTTTTAAGTGAATGACCGAGTACAAAAAACAGAAGACTGAAAAAGCACAATAAGAGGAAAGCATTAAATATTTCGGGCGATTTGGTTGTCCCATTATCCCCCATTTTACGGTAGGTTTTATTCCTGTGGTAAAGAGGAAGAAGAGATTGGATGATTCCTGTGACCCAGAAAAAACTAATTAATCCTGCGATAAACATGAACATCTCCCATTGCCCTATCTCGGCACGGGTAAGATGACTTTTTGTAAAAACTATGCTTATAATAAGGAAGACAACAGGTTTCATCAACTGGAAAAGTTGAAGCCCCGATATATTGTCTATTAATTTTAATCTTCTCAAAACAGGACAAAGACTATATAAGTTCTTCCTGAAAACAACTTTTGTGTTAAAAAATTGTGCAGGAAGGTTCATGTTTTTATGAACCGATCAAAGATAGTAATTGACTGCAGTATGAGAAAATAAAATTATAATTTTGTGAAATAGAAATTTTGACCTTATTTTGCACTCCGGAAACGGTGGATGTAGTTCAGTCGGTTAGAACGTCGGATTGTGGTTCCGAAGGTCGTGGGTTCGAGCCCCATCTTCCACCCGAATAAAAGTAGAGACAGGTCTGAGACCTGTCTCTACTTTTATTAAATAATTTCCGACACGCTGTGTCAGTTTTCAGTTTTTACTCCTGTTTCGTGGCCTTTGTATCCTCAATCTTTTTAAATCTATAATATTTTGTATATGCCAGGAATGAGAGTGCCGTCAAAACGATAACAGCGATATAAACAAACGATGGCACCGGAACCGGATCTCCTGATGCATAGGAATGCAAGCCCGATAAATAATAGTTCACACCAAAATAGGTCATCAGAACTGATGAGAAGGCAAAAAGGGATATCAGGTTGAAGGTAAAGATATCCTTCATACCCGGAATCATCCGTGAATGAATTACAATACTATATATAATTATAGTTATGAGCGACCATGTCTCCTTTGGATCCCATCCCCAGTACCGGCCCCATGATTCATTCGCCCATGCAGCTCCAAGAAAGGTTCCAATTGTAAGAAAATAGAGTCCCAGCGTAAGAGTCTTGTAGTTGATAACGGTCAGCTCATCAATAGTATTTGCTATCCTCTCCCTGTTCTTATCGTTCGATAATGCCAGCAATATTATTGTGATTAGTCCAAGAATTGCACCTAGTCCAAGAAACCCATAGCTTCCTGTAATGACCGACACATGAAGTGTCAGCCAGTATGATTTAAGAACAGGCACAAGGTTGGTTATCTCAGGATCCATAAAGCTGAGATGAGCAACCATAAGAGTCATTGAAGCCAGTACAGCTGTCGCTGAAAGAGCAAAAGCAGATTTGTGGCTGAAAATAAATCCTGCCAGTATTGTAACCCATGAAATAAAGATCATCGATTCATATCCGTTGCTCATAGGAGAACGACCTGCGATATACCATCTGAGACCAAGTCCGAGAGTATGAAACAGAAACCCTGCAAAAAGCAACATTCCAAGAACCCTTACAAATAAAGAAGTCTCTTTTTTACCCCTGATCACCATGGTAATCAGTCCTATAAGCATTATCAATCCAACAGTTGCATAAAACGGGAAGAGACGTTCAAAGATGCTGAGTTTATAATACAGCATTTCAGCATTGGTTTTTGATTTTGAAGGAAGATCATATCCTGCAAACCTGGTTTGGTAATCGCTTACCGATTCGGCAACCTGCCTGGTAGTCGCGATATTATTTGTCTGCAAGGCATCTGTTAAAACAGGAATAATACTTTTCAGGTATAGTGAATCTTCTTTACTAACAGCTTTTTGAAGTGCTTCCTGAGATGATCCCCAGTCATGTGTTCCATCCTTCTTGGGAAATAATTTCAGGAAGTCTCCATTAGAGATCATATACACGATATTCACCCGTTCGTCGATTTTCATCACCTCCTTATCCATTTTGCTTCTCTCACCAGGCGCTTTTGCATAAGCAATATTTACCTCTTCAGAAATTTTATAAGATTTGTCACCTTTGAGATTGACAAGGTCGGAAAATGAAGCAAATTTTCCACTGATAGCCAGTTTGGTCCGCAGATCATTATTTGAGACCTTTATTAAAGGAACATCCATCCAGTTATTAAAATCGAGATACAGACCCATGAAAACCTGCATCGAGGTTAATCCCTGAAACTCATTCTCCCTGGTCACCTTCCTGAGAATATCGTTACTCAATGTGAAGAGAGGTTTGGTCCTCCCCTTCTGATCCTGAACAAGCACTTTACCAAACTCCTCAGCAACGGATTTATCCGGAATCAGTTTTTGGCTATTTACACTCGTGAGCCCTGATAAAAACAGGATCAGAATAACGGCAGGAACGGTTTTTCTTAATGTGGATTGCCAATTCCCGGCATTGATTTTATGAAATACTGAGTTTTTACTGAGCATAGCCAGGATAATAAATATGAATAGCAGCGCGTAACCAGTATATGTAACGAGCATACCTGCCATATCGCGGTTAACAGAAAGGACCGTACCTTTTTCATCCTGGTCGTAAGAGGACTGGTAAAAACGGTATCCTTTATATTTGAGGATATTGTTCATAAAGATCATGAAAGGTTTATCAATATTTTCTGTCTTATCAAGTAGCACAACATCACTCTTATAACCCGACGGGCTGTTAGAACCCGGGTATCTTTCGAGAACAAAATCGTTCAGTTTAATAGTGAAAGGAAGTGTTGTGGACCTTGAGCCGTAGCTGATCTTAACTGTTTTTCCATCTATTATACAGGAGCCTTCGGCAACTTTTTCTGAAACCCTGTCCCACAGATATACAGTTGCTGCTTCTTTTCCGCCAAAAAGATGAAAAATAAAGGCATTTTGCCCGGTATTCTGTTCATCCGGTTTAACTGAAACAGCTTTAACGATACCCGCTTTCGACATTGACTGCGGCACAATTTTAATATCATTTATAGTTATTATCTGCATCTGCTTTAATGCCAGCGGTTTGCCTGGTTCCAATAAAGTAATCGCCTGGTGCATCATGTTCATTTTACCAAGATCGAATTTTGAGCTCATAAAAAAAGTACCCGATTCGAATGAAATATTTACATCAGCCGGTTCAGGGGAGGCAAAACCGATTGTGAATCCATTTGTAGTTTTTTTATCACCATTTTTAAGAATGAGAGTTTCTGTGGACATCATATCTTTCGTTACAAGCAGGGAAATTATGGGTTCACCTTCAGGGCCATCGGCGACAGTTTCAGAAGCATTAGGGAGGATCTTTGCCAGGATCAATTCATAATCCTTGTTATTGATGTTAATTGTTTTTTTAAAATTATCGGCTGAAACAGAGGTCATTGAATATTTTTCCGAGTGGCCGGATAAAAGAGTTCCATTGTTATCAATAACAGAATACCCAATATATTTTTCACTTGAAAAGCACTCATTCTGCTCTTCCCCTTCGCGAATATGTAGTGATCCTTCCCATCCGAAATACCTGGTTATACCAGCACCAATAATCATCAGAATGAATGAAAGATGAAACAGGGCCACTGGAAGTTTAGCTCGTCTGAAGAGTTTAAGTATAACTACCTGTCCAACCAGGTTCGCGGCAAGAAGTAACAATATCAGTTCAAACCACTTTGTACTATATACCATGTTGTAAGCCGCGGATGAGCCAAAGTCATTTTCGAGAAAGGTGGCTACAGCCATGGCTACAGCAAATACAACAAACAGGACTCCCATGAAAACAGGTGAAAAAAGTAATTTTAAATATTTCATAATATAAATTTGTTAAATAATGTTACTTATTTAGACCGGAGTCCGAAGTTTAACATATTCAATGACTTCTGACTTCCGACTTCTGACTTCGGTCTTCCAACTTCCAGGTCTTACCCCTTTTCTGATATCCGGACAAGCCTCACCCTATCCAGTATTTTGATTTTTGACGAATCGGAATAAATTACTCCGGAATCCTCAAGTTCTTTTAATATCCTCACGACACATTCCTTGGCCATACTTGTCATTTCTCCAAGTTCCTGCCGTGAGAGGATCATTTCATATTCGTCGTTGTTGAACACTTCATCTGAAAAATATAATAAGGCTTCAGCAAGCCTGCCAGACATTCTCTTTTGTGAAAGGTTGACCATGCGGATATGGGATCTCAGAGATTTAGCGCTTATGTCTTCAAGCATACTCTCCGCGAATGCTCCATTAACCCTCACGAGTTGTTTGAAAATATCGAAACTGATGAAACAGGCATGGACAGTGGTAAGAGCGGCTACTGAGTATGTATGACGTGAATTTACATAGGCACCGGGACCTATAATTAACATTCCGGGCAAAGCAATACCCATGATGAAGTTCTTCCCGTTTATACCTTCAATATATGTCTTAGCCATTCCATTTGCCATAAATAATGCATTGGATGTTGGAGATCCCTGCTTTAACATTATCTCCCCCGTTTTGAAAGTTGCTTCGTACCTGTTATCATTTATCAGTTGCAGCTCAATTTTGGTCAGATGCTGAAAATTCTTCCACCGCCGGGTGCAATTTTCACAACTATCAATTAAATTTAATCTTGACATATTTCTGTTTTATGGGGTTCAAAAATAAGTTTTTAATAACTCAATAAACTACAAAACTAACAAATAT
>Ga0265292_1002272_pt1 | contig 13719 bp, 15 predicted proteins | sample Munlanlewell296A_FD_189080 | JGI IMG/M metagenome (GOLD analysis project Ga0265292, IMG submission 189080) | Leachate microbial communities from a municipal landfill in Southern Ontario, Canada - Leachate well 296A | ecosystem: Engineered > Solid waste > Landfill > Unclassified | place: Canada...
AAAATTTCCCGTGCGGTGCATATACATTGGCAAGAGGTTCAAGATCATACTTTAAGTGTGGAACAGATCCATCGGCCATATCGCCGGTGAATGCAATCAAATCGGGAGAAAGTTTCTTTACTTCTTCAGCAATGGTTTCGATAAAATCCCGTTTGATAGTTAGTCCGGCATGAATATCGCTGATCTGCACAATTCTGAATCCGTCAAATTCTTGCGGGAGTTTTGCAATAGGAATATCGATATTGACAATTCCCGGTTTTTTTCTTGCTTCGTACACCCCGTATGCAGTAAGTGAGCTGGCAATACCGAGAATTCCCAAATTGGTTGTTTGCAGCAGGAATTCCCTTTTTGCTGCATCCACCGTTTCTGGTGCAGAAGAAAAGAGGGAAAATATTTTTTGCCCGCCGATTCCAAACATCCAGACAATATCACGGAAGAAGAGAGAAACAAAGACAAACGATAAAAATCCGAGTGAGAGATAACCGATCCAGGAAAGTGAATCACTGATCTGTTCGGCGAAGCGCATAAAGATAAATGTGCTGAAGGGGATCATGAACATCAGGATCAATCCCCCCCAGGCGAGTTGTTTATACGGCGCCTGCAATTGAAAAGGGGCGATGAGCCTCCATCCCATGTACGAAATACCTATGCCGTACACGGTAAGGATAATTCCCATCCAAACCAGATACATTGTCGTTTGACTCATAGTTCTTTTTCGTTTTATTGTTGAATGTTGTGACACGAGAGTTCCTTGTGTACTGCGATAGGATGCGTTTATTTTACAATCTTAAATTGAAACATCGGAGACTTAAATGCGCCAAACATTCTCACCCACAGGAGCAGGAATGCCTCTGTTCCGCGGGCATTTGAGATGTCGCCGAGATCGAGAATGTTTTCACTCTTCCATCCGATTGATTGTATGAGAGCAACAACTTTTGTTTTTGCTTCGGCATCATTCCCACAAATCGGCAATGTATGATCGCCGTTATTGACCAACGAAGGATTCACCATTAAAGGATTGGAGAGTGTGTTAAAAGCTTTCACCACTTTTACATTTGGATAAGCGCGCTGAATCTGCTCACCGAGCGAATCGGTATTTGAAACACTGAGAAACGGAGGAAAACCTTTTGAAAAATCCAGCGGATTAGAAATGTCGATCAGAATTTTTCCATTCAGATTTTTTTCTCCCGCAGATGTCAACGCACCTAATGATCCTATTCCGCTTGTTGCATTAACTAATAATTCGCCAAATGCAGCAGCTTCAGCGTATGATGCCAATTTTATAGAAGAATTTTTTCCAAACCATTCTTGAAAAGAGACGTTTCCCATAGCGTCTCCTTGCGTTCTGCTTTTTGTTTCTTCAACATTTCGTGTTCCGAGTGTAACTGTGTGTCCCAGTGAAACAAGCTTTGCTGCGATGGCGCGGGCAACTCCGCCGGTGCCGAGAATTCCGATATTCATTTTTTCTCCGATGTATTTAAATGGTTCAACAAAACGTCATGCCGAACTTGGTTCGGCATCTTCCCTAAAAAGATGCTGACATTCGTCAGCATGACATAATTTATTATTTACGATTCTTTCTTTTCGTCGCCCGGATAGTGCCCGCAGCGGCGGCGCCATTCCTCTTTAAATTTTTCCCGTTCTTCGGGCGTCATTGCTGCAAGCTTTTCTTCCATGCGGTGTTTCCATCGGTGCGATTTCCATCCCATGCCGCTACCACCGTGCCAACCACGAACAAGAATGTGCGAAAGCAGCAACAGTCCCATTGCTTGCCAGTAGGTGACGGTCGGTCCCTGGAAAATTTCCGGGATCAGCCAGTTCCACAACTGCATTACGGCAAAACCGAACAGCGCCACCATTGCGATGACGAAGAGGACAAACTTTGTTATTTTTCCAATCCACCAGTATTTCATTTGAGTATCTCCTTCTTCTGTATCCACAGCCTTTATGGCTGAGTTGTTTATATTTTTTCTTCAGTCAAGTCCTCAGGTTGAAGCCTGAGGTTTCATCTATCCGTTAAACTCAAACTCATCATATAGCTCCTGCAGCTGTTCCCGCAGGTAGAGCACCGCGTACCGTTTTCTGGAAAGCAGTGTGTTCTGTGGTTCGCCGGTAATTTCTGCAATCTCTTTAAAGCTTTTTCCCTCCAACTCGTGCAGTACAAATACCTGTTTCTGTTCCTCCGGCAGTTCGTCCAGCGCTTCCGAAAGTTCCGTCCACACCAATGACCGCTCAAACACCCGGTCCGGATTCTGTGTAGGATCGTAGAGTATGTCTTCCAGATTTAATGGCAGCGACGGATCGCTGGCATCGCGCGGGAGCGATTCAGGACGTTTTTTTCTGTACCAGTCGATCACTTTATTTCGGGCAACAGTGAAGAGCCACGACGTCATTTTTTCAATTGGTTCCGTTACGCTGTAACTGGAGAGCAGTTGATAGAAGACATCCTCCATAATATCTTCCGCATCCTCATTCGTCCGAACGCGACGGCGGATGAAATCGAACAGACGCTTTCGTTCCGTCCGGAATGTTTCTTCCGCTGCAACATGCACTTCAGGCCGCTTATTCAATGCGATCGCATTTACCACAGAATCTTCCGTATTGTTATCAGTTGAGCTCACATTATCAGACGATGATGGATGGGCAATATTGTAAATTGTTATATTAGCGTACGTAGAATTTTAGATACATAATACGAAAAACGCTGTTTTTAATGCAGAGGTTCCGTCTGGATTCTTGCTCCCATATAGGAAAAGCGCTACATTTCTCAACATTCTATACGAATTTTAAATCCCCAATATTATGTGTGGCCGTTACGTTCTGATTGATGGAAAAATAATTTTTGCAGTCTCGGCTCAGTTGCAGACATGGCGCAATGAAGGGAAGGATTTCAGTCTCATTCCTCGCTATGATGCAAGGCCGACTGCCCTCATGCCGGTGGTAGCGCAGCGGGACAACTCGTACCAGGTGCAGATGATGCGCTGGGGATTGGTGCCGCATTGGAGTAAAGATGGCAGGACGGAGTTCTCCACATTCAATGCAAAAGCGGAGACACTTCACTCCAGCAAACTATATGCGCCGTATTTTAAAAGCGCCCGCTGCCTCGTTCCGGCGGATGGATTTTTTGAGTGGAAAAAATACACCGTCGAAGCAATCGTCCGAGGCAAAGCAAAACTGGTGGAACAGAAACAAAAAATGTTCATCCGCATGAAGGATCATTCTCCATTTATGATGGCGGGATTATTTTCTATTTGGAAAAACGTTGAAGGAGAAGAATTTCCTACCTACACCATCATCACTACGTCGTCGAACGAACTGCTTTCGGAAATTCACGATCGCATGCCGGTAATTCTCGACGCAAAGAATTATGAACCGTGGCTGAACAGAGGAATGAACGATATCGATTTTTTAAAAACACTGCTTGTTCCGTACCCCGCGCAAAAAATGACCGTCTTTGCCGTAACGAACAGCAGTGAAGAATCCCCCGAGATGATCGAGAAGATCGAATTTGAAGTTCCCGCCGCTCCAGGCTTGATGAAAGCCACCAAGCCGATCACATCCCCCAAGAAAAAGCGTTGAACTCGTAATATGCAAGCGATCTCCTGCTCGATCTACACCGCCTGATAAGAGAAAAGCGGATTGCATGCGCCGAGAATCGTATATCGGGGAATTTCTGCACCAATCTTGTTCTTCAGTGTTGCCTGAATGTCGATGGTCGTCAGAACTCCAAATCCCTCGTTCTTTAATTCTTCGGTCACTTTTTCAATCACCCGATCGAAAGAGAGTGGAACTGTTTTTGAGAATCCGTAGTGCATAGTTTTTCATTCGGTAAGAATTAGTTGTTGTCCATCTTTACGGTGGACGACAACTACGTTATTCGATAATGATGTTTGGTTCAACAATTACTTTGGTGGAAACTGAATTTCCGATCAGGCAATTGTCGTGTGCCGTGCGCACAAGTTCATCCACCTGCTCTTTTGTCCAACTGTTCTCCACAATAATCGTTGGTTTTACAACAACGATAGTAAAACGGTATTTCCCATCAACATTTTCCAGTGTCCCTACCGCAGAACTTTTATATGACCGTAGAGGAAGTCCCTTGCGTGAGCCGAACGAAAGGAATGTGGACATCTGACAGATCTCCACTGCCGCAACAAAAAGATCTTCGGGAGTCCAAACCCCAGCAATGCCTTTAAACTCAGGCGGACTGGAAACATCGATCTGCGGTTTTCCTTCTGATTGAAGAAATCCTTGCCGGTGCGACTTCCATTCCACCGATGTCTGATAAGTGAACGTTTTAAATTTTTTGACTTGTTGGGGTGTCGTCTGTTCCATTGTCTGACTCTTGGGATTTGGTTTTTGGCGAATTGATCAAAAGTGCTCCAATCAGTATACCGTACCCTGTAGAAATATATGGATTGCTGGTGATAGCACATGTTCCGCTCACGCATCCAATGTAGTAATAATATGCATATCCGGCGACACCGCCCAACAGTGCTGCCATGCCGCGCTGTTGCCAGACATTCAATCGTTTTAGAAATTCCATGATCCGATTCCTCCCGTTAAGTTTCCGGCAGTAAAACCAGCCTTTTTCAGTTTAATCCCAGCAGAAACACTGCGGCTGCCGCTTGCACAATAACAGATAATTTCTTTTCCGCGATATTTTTCCAGTTCCTTCATCCGCGAAGAAAGTTCCTGCAGCGGAATGTGGATGGATGACGGAAGTGAACGGGAATTCCGTTCGTTTGCCGTCCGGACATCAAGCAGAATACTGCCGGCACGAATTTGTTCTTTCGCTTGTGCACCATTATAATTGTTGATTGAACGCGCCAGCAATTGTTTTCGAATGTAAAAAATGAGCATGATGCCAAGGATGGCATATAACAATATTTGTTCAGAAGTCATCGTACTGCTCCGCTAATAGTTGGATACTGTTGCGCCTTCCATTGTAAAATACCCCCTTGCATACTCAGAGCATTAAATCCGTATTCTCGCAGGATCTCCACAGCCAATTCGCTTCGATTGCCGGAATAACAATAGACCACAATTTTTTTATGTTTGTATTGATTCAAATCGCTAATTCTCTTTTCCAGATATTGCAGCGGCATCAACGGTGTGTTTGCGATGCGTTCTTCGTTATATTCCCGCGGTGAGCGGACATCCAATAACACGACATTGGTGTCTTTCGCCAGCAGTACGCGTGCAGCTTTGGCCGAAATATCGACGGATGCCGTCAGTTGTTGGGCATGCACTGGTGATATCGTCCACAGTATCATCGCCGTCCCGATCATTAAAAAAACAGAGAATGAAGATAGTACTGTTTTCATACAGTAATCACTTTCTTGTTCAATAAATTTTCGTTGATGATCTTGACGAGATCATTTTTCGGTAACGCGCCGGCTGACATCATCGGCTTTCCTTCTTTTGGAATAAAAAGAAGCGACGGGATGGATCGGATCCCAAAGACGGAAGCAAGTTCTTGCTCTTCGTCGGTATTTACTTTGTAGAACCGAACCTGTCCTTTCATTTCACCGGAGAGTTCGTCGATGATCGGACTTAAAAATCTGCACGGGCCGCACCACGGCGCCCAGAAATCGATTACCGCCGGAAGTTCGCCGTTATATTGCCATTCCTGATGTTGTTCGTAGTTGAAAACTTTCGACAGGAAAGTTTCTTTCGTCAATACTTCTGTCATTGATATTCCCTTGAGGTTATTTAATTTTTTGAGTTTCGATTTTTTTGTTCGTATCCACGCCGATAGCATGCCAAATCGGACAATACCGTACAAACCCGGTGACGACAAAAATTAATCCGGCGAAAGCCCACAATGTTTCCGGTCCCCAGAATGCGAGGGAAGTGATGAACAATCCTAATGCGATGCGGATCGGACGTTCGACATTGCCAATATTGTTTTTCATAATGAATTCCTTAGTAGTAAAAGTTGTCGTGGTTCGCTCTGAGTCTGCGAGTTGTGGATAGGATGCAGCTATCGGAAAAAGGATTCAGCGTGCAGCCCGATTTTTGGACTTATCCAGGCGGATAACGGCGAAGAGTTTTTTTCGGGATTTTTCGGGTAATTCGGGAGCGGGATACTTCTTATATAAATAAACAGTTTTTTTCAATGAGTCCAACAAAGCCGAGCAATTTTTACATCCCTTAATATGTGCTTTAATGCGGCGGCATGCTTCGGAATCCAGTTTCGAATCCAAATTGTCGCACAAATGTTCATACACCTTTCCGCAGGAAAGCGTATGAACATGTATCTTAGTCTGTGAACGAGAATGTTTCATGCTGTCATCATGTCGTGCAATTTGTGACGTAAAAATATCCGTGAGCGTCGTAGCCGCGATTTTACCGCCGGAACAGAAAGTTTTAAAATCTTTGCGGTTTCTTCCGCTGTTCTGTCTTCTAGGTCCCGCAAGACAAATACCACTTTATATTCATCTGGAAGTTCCTGAATTGCGGCATCCATCCGTTCCCGCAGTTCTTTATTCATCATCGTTTCGATCGGGGAATCGTCCCATGCCGCTAATTGTTTCTGCACTTCGCTATTCTCAACATCAGGCGCCTCATCGAACGATTCGAGTAAACCATCCAGTTTCCGTTTCCGCCGGTGCATCAGGCAGTTGTTCGCAACAATCGTATAGAGCCAGGTTGAGAACTTCGATCGTGAATCGAATTGGTCGATCTTGCGAAAAACATTGATAAATGTATCCTGGAACGATTCTTCCGCTTTTTGTTTATCCCTGCAGAGTTTGAATGCAAATCCCCACACGGTCTGTTCGTACTTCTTCACCAATTGTGTAAATGCCCGTTCATCCCCATTTTTTACTTTGGCGATGAGCGCTGCGTCAGTATGATGATCTGGTAAAATCTTCATAGTTAAGATGCACATGGAGCGGAAAAGGATTCAATGATTCAAAAGAATAGAGAAAAAAGAGTGTGAATTCAATAAGAATAAAGATGAAACTCTGAAGCGGTTTATCCGTTGTGAATAGTGCTGTCCGTCATTTTTAGTTGCCTATATCCATGGAAAGTGGATTTGTCTAATAAAAAAAACCCGTCATGTTCCAAAAAGAGGGCTTCCACGAAGTGGCTACTTCCTGACATCACTAACGAATACTTGCAGGGGTGGTAGGCATCATCTTTTCCGGGATAAGTTGTCGAAACACCTGCCCGTCAACAAAAATTTTTATTTAGCAGGCGGGAGCTGTGCATGGCGTTATCTTAAAAATGAACCACTACTTACCCTTGCTCTTGATAGACTTTAGTTCATATTTTTAATCATGAATCGTCGTACTGTCCTAAAAAAAATACTTGTCACTCCTCTAATGTTGCCTGCAATGAACGCCATTGCTCAGGAAGGATCGTCCCTGCCTCCGCATCATGGAGAGAACGGATTTATCAATACCGATCCGGATTTCGTTGAAGCGGAATTCTCCGAAATGGCTCCATGGATTCTGAAAAAACTTCCGGCAGTATTTTCTGAAACGGAGAGGATTGAAATTCCCCATGAGTACAACGACTGTTCGCTGATCAATGGACACAGGCCGTATACAGTTACCTGGATCGGTCATTCGACTGTGCTGGTGCAGATGGAAGGGAAAACATTCCTGACGGATCCGGTGTGGTCGGGACGTGTCGGTCCGCTTAAATGGGCGGGGACCCCAAGAATATCCGAACCGGGATTATTAATCGAAAAACTTCCGCCGATTGATATTATTTTGATCTCGCATAATCATTATGATCATCTGGATGAATCGTCCATCGAAGAATTGGTGGACAGGAATCCAAATGTGAAATTTTTCGTACCGCTTCGTGTACGTGATTGGTTTGAAGAGCGGGGGATTCGCAACGTGGAAGAATTGGATTGGTGGGAAGGAGCATCGGTTGAAGGATTAAAGATTCTCTGCACACCGGCACAGCATTTTTCGGGACGATGGTTGAATGATCGGAACCAAACATTGTGGTGTTCCTGGACAGTGCTGGGGAAAAAACGACTCTACTTCGCCGGGGACTCGGGGTATTGTTCACATTTCAAAACTATCGGAAATAAATTCGGTCCGTTCGACCTGACGATGATTCCTATCGGCGCATACGAACCGAAGAAACTAATGAGATCGGTACACATGGATCCCGAGGATGCGGTGCAAGCATTCCTCGATCTGAGGGGGAAAAAGATGTTGGGGATTCACTGGGGCGCATTTGTGATGACCGATGAGCCGATGGATGAGCCGCCGAGACGCTTGGAGACAGCTGTTGCCCAGAAGCGACTGTCAAAAGACGATGTGTGGATTTTGAAAATCGGTGAATCCAAAGAGTGGTAGTTATCTTCCCGCAATCGCTTAGTACTATTGCGGAATTCAACGTTTCTTATAATATTTTTTTTGACCTCGGCATGGTGAACGTAAAAACACTACCGCTGCCGAAAACACTTTCCACGCGAATTGTTCCGCCGTTTTTTTCCACGAATTCTTTGCATAACAACAGTCCTAACCCTGTTCCGCGCTCTTCATCCGTACCTGTCGTTGTTGTGTGGTGAAACGAAAAGGCAGTGTTAATTTGTACTGAGGACATGCCAATGCCGGAATCTTCAACAGACACTTCTACATACTCATCATGCTCCACACTGCGAATTTTAATCGTCCCGTTCTGGTCCGTGAATTTGATGGCATTTGAAAGAAGATTCCGAAATACGATTTCAATCATATGTTGGTCGGCATACGCTTCGGCTGCTGGCGGGATAAGATTCTGGACGATCAATCCCTTTTTCTGTGCCATGGATTCCATGAGTCGGATTTTTTCCTTCGCTATTTGGTGAAGGTTAATCTGCGTCGGTTCGGCATTCAATCCTTTCCATTGGCTTTTCGACCACTGCAGCACGTTCTCAATCAGATCGGTGATCTGATCGATGGTTGCGTATGATTGATGTGTATATTCCTTAATTACCTGTTGATCCAGTTCTTCATCGCGCAGATAGGAAATGAACATTTTCAAAGAAGCAACAGGACCGCGCAGATCATGGGTCATAATGGAAAAGAGTTTGTCTTTCACACCGTTGAGTATTTCCAGCTGGTGATTTTGTTGTTCGATGATCTCTTTTTGAGCATGCAGTGTTTTATTGATCTCTTGTTTCTGTTTATTGGACCGGTACAGCAAAAATAATCCGATGCTACTTAGCAGTAGCAGTATGGCAACGGAGATTGTGATGACGATCTGTTGCTGAAGAATGGCTTCTGTTTTTTCCTGTTGTTCCTTCAGGAGCATATTTTCAGTTTCTTTCGTTTCCGTTTCGTACAGCACTTCAAGCCGTGCAAGCATTGCGGCATTGTCATTTTCCGTTACACTGTCCGAATAGGCGACCCATTCATTTTTATATTGCAGCGCTTTTGAATATTGCTTCTGGGCTGTTAAAACATCAACGATAATCTGATAGGCATCGTTGACCGAATTTTTCACCCTGATAACTTTTGCAAGTTCCATGTTTTGTTTGGCATAGGAATAAGCCTCGGAATAGTTGCGTTGCAGTAAATACCATCGGGCGATCAAAGCCAAACTGTTGCTAATCCCTTCTTTATTATCCAGCAACTGGCGGTACTTCAGTGATTCCTGGAGTTTTTGAATGGCTTCCGGCATCATATCTTGTTTCATCATGACAAGGCCGGAGTTCGCGAGAGTATATCCCAATGCAAGATAATCTGAGTTCTTTTCCGCAATCTCGTAAGCCCGTACATAATATGACAGAGCGGTGGAGTAATCGAGCAGACGGTAATAAATATTTCCGATGTCGCTCAACACGCCCGTAGTTTTCATGGAATCGATTTGTCTCCACGCCTGAAGCGATTTCAGGTTGTGTTCCAACGCTTTTCCGTAATTCCTTTGTTGCATATAAATCAAGCCGATATGGTTGTAACTGCTTGCAATTCGCCGATTATCGTTTACCCGTTCACTCAGTTGTAGAGCACGTAGATAATACGTCAATGCATGTTCGGTATTTTGATTATAATTCATCGAACCCAAATGATTCAAAATGTCGATGGTTTTGATACTGTCGGCTGAATGTTCGGAAAGCTGAAGTGCGTAGGACAAATGTTCGGATGCCTGTTCGAATTTTCCGAGTGTTTGATATAAAAATCCAAGACGGTCATGAGCGTTAATTTTTCCACGCAGATATTCATTTGTATATGCCTGGGATAATGCGGCGTTTCCATAGATCAGACCGCTGTCCGGATTCACAGTGTAATAAAGGTCTGCGAGTTCGCACATCAGATCGATGCGGCTATTCGAATCGGAAACACCGGACAGTGACTGTTTTACCGAATCAATCTTATCCAACAAGCCTTGGGATGCAGCTGCAGAAGAAGTGCGAATACCGAACGTCAACATACAAATGACAAGAAGAGTACTATTGATCCGATGCATAGACTAATTATGATTAAGTTGTGGATGGTTGATCAAACTCCGGGTAGAAAGACAGCACGATCATCTACGGGCACTGCTCAAAGTAGAAAATATGAAAGGCAAGTTCAAGCGGTAGGTTTCTCTGTAACGCCTATGTGATGATAACGGAACCGGGTGGGCATTTTTTTTTGGAATTCATTTTATTGGATTCCCGATAGAAACATTTTCCGAAGAGATCCTTTGGGACGGGGTGACAGTAAGCTTTTTGAGATGTCCTCTAATATTCTTTGCGGTTGGCGTACACATTCATCATCAACCCCGCCACCATCATGTACGAAACCAAAGAAGAACCGCCGTAACTGAGAAACGGAAGCGGTATACCGATCACCGGCATCAGTCCAACCGACATGCCAATGTTGACGAACACGTGAAATGCGAAGAGCGAGGTGAAGCCGATTGCCAACAGTGATCCGAACCTATTTTTTGCGATGGATGCAAGGCGGACTCCATGAAAGAGCAGAATGGCGAACAATCCAAGCACGACAATGCCGCCGAGAAAGCCGAATTCTTCCCCCGGAACACAAAAAATAAAATCGGTCCACTGTTTTGGAATAAAACTGAGTTGCGTCTGCGTTCCCCGCATAAATCCTTTTCCCCACAATCCACCGGAACCGATCGCCACTTTTGCCTGAATCACATTGTAGCCTGCGCCGAGAGGATCATTATTAGGATCAAGAAATGTTGCAATACGTTTTTGTTGATACAGCGGAAGCTTATCGTACATTATCTGAACGAAGAAACCTATAACAACATTTACTCCGAACACCAGCGTTGCTAAAAACTGGTTCTCTGCACGCAGCATGTACAGTCCGATGCCCAGCAGTAAGAGGACGATCAGAAACGGAGTAGTGCCGAAAATGGATGCCGCAGCAACAAATGCCGGAGCAATAATAATGATGATGAGAAATTTTGATGCGCCTGCCCAATAAAGTACCGGAATGAACATCGCCAGAAACGTTAGCGATGTGCCGAAGTCCGGCTGCAGCATAATCAGTCCGATGGGTAGCATGACGATTGCACTGGTTTTAACGAGATCTTTCAGATTTGTTGCTTTCACATCGCTTTGGCTGAGGTACGACGCGAGAGCAAGCATGGTGGTAATTTTTACGAACTCGGAAGGTTGAATACCGAGACCTGCGAATCCCAGCCAGCTTTGCGATCCGTACACCCGTTTTCCGACAATCAGTACCAATATCAGCAATCCCAGCGATGCAAAGAAAATTCTCAGCGCATTTCGTTGCAGCCAACGCAACGGCAGAACGATCATGGTCAGCATGGAGGTAAAACCGACACCGAACCATAATAACTGCCGGAAAAAATCCCGCCCTTCATACGCATCGTACGTTGCGCTGTAAATGGAGAGTAATCCAACTGCGGAGAGCACTACAACGCAAAGGAAGATTGTTCGATCAAAATATTCTTTAAAGAATGAGTTCATGTGATGTTAAGGTACATCTAAAAACATAATTATGAAACGATCGTTCATCCTTCGATTCGATGCTGCCATTATTTTTTTTCCGAGCAAGACCGTAATTTCATGAATGCCGCGTCGAAAGATTCTGGTGTGGCAACATCTTGCAGAGGGTGAACATCTGTTCTAATCTGTTTTAAAATATAAAATTAATTTTCTGCCACGGACTCTTCATCCGGTTCATTCGGTTCCATCGGCAGCGGTTGTTTTCCGTACCGGATAATTTCCCCGTATAGAAATTCCTCTATGCACAATCCTGCGATCGGGGCGGCGAACGCTCCGCCATAGCCGACATTTTCCACCATCACACAAATGGCAATTTTCGGATCATCGAACGGTGCAAATCCCATAAACCATGCGTGCGATTTTCCGTGAGGATTCTGTGCTGTTCCAGTTTTGCCCGCGACTTCAATTCCCGGTACTTTTGCTGCGCGTCCTGTTCCACCGGGTTCCATCACAACACGGCGCATTCCTTCGCGGACGAGCGTCCAGGTTTTTTCCGAGAGTGCAATTTCACGCAGATCAACATGCGCCCGGTGAACCTGTTTCGTACTTTTGTCCACTATTGTATTCACCGCATGCGGTTGGAAAAATTTTCCTTTATTCGCGAGAATAGCGGAATAATTTGCCATTTGCAACGGTGTAACCCCCACTTCACCCTGGCCGATTCCGAGGCTAATAAGATATCCCTGTGTCCATTTCCCTTTACCGTGGATGCGGTCATAATAGTTCCGGTCAGGCATCAAACCGGAATTTTCTTCAGTGATGTCCACTTTCGTCTGACTGCCGAAGCCGAATTGTTTTCCCATCGCGCTCCATTCGTCCAGACCGACCTTCAACATTAGTTGATAGAAAAAAACATTGCACGACCTGTGAATCGCGTCCACCACAGAAACCTTACCGTGAACATGTTCACATTTGAATACTTTATTTCCATAGCGATAAGCACCGCTGCACGTGATACTCCAATTTTCGTCGATTACTTTTTTTTCCAGCGCCGTCAATGCCAGCAGCATTTTAAATGTCGATCCGGGAGGATATCGCGTTAGTGTCGCGCGATTGTAGAGCGGAATTCCTTCGTCGTTGTTGAGTGCGCGCCATACGTCAGGCGGAGTAGTTCCGCTCAGCAGTGATAGATCATAGTCCGGTTTGCTTACCAACGCGATGATGCCTCCGTTGCGGGGATCGATCGCAACGACTGCGCCGCGTTTGTCTGCCAGAAGCGATTCCGCCAGCGCTTGAACGTCGCCGTCAATAGCAAGGTGAAGATCTAATCCGTCTACCGGAGGAATATCATGTTTACCGTTATCGAACGTTCCAATAATCTGCCCTTTGGCGTTTTGCGAGATAAATTCGTATCCCTTCATGCCGCGGAGGAATTGTTCATACTTTGCTTCAATTCCGCTGCTGCCGATAATATCGCCCGGTTGATAATCCAGTTTTTGTTTTTCCAGCTGTGCATCCGAAATTTCTTTCGCATATCCAAACAAGTGGCTGCCGCGAGCATCGGTCGGATAATGCCGTTTGGATTCCATCTGGATTTCCACGCCATACAGTTTGTCTTTGTGTTCTTCTAGCATGGAAAGTTCGGCGAACGAGATGTCCCGTTTAATGCGCGTGGGAATAAATGCATTATATTTTCTTCCGCGTTTAATCATGTCCAACACTGATGCTTCGGTCATAGAAAGAATGGAGGAGAGGAGCGGCAGCTGATTCTTATTGAAGTCGACTGGCGTTAACATGACGGTGTAGGACGGCCGGTTGTCGACAAGCAGTTTTCCCTTCCG
>Ga0265292_1002273_pt1 | contig 13717 bp, 11 predicted proteins | sample Munlanlewell296A_FD_189080 | JGI IMG/M metagenome (GOLD analysis project Ga0265292, IMG submission 189080) | Leachate microbial communities from a municipal landfill in Southern Ontario, Canada - Leachate well 296A | ecosystem: Engineered > Solid waste > Landfill > Unclassified | place: Canada...
GTTGAGGCGATGAATGACCACGCAAAGGTTTCAGAGTCTGCAGTTTTTGGCATCACAGCCACGACACCTCAACTTCCAGCAGCGGCTGATTTGGCTAAAACAATTCGCTCAGCCAGACCGGACGCCCGAATCATTCTCGGTGGACCGCATATCACTTTGGTGAGCGCGACTCTCAAACGCGAAATGCGCGAAGGAAAACCCGGTAGAGCCACGAGTGCAATGAGAGTTCTTGAAAACCTTTTTGATGTTTTGGTTGCCGGCGATGGTGAAGAAGCCATCTTCCGCGCTTGTAGTCCCAATGCCCCCAAGCTTGTTGACGCGGATGAGCCAAAATCTGAGCTCTTCCTAACCAGCAAGCGCTTAAATGAACTTCCATTTCCCGCGAGGCATCTCGTTGATTTGGGTAGCTACCACTACTCAATTGATGGGAAACGCGCCTACTCACTTATCGCACAGCTTGGCTGTCCGTTTGAGTGTGGGTTTTGCGGAGGCAGGGCCTCGCCAATGCTCCGAAAGGTGCGGACACGCACATCCGAAAACATTGTGGCTGAGATGATCCATATGTACAAACATATGAACTGCTCTGGGTTCATGTTTTATGATGATGAGCTTAATGTAAATCGAAAGATGGTTGAGCTCATGAACTTAATCGCCAAAACTCAATGCGACCTTGGTGTCGAGTGGCGACTTCGTGGCTTCATCAAAGCTGAGCTTTTCAACGAGGAGCAGGCTGAAGCGATGTATCGTGCTGGATTCCGGTGGATTTTGACTGGGTTTGAGTCTGGGTCTCCTCGGATTCTTCACAACATCAACAAGAAGGCAAATCGCGAAGATAATACTCGCTGTGTGGAAATTGCCAAGAAGCACGGACTCAGGGTGAAAGCCTTGATGTCCATTGGTCACCCCGGAGAAACCAGAGAAACCGTCTTGGAGACAAAAGAGTGGCTCCTTGAAGTCAAACCCGATGCTTTCGATCTCACTATCATCACCTGTTACCCCGGTACCCCTTATTACGATGAGGCGGTGCCAACTGAGGATCCAGAAGTGTGGGAATATACCTACACCAAAACAGGGGACAAACTCTATCAGGTAGCGGTTGACTTTACACGAGTTGCCGATTACTACAAAGGTGACCCCAACGGTGGGTATGTCGCGTATGTATTCACCGAAAATATTTCTCGGGAAGAACTGGTCTCTATCCGTGGAGAAGTAGAGCGAGAAGTCAGAGAAAAGCTGAGCATCCCCTATGATGTTGGCGCTCTGGCTCTTCGTTATGAACACTCTATGGGTCAGGCAGGACCTTTGCCTTCAAACATCTTGCGCGTAGGCGCTCCACATCCCCTTTCACTCAGATGAGTTGGGGGATGTTTTTTTAATTAACAAATCTGTATTTTATGATACATACACTAAAAGATACATTAAATTTAATGTTTATGGTAGATTTATTATTAACAATTTTATGTATAAAAATAAGAAAGTAAGCGTCGTTATTCCCACTTATAATGAAGCTCGGAGTATTCGTAACATTATAGAAGGTTTTTTTGAAACTGGTTTTGTTGATGAAGTGATTGCGGTTGATAACAACGCTCTGGGAAACACGGCGGAAGAAATAAAAAAAACCAAGGCGGTTTATATTAAAGAAAGCAAAAATCAGGGATATGGTTTTGCTTTGATGCGGGGTATGCTTGAGGTCAAAGGAGATCTGATTGTAATGTGTGAAGCTGATGGCACTTTTAGACCTGTTGATATAGAAAAACTACTATCATACAGCCAAGATTTTGATGTCGTTTTTGGTACTCGCACCTCTCGAGCGGCCATTTGGTCCGGCGCTTTTATGCCCTTTTCAGTGCGTTTTGCCAATTGGCTTTGGGCAAAATTTATAGAGGTATTATTTAATGGACCGGTACTGACCGATGTTGGTTGCACCTATAAATTAATCTCCAGAAAATCGCTTGAGAAAATAAAACCTCTATTTCCAATATCAAAAGGAGATGGTCGATTTTCTCCGGAACTTATGATTTGGCTTTTGCGTCAAGATTTAAATATCATAGAAGTACCGGTGATATTTAAAGAAAGAGTGGGCGAATCGTCTTATACCGGTAATATTTGGAAAGCGGCTAAATTGGGCTTTAGAATGTTGCCGCTTATAATAAAATATAAATTTAAATAATCAAAAATGAAAGATAAATATTACGAATCCAGATTTACATTCAATTCCTCGCGTTCTATTGTGTGGAAAGAAATAATAAGATTTTTAAAAAAATATATTCCAGAAAACGGAGTAGTTGTTGATCTGGGCGCAGGTTATTGTGATTTTATAAATAATATAAACGCTTCAAAAAAATACGCCATAGATATATCATCGGAGCTTTCATTATATGCGAGGGAGGATGTTGCGCAAATTAATCGCACCGGATGGAATTTTCATGAGATAGTGGACGAGTCGGCAGATATACTGCTCGCCAGTAATTTCTTAGAACATTTTACAGATGAAGATTTGGAAAAAATTATGAAAGAAATAAGATGTGTTCTTAAAAAAGGAGGCAAACTAATCCTTATGCAACCAAACTACAGACTTGCATACAAAAATTATTTTGACGATCCGACTCATAAAAAAGTTTTTAGCGATGCCGCTTTGGAGAGTTTTCTTTTGTCTTATGATTTTAAAATTATTCTCAAGAAGTCTCGTTTTCTACCTTTCTCAATGCGCTCCGACTCTTCTCTCATTCCGCGTTTCCTGCTCCCTTTAATTGTTCGTGCTTATATTCACTCTCCTCTAAAACCTTTCGCTGGTCAGATGCTTTTTGTGGCGGAAAAATCATAAAATGAAAAATTTAATTTTAAAAAAAGAAATATTTTTTTTTATCTTCATCGCAATTTTATTTTTAGTTATTAGAATTCCAGGGCTGGATAATCTATATCACCAAGATGAATATAAATGGCCGATGATTGTTAATCCAGCACTCACTGAGCCGGGAGGCATACCCCATCCGCCAGTGGGGGAATTCATTTATAGGGAACTTGGGATAATGGTAGGGTACGATAATTTTCGTTTGATACCTTTAATTTTTTCTTTCATAAATCTTTTTCTGCTTTTTTATCTCGTAAAAACAATCTTTGATACCAAAACCGCTCTTTGGAGCGCTGGACTCTTTATTGTTTCTTTTTATTCTGTGCTCGCTTCGCTTATGGTGGATACCGATGGGGCGGTAATGCCCGCGTTTTTCTTAATTGCTTGCATTGGTTATTACAAATTAAGAAAAATAAATTTTCAATTTAGAATTTCCAATTTTCAAAATTGGATTTCAATAGTTTTATTATTTGTTGGAATAATCGGAGGTTTTTTTGTTAAAGCCAGTTTTATTATAGCGATAGGGGCATTAGCTTTAGATTTTGCTTTTGAAAAAGGAGTTTTTGAAGATAGAAAAAAATTATTTAAATATATTTTATATTGTATTGGTTTAGGTATTGTATTGGTTTTAGTTCTTCTTCTTGCTAAGGTTGTTTTCCCATTTTTCCCGATTGAAAAGTCTATAACTTACTGGAAGCATTTTGCCAATTCATCCAGTTTTTTAGATAGGGGCTGGCTTCAAACATTTATTCAATTTGTCAAAGCGGTTTTATATACTTCGCCACTTTTAATTTTGCCTTTATTTTTTATAGACAGAGAAATCTGGCAAAAAACCAGACCCTTCTTTTTATTTATTTTTTTGGGGCTATTCTTTTATCTGATCGCTTTTGATTTTTCCATTGGGGCGTTGGATAGATATTTTCAGTTTTTGGTGGTGCCACTTTGTATTATAGCTGGAGCGGTATTTGCCAAGTATTTTACCTCACCCCTATTCTTACAGAATCTGTCCACTTTTTGGATATTTTTGCAAAATATCTCGAAAAGTCTTGCAAATGCTCCAAGTATTCGCATTTTCGCCCCTCTCCTTGACAAGGAGAGGGGCGACCCGAGGAAACGAGGGTGGGGTGAGGCTTTTTTAGTATTAACTTCAATCTCTATTTTCCTCTTCCAATTCTTTAATCACTTTGTCCCGCCACTTTATCCAAAAACCGAATGGATTTCCAGAGTTATCTCTCTAAAATGGAATTTCCTTTTTCCGTTTACTGGCGGATCTGGACCAACCGGATTTTATATATCTTTTTTATTTATAGCTCTTATATGGCTGATTTCTTTAGCTTTTGTTAAAAAAAGATTTTTATTAGGTATTTTAGTTTTAGGACTTTTGTATAACGCTGTTTTTATAGAAGAATATTTATTTGGCAAAATAAATGGTAGTCCTTATGAATTGTTCAAAAATGCTAAAGAATTTATCGTTAAAGATAAAGATATAAAAAAGGTAGTGGTTTATAATGATATTGGTGGTTATGAAATTCAAAAGACCGGAAAATATAATAGAAGAATGTATGCCACTCCGCAGTTCGAAGACACATATAAGAAATTTTTTGAAAATTTCTCGGGGCATATTTTATACATAGATATTCCTAAAATAGGAGATAATAATTTTTATTCTAATTATCTAAATTCCTGCAAGCAAATTTATAAAGAAAAAGATAAATATATAACCGCCAAAATTTTTAAATGCAATGAATAACTTTATTCGTAACCATTCGTCAAATAATTCGTTGCTTCGCATATGTTATTTTGGAATATATAACTCTGAATGGGGCAGAAGCAGAATATATATAAAAGGACTCAAAGAAAATGGAGTAGAAATATTAGAATGCAGAGATGATTCAAAGGGCTTTTTAAAATATTGGAGATTATTTAATAAACACGCTAAGATCAGAAGTTCTTATGATTTTATGATTGTGGGCTACCCGGGTCACGCGGTGGTCTGGTTTGCAAAATTACTATCAAAAAAGAAAGTTGTTTTTGACGCGCTTTGTACTATGGAAGAAGGGGTGCTTATATCAAGACAACAATATAAATATTTAAGTATTAAAGCGCTTTATATAAAATTTATAGATTGGTTGGCGGTGAAATGTGCTGATATTGTGCTAGTTGAAAGCGAAGAACAAAGAAAATATTTTGAAAATAAATTTGGTAAGAGCGATAAATACAAAGTGGTTTATACCGGGGCAGACGATAGTGTGTTTTATAAAGATGAAAATATAAAAAAGAAAGAAAAATTTACAGTTGTTTTCAGGGGCAAGTTTTTGCCTGAAGCCGGAGTAAAATATATAATAGAAACTGCCAAACTGCTTGAAGATCAGAATGTAGATTTTATTATTATAGGTAATGGTTGGCTTGAAGATAATTTAAAATTTAAAATTTCCAATTTAAAATTAAAGAACTTAGAATTAATAACAGAGAACTTGAGTTATGATGAGTTGAGAAAGAAGATGTTGGAATGCCATATCTCTCTAGGGCAGTTTGAAGATCACGAAAGACTAAAAAGGACCATACCCCACAAATGTTTTGAAACTCTTGCTCTTGGTTTACCGTATATAACAGCAAGAACTGAACCGATAGCTGAGATACTGAAAGATGGAGAGAGTGTCCTCTTTGTTAATCCGGCCGACCCTAAGGACTTGGCAGAAAAAATTCTTTACTTAAAAAATAATTATGAATTAGCCAAAAAAATAGGTGATAACGGATACAAAATTTACCAAAACAAATTTACTCCTCACATGTTAGCCCAAAAGATGTTATCTCTGATTACTTCGTATAAAAAGTGAGTCTTCCGAAATAATTTTACCGCTATGTTTGTCCACTTTTTCCTGCATTGAACCGTGATATTTGAATCCTAAAGACTTCAATTTTTGATAGATATCATCAAATGAAGGTTGGTTTTTATATAATTCCACGAAAGATGTTTCTATAAGTATCACTTTTGCTATTTTAAAAATATTTTCTCCGCCTGCAATTACTTTATCTTCAAATCCCTGCACATCTACTTTTATTAATAGTTCTTTCTGCAGGTTTAATTCTTTTGCTATATCATCAAGTTTTTTTACAAATATTTTTTCTTGGGTATGTTCTTTGGTGTGAGGAAAAAGGTCTTTGTGGACATCAGACATCTGTAAAATTGAAGAACTGGGGGTGTAGCTACTTTTATGCATCTCTAACTCCCTCTCTTTGTCTCCCAAAGCATAGTTAAAAGCTTTAAATTTTGGTTCTTTCTCAAAGCCCTTCTCCAGAGCTTCAAAACACTGTTTTAAGGGCTCAAAGGAGTAAATTTGAGCCTCTGGTAGCTTTTCTCTTGCTTCCCTTGCAAACTGACCGACATTGGCACCAATATCTAAAATAGTCTTAATATTAAGACTCTGCCAAAATTTACTCCTATCTGGCACTGGTCTGTATCGATGAAAATCAAAACCAGTTCTTTGTATAATTTTTCTCAATATATTTTTCACAGTTATTTTAAACAGAAAACATAAAATATATATGACATTATGTTTTAACTATTATCCAATCTTTTTAAATCAGCATCAATCATCATCATTACCAATTTTTCAAAAGATACTTTTGGCTCCCAGCCTAAATTTTTTTTAGCTTTATTGTTTTTCCCTTGCAATGTGAATAATTCAGCTGGTCTTTTGTATCGCGGATCTATTTTTATATATGGTTGCCAATTGTCTATACCAACATACTTAAACGCTAGATTCAGGAAATCTCTAATACTGTGTGTTTTTCCTGTGGAAATAATAAAATCATCCGGATTTTTTTGCTGTAACATTAACCACATAGCTTCAACATAGTCTCCGGCAAAGCCCCAATCTCTACGACTGTCTAAATTACCCAGTCTTATTTCTTTAGCTAAACCAAGTTTTATGCGAGCTACACCATCAGTAATTTTTCGAGAGACAAACTCTTTACCTCTGATTGGTGATTCATGGTTAAAAAGTATGCCGTTTGAGGCGAACATATTATAACTTTCTCTGTAATTAACGGTTATCCAATAAGCAAAAAGTTTTGAGATGGCATAAGGGCTTCTGGGGTGAAAAGGAGTATTTTCATCTTGGATACCATTTATGTTAACATTACCGAACATTTCACTTGTTGAAGCCTGGTAAAATTTTGTAGCAGGACAACAGATTTTTATTGCATTGAGCAATTTTAATACACCCATACCATTTATTTCGCAAGTTACCATCGGCTGATCCCAGGAAGTGCCAACAAATGATTGAGCGGCTAAATTATAAATTTCATCCGGATAAATCCTTTTTATCACATTAATTAAAGAAGCCTCATCAGTTAAGTCTCCGTCAACTAAATCTATTTTATTTTCTATGCCCAAATACTCCAGATTTTCAAAATTTCTATTTACCATTCTTCTAACTAGCCCGAAAACTTCGTATCCTTTATCTAACAAAAATTGAGCCAGATAAGCGCCATCTTGGCCAGTTACACCGGTTATTAAAGCCTTTTTTGCCATATTATAATATGATGGATAATTAAATTAATCATCTTGATATAATTTCTGTATATTGGGTATATTACATAAGAAATTGTTTTTTTGCAAAACTTAAAAAAGTGACTAATTTGCCAGCAAGCATTGTTGGTATAAAGATAATGTTTTATCCGCAGTTGTTTCCCAAGAAAAAAGTTTTAATCTTTCCAACCCTCTTTGTATCAATTGTTTTTGCATTTCTCCATCATTCAACAAAGTTTCTATTGTTTTTTCTAATGATAAAGGGTCTTCGGTTTCAAAATATAATGCCGCTTTTCCTGCTATTTCTGGAAAACAGCTGGCGTTACTTAATATTATAGGACATTTATATGAAAAAGCTTCTAAAATTGGCAATCCAAAACCTTCATATTTTGATGGAAAAATAAAAATTTTTGCGTTGGAGTACAAAAAAGCCAATTGTTGCGGGTTTGCGGTTATAACGAGACTTTTTGACGATATACCGAGTTTTGCTAGAATATTGTTCTCATCCTCACTGAAGTCGTGGCCGGTGCAGACCAAAAAAAGATTAGAGTAATTTTTTGATAAGTTTGAAAAAGCTTTTGCTACGGTGGAAAAATTTTTGTATCTTCCTCTACCTCCAACAAATAATATATAAAAATTAGGTATAGGTATTTGCTCCATATTTTCTTCTGGTGTGGTAGCCAAATAAATAACTTCTATTTTTTCTGGTTTAATACCAAGTATATTAACGATGTCTTTTTTTGTGTTTTGGGAAATAGCTATTATTTTAGAGGCTTTTTTTGCGAGTAGAGCTTTTTGTATACAGGTCTGATTTTCTTGCCCGAAATATTCGGGAAACTTTTCTTGTATCATATCGTAAATTGTCAGCACAAATGGCTTATCTTTTAAGTAAGATAAAAAATACGGGTCGTAGTATGTCGGGTGGAATATATCAAACTCTTGTTTTTTAAGCTGGCTCACGTTGCTTGTTTTATCTAAGATAAATTTTATTTCTCTTTTTATTTTTTTTAAAATTTTATTCGCATAAAATACAAGGAAGGTATTTTTCTTTTTATTTTGCGTATAAAAGTTTGTTTCATTCCTCAGGTATATTTTAGGAATTTTTACTATAAGGTTATTATGTTTTCTCAAACTGCTTAGTAATTCGCAAAAATATCTGACAACTCCACCGTAAGATTGACGAGAGAATATTTGGTTATCAAAGAGAATACGCATTTTATTTTATTGGGGTTGCTTGCAAGAAACAGATGCCGGTTGATTCTTTCTTCATAACTTTCAGGTCATAATTTAATGAATACAGCAGATGAGTAACATTGAACATATTTTCAATTGAATGTATCTCTATAAACAAAATCGGTTTTTTTGTTAGCAGTGTGTTTTTTGCGCCAAGAAGCACTAAATATTCTGCCCCTTCCACATCTATTTTTATAATATCCGGCAAATCCACTATGCCCAGCTCTTCTTTAAAAGAATCTATCGGAATGGTTTTTACTTTTGATTTGGAGAATCCTTTTTCCGTATATATTTCTTTATTCCAAAAAGGGTCCGCATTTTCTATAAAATTACCAGAACTTCTGCCGCTTTCTATATCATTGTTTATATTAAACTCAACTGTTTCTGACTTATCTGAGGCAGCAACATTAAAAGCTTGAATTATTTTTTTAATATTTTTATTTTCATTCAGTATTAGATTAAACCTTTCAAAGTTTGCAGAATTTGGTTCAAAGGAATAAACCTTGCCTTTATTTCCTACAAGTTTAGCAAAATATAAAGAATGAAATCCTATATGGGCACCTATATCATAAATCACTTTACCTTCTGGTTTCATTGTTTTGAGTGTATCAAACAAGAATGTGTCATAAGTGCCAATCATCATTTTTCTTTGCCAAGAGCCAGATGGATCAAAAAACATTTTTACACCATCCATTGGTTTATAGGATAACGTATTCCATATCGGTCTGTATGTTTTTTTGCCAATTATTAAATTTTTTACTAATTCATAGAAGAATGGAGGGATAATTTTTTTTGCAATATTTATCAGATTATTTTTGATTAAACTAATTTTTATGTTCCTCACTTTAATTTTTGGACGCAGAAGAGCGTCGTATCTCTTGTCTGGTACTAATGGTCCCGGGTTGTGAATGAGAGGAAAATCTAATTTTTCTCTTGGAATAAGCAAAGGGGATTCCACGGCTATGGTATGGGTTGCGTCTGCCCCAAACCCTAAATTTTCAATTAAGTTTTTTGAAGGCAGAACCGAGAGTTGTCCATGAAGCAATCTGTATGTTTCCCATTGGTAATCCCAAGTGTCTTTTTTATTTTGAAATGTTTGTTCATATAATCTTTGTTTATAATTCCATTCATTATTATTTCCTATAATCTTTTTAATTTTATTTTGATTTTCTTTACTTTCCCAAACTTTCATTGAAACATCATACTGTTTCCAAGACCTCCGCCACGATGCCCAACCCCACAAACCGCCATATTTTGAAAATATATAAGAAAATTTTGATTGATAAATCCCAGCTATATTGTACCCGCTCACCATTGCCACTTTTTCTTCGTCTCTGTATTTGTCTAGCATTTCTTCACAAAATCTAAAAAATGACTGGTCTGGGAGACAATCGTCTTCAAGGATGATTCCTTCTTCCACATTATTAAAAAACCAATTTATTCCAGTTGTTGCGCCCAATTTACAGCCGAGATTTTTTTCTTGAAAAAGAGTTTTAACTTCACAATGCCAATCCACATTCTTTACAACCTCTCTTGCTAATCTGCACTTTTCCGTATCTTCTGGTCTATTTGTTCTGGGACCATCGGCCGCAACAAAAAGTTTTTCAGGTCTGGATCTTCTTATTTCTTCAAAAACCCTTCTTGTTATTTCGGGCCGGTTGAAGATAATGAATAGTAGAGGCGTTTTCATGTTTTTATTATTGACCATCCTTGTACAATTATAGATTCTAAATATTTTTTGTTTTTCTTTTCATCAACAAACCATCTCTCTGGCGCTACAACTTGTTTGTTTGGATTTTTTCCAAGCCAGGCGGTCCACCAAGAAAAAGTGCTGTTGGCGATTATAAAGTGAGAACAATTGCTCATGAGCTGTGCGTCATCAGATGGATCCGCTTCGCAATTTTTGTCGGATACAAAAGTAACATCCGGTATAAATTTAAAATTGTCTACACACCATTTTATATCATCTGAAAATACGAAAAATTTTGCATTAGGTACTAATTCAATCATTTTGATGAACGCTTTCTTATAATAATCTATTCCCAAAAATCCAAAAACTTTTGCTGATATTGGATTTAGGACATTGTCTCCTCTTCGAACATGTACACAAACAGAGACTGAATCTCTTATCATTTTTAAAATTGGCACAAATTTTTCAGAGACATCTCTTTTGAATGAAAAATCTTTTTTTATTTCATCTTTTATGTTTTTGAAATACTTTTCATTTTGCCAATAACCAACAAAACAAGAATCTTCTGTTATTTTTTTGGTGAAATTAGGATTTGAGTTAAACTCCTCCTCAGTTATTATTGCTCTCTTATATACTGGTTTAATTATAGTTTTAACTAGCCATTCTACTCTAAACAGAAATTTTACAAGCTTTGAATCAGTGCGATTTATAAACAATCCCACTTTTGACAAAAGAGTAAATTTTGGACTGATTGAAAAAATGTCCAACTCATAAGTTCGTGGCAGGGCTCCTATGCGAGGAGCCTGATTGAAGAGGTCTCCCAGATCCAAAACTATGTCAGTTCCAAATTCCATGGAAATACTCTTGCCAAAGGCGTATTGAAACATTTGGTTTCCCAACCCTCCTCTCATTTTCAGTATTATCATAATTTTATTTTTTTAAAAAAAAGAAATATCTTTCTTTGTTTCTACAATCATATGATTAGTTATATTGTACATCCAATTCCAAACGGAACATATTTTACTGATTTTGGAAAATCACGAGCCGAAAACTGTCTCCATGGGTCAATTATGGTAAGTTTCTTCTTGTATTTTTTTTCTTTTAGTATGTGATTGTATTTGTCCCAATTAGTCAAAAAGATGACATCTGAATGGTTGATAAATTCGTCTAAACTTTCTTCGTAATATACCGGTTCATTTAGTTTAGTTTTGGCATGGCCATATCCATTCACATCAAAAACATTTATGTGATATTTTAGACGATATAATTTTTGGGCGATATTTAGCCCCTGAGATTCTTCACAGAACTCTGTTTCAGGTTTATAGCTCAATCCCAGAATGCCGATTTTGGATGTTGGTGTGACATGGTCTAATATAAGAGCAATCATTCTCTTTGTGATACTTATATTATAGTTGTCGGTGACTTTTGCATAAGGAACTTTAATGCCTCGTTTCAAGGCAATAGAAGCAAAGGCTCTATTGTCGCGGGGGAAACATGGCCCTCCGTAACCAAGACCCCCCCGGAGATATTTTGGTCCGACCCGCGTATCACTGCCCAAAGCACCGGTAATAACATCAACATTTACTCCAGGTATTTTATGTGCTATTTCCGAAAGCATATTGGCGAAAGTGATTTTGGTGGTTAAAAAATGGTTAAGACTTATTTTGGTCAGTTCAGCACTTGGGATATTCATTCTTTTTGTTTTTGCCAAGCCGTTAATGGTCTTGGAATAAAAATACTCCAATATATCCCCGGATTTTTTATCATATTCACCAATCAAAAAAAAGTCTGGATATAAAAGGTCTTTAATTACCGAACCTATGGCAATAAATTCGGGATTATAGCAGAAACCGAAACCTGCCCCGCATTTTTTGCCGGAATATTTTTCAAGAACCGGAATAATCCTCTCTTCGCAATCCGTTGGCAGAACGGTACTGGTGAGTACCACAAGATGATATGCCCGTTTTTTCTTTAAAGCTTTTCCAATATCAACACAGGCATTCAAAACATAATCTACGGAAAACCCTCCGGTTTTGTCTGTGGGGGTTGGTACGATAACAAAAGTGATACTTGTCTTTTTTATAGCTTCTGCGTAGTTTTTAGTTGCCGAGATTCTATTACCATATTTGGTAATATACTTTTCCAAATCGGTCTCTTTTATTGGAGCCTTTTTGTTGTTAATGGAGTCGACAAACGTTGAGTTAATATCTACACCGATCACTCTATGTCCTTTGCTAGCATAGGCCGCCATCATACAAGCTCCAAGTTTGCCAAGACCTATTATAGATATATTTTTTACCATAATTGATTATAGTGTATATGAAACAATACCTCAAAGTCAACTTTTTATTTTTCAATTATTATCGTAATTTTTTCTCTTTATTTTCATTATTTATTAATGTATCAATCAGTATTTTTTTGAAAAATAAACGCTTAACCTTCCCCAATATTTTTCTACAAAATTTATAGGGCTTGACCAGTATATTATTTTTAAACGGATATAAATATTGAAGGCACAACGCATAAAACAGATTCCATTTTTTTTGCAGGAAGGTTGAATTTTGTTTTATATAAAAAGCATCACCCCACTGCCACGGTGTCAGATAAGTTTCTACCCGTACAAAGCCGTACCGATGTAAATAGGTATCCAAATCAAACAATACCGGGCAATTTTTATAAACTTTGCCTATATTTATTTCTGTATAAATATAATCAAAGTGTTGCAAATGGTTCCCCAAACCCTTCATTGCCAATAATTCAGCTCCCTGAAGGTCAATGTTTAGAAAATTGCAATCAGAAATGTCTACATTATTATTTGCAAAAAAAGTATCCAGACGATGTGTTGCTAATAGAAAAATGTGATCAACTTTTACATTTGGATTATGGTCTTTGTGTGTGCCTAATTCTAAAATTGAAGAGGATTGTAAATTATTTGTAATATTAAAATTCACTTTTTGATTATCAATATCTGAGACTAATACATTATAAACAAATTGATTAGTATATTTTTTTAATTCTGTTTCTAGGGTTGGTATAAGTTCCGGATTGCCCTCAATCCATATAACTTTCGGGACGCCTACTTCCTGATATGCGGATGCTTCTTCTGCTTGATGTGCGCCTAAATGCAATACACCATTTATTCTCAAATTGTGTTTCTTAACCAAGTATTGAAGTTTTATGTACATATGGTCTGTTTGATTTTTAATAACAGGTTGCTAATTTTTTCTTGCCCATAAATTATTATCAACAAAAATGGTGTTTATATATGTATCTGCATAAACAAAATAATTTTTTTCTTTCATAAATTCTATTATATTGTTTAATTTTTGTCCCTTTGCATGTTTTGCGTATGTTAATGTTTCTACACAAAATACCTCTGGACGATACTTACCAAAATCAAAATTATTTA
>Ga0265292_1002274_pt1 | contig 13713 bp, 18 predicted proteins | sample Munlanlewell296A_FD_189080 | JGI IMG/M metagenome (GOLD analysis project Ga0265292, IMG submission 189080) | Leachate microbial communities from a municipal landfill in Southern Ontario, Canada - Leachate well 296A | ecosystem: Engineered > Solid waste > Landfill > Unclassified | place: Canada...
ACACTAATCATAGAATGGATAAATTATGGATAGTAATTACGTGTATGAATTGGGGTGGTTAAGTATACTTAAGATATATATAGGGGACATACGATACATCAAATCGGCGGGTAAGTCCACGGGAAACCGTGCCCATATGGGCGAGAGGGTCTCACGCTGATTGGGAGTACCGCGCGGTCCGCCACCCTTTTTGACCCAATAAAAATAACTACCTTTACCGATTTTCTTTGAAAAAAGAGAGGAATAAGTCGGATCATTTCCTTGAAATTTATGGATGACTAGACCTACATTATTGAATGCAAGTGGTCATCCTGACACCATTTCAAGGCGTTACCGAGTCAGGGCTCGTAGGGGTGGGCTCTGTCTTTCGGCATCTCGGGCACCGTCAGGTGGTCCCTGATCATCGCCTCCAGCTTGCGGATGTTCTCCTCCTTCTGCCTCTCAAGCTCCACCCAGAAGGCGGCGCAGCTCGAACACTCCTCGGCGTCCCTCCTGTACTCGTTCTTTATCCTCCAGAGGCTCTTGCTCTCCGTGAGCATCTGGGACATCAGGTTGTACACGTTGTTCTCCAACACCTTTCAGGCACCCACGCCCACGTTGGGAACAGCTTAATTTATATCTTAACGAAAAGCGGACCACCGGTTTTACGATGCTAAACTGAAGCCGGTGGAGGGCCAAGAGTAAGAGATCCGGGAAAAAGGGTAGGGTAGGGTAACCAAGTCAAGCCTGAAAACGGCATCTCCCACCAAAAGGAGCCGAAATAACAGCCACTTCGCCGTCGATTATGCACAAAAACGTGCATACAAGCCACTCATACGCCCCGAGCGGACCCGACGAGCATCCGCCGCCCTCCGTCGCCGAAGCACCTCAGAAAAAGACCGAAAACCGAAAATCGTCGAAAATAGACGGAAACGCGGCGACGACGAACACACCCCCCCTCCCCCCTACCCTCTACGCACGGCTAGAGAAACAGAAAAAAAATCGTTATGAGCAGTAGCACGCCATAAGCCTCTCAACCGTTATCAAGCCCAACGCGCAGGGGATACCGTGGACACGTTTCTCCTCGACGCGGGCAACCTATTCCTATTCCTCAGCGGCTTCCTCATGCTCTACACCGCCTACAGGGACCGCAAGGTCCTCCGCGGCTACAACCTCCCCGGCACCCTCCTCATCGTACTCGCCATAGGCCTCGCCCTCGCCTACTACGCACAGCAGGGCTACTGGCTCAGCTTCGCCCTGACCCTCCCGAACTACACCTACTGGCTCATCGTCTGCACATCCATACTCGGCAGGAGGATACGCAGACCAACCCAACCCTGAGCCCCCGCCCCCTAGCCACTCTTTAAATCCCGCGCGGAACCCCCAAACCCATAGGAGAGCCAAACTCGTGCCCGTAACCAAGGTCGAAGGAGCCAAGAAGAACCACAGGGTCTTCCTCTACACCCTCAGCACATGCGGCTGGTGCAAGAAGACGAAGGAGCTGCTCAAGGAGAAGGGGATCGAGTACGAGTACATCGACGTCGACACCCTCAAGGCCGAGGAGAGGAAGGCCGCCGTCGAGGACCTCCACAGGAGGAACGCCCCCCTCGGCTTCCCAGTCGTAATCATAGACGACAAGGACCCGATCACCGGCTACCAACCCGAGAAGATACTGGGTGCGCTGGGCCTATGAGCGTGACCACAGACAGCGTGAGGCAGAGGGCCGAGCAGGACGCCAAGGCCAGGGGCTACTACCTCACCCCAGACCCCAAGTTCCTAGGCGACCTCATCGAGGGGCTCAAGACCAACGAGGAGCGCTACGGGTACCCCTCATGCCCCTGCAGACCCGCCACCGGCGTCTACGAGCAGGACCGAGACATCATCTGCCCATGCGACTACAGGGACCCAGACGTCCTCGAGTTCGGCGCCTGCTACTGCAGCCTATTCGTCAACAAGGATGTCTACGACGCGGGGAAGCCGATACCCATCCCCGAACGGAGACCAGCGGAGAAGATGTTCCCCGACATGGCCGCCAAGCCCGCGGAGCAGACCCAGGCCGCCGCGGCGCCGCAGCCGACAGACAGGAAGCTCTGGTACTGCAAGCAGTGCGGCTACGTCGTCTTCCGCGACGACGCCCCCTACATCTGCCCCATCTGCCGGGCGAAGAGGGAGTTCTTCGCCGAGATACGCCTCAAGATACAGCAGAAGACGGGATAGAGGAGAAATTAGGAGGGGGTCTCCGGCTCGACGACCACCGCGGTCCCCGTGGCCGAGAAGACCAATACACCCATCGGGTACCCCATGTCGGACGTCTCGATGTCGACGCTCAGCACCGCGTTAGCGCCCATCGAGGCCGCCTTCGCCCTGCACCTGTCGATCGCCTCGGCGCGCGCCTTCTCTATCTCGTAGCTGAACGCCGTCACCTCACCTCCAATCATCGACTCAATCCCCGCGATGAACTTCCCCAGTAAGCCTCGGGTCCTCGGGGTGATACCCGACACTATGCCAATCACCTTCTTGACCCTGTACCCTGGGATCGTCGGCATCGTCACCACCATGAATCCCTGGGAGTCGCCGTCGAGACTCGAGCCGCACCTGCTGCAGAACTTCGCGCCGTCCGGGTTCGTCTCTCCGCACACCTTGCAGTTCATGTCCTTTCCCGATCTGGGCTATAGGCTCCGGTGGTTTAGGTGTATCCCATATAGAAACAAGAGAGGATATAGAGCGAGGTTCCGGTTGGGCTTATTCGTCCTTCCAGCGGTCGATCTCTATCTTGATCGAGTTGAGACCGAGCTGAATGTCCCAGAGGAAGAGCGCCAGCGACGCGACGAGGCTCAGCAGGCTCCCAGAGAAGAGGAGCTCTATCACCCCCTCGAGACTTGTCCCGAAGGTCACCGCCACGAAGAGCGCCAAGATCATGGTCGCGACGAGGAATATGCTTAGGACGGCGAGGGTCACCGCGACACGGAGCAACTTCGCCCTATGGTAGAGGATGTCGATCTCCTCGAGAAGTATCCGCCGCTGGTCGCCCTCGGCATGCCTAAGCTCCTGCGTCAGAGCCCGTATCCGGTCGATGGGGCGGCCGATACGGTTCGTCATCGAGAGGAGCAGCAACCCGATGCCCGAGATCAGGACGACGGGCGCCATCGAAGTCTGCAGGATCACGATGAGATCGGCTATGCCCATTGATCTGAAGAGACCAAGGGGGTTCTAATAAAACGTGTTACAGAAGGACAGCCGCCACTATAAGGTAAAATGCAAGATCGTGCAACTGTGGCCCCCTCCGAGTTTAGTCGGATCAGTCAATTGATATATGAGGGAGGGTTACTCTCATCAAAAGAATTTAACTTAAGCTGAAAGATTCACCCCTATTTAAACTATTTATATACTTGAAATGACGCTTTATAAGGTAACGCCATGAAGTACGTCCAGCTCCGGTCCCTAAGGGACCTCATAATGCTCGTCGCGTCCTCCCCCTCCAGCGGGGTCATCCAGCACCTGGCCAACGGGAGCACCCACCTCTACTTCCTCGTGGGCGGGACGCTCCACGAGATGTTCCTCTACTTCGTGAAGGAGAAGGAGCAGATCAAGGGCAGCTTCATAACATACAACGCTTACAGCGGCGAGATCGGGTCGGCCGAGAAGGTGCTCCACGAGCCAAACGTGAGCAGCTTCCCGGTCGTGGAGATAGTGAACCAGGACCTTCTCCCCGCGGATCTGCTGAGCAGGTTGGACGGCCTCTAGTCATGGATGATTGGTGAAGATCAATTGGCTGAGAAGATAGACCTACCTGAAAAGAAAGAACTACCTGAGAAAAAAGAGCTAAACATCAGCATTGAGAACGTCGTCGCCTCGGCGACCCTCGACCAGAAGATAGACCTGCTCGCCATCATGAAGGTCTTCAGGAACGTCGAGTACCGCCCAAAGCAGTTCCCGGGCCTCGTCTTCAGGCTCAAGAGGCCAAAGACGGCGACCCTGATCTTCGGCTCTGGTAAGATGGTCTGCACCGGCGCCAAGTCGGAGAAGCAGGCGAGGAGCGCCGTGAAGAAGGTCGTCAGGGAGCTTAAGACGAACGGGATCATCATCCTCGGGAAGCCGAAGATCGTTATACAGAACATCGTCGCCTCCGCGAACCTGCACGGCAAGATAGACCTTGAGACTGCCGCGGACATCATGGACAACGTCATGTACGAGCCCGAGCAGTTCCCCGGCCTCATATACAGGATGGGGGAGCCGAAGGTTGTCATGCTCCTCTTCGCCAGCGGCAAGCTCGTCTGCACAGGCGCCAAACATGAGGACATGGTCCGCGAGGCTGTGGAGAAGCTCCACGGCATCCTAGAGGACTACGACCTCATCTACTACGAGGAATAGTCGGGGGCGCCGGCCGTGTCCCACAAGAACAGCCTCGACCAGCGGGCGATTAAGATAATATTCGAGGCAGGCGACGACGGCATAATGCAGAGCGAGCTATGGAAGGAGCTCGGCGTCAGCAGCCGAGAGGGGTCGAGGCTCGCCCTCAGGTTCGAGGAGAAAGGTTCAGTAGAGAGGCGCAAGGTACTACACGAGGGCAGGTGGAGCTACAAGCTGTTCAGCAAGCGCGAATTCGTCACCATGAACTCTATCGAGGGGTGCCCGTGCATGATCTGCACCGACATCGAAAAGTGCTTCGAGAGCGGGATCAGGGACCCCGTGAGCTGCCAGGAGCTTACGTCCTGGCTCACCCCCCGAAAGACTGATTAGCAACGGCATTCAGGGGGAACGTAAGTTGGACCCCAGGTACAAGGAGGTCATAAAGTACGGTGTCGCCTTCGCCGTGCTTCTTCTAGCGTTCTTCGGAGGGAGCTACATCCTCAAGGGGTTCCTGGGGACCGAGTACCCGATGATGGTGGTTGTGAGCGAGAGCATGGTGCCGACGCTCGGCGTCGGGGACTACATCATAGTCGCCCAGATACCCGACGTGAACTCGATGCCGGCCGCGCCCCAGCCCGACGGGGAGATCATAGTCTTCCTCAGGCCGGGGTCATCGGACGAGTACATCGTCCACAGGGCGATCAGGAAGCTTGGGGACGGGGGCACGGTCAGCTTCGTTACGAAGGGGGATAACAACGCGTTCCCCGACGGCACGCCGGTCCCCGCCTCTAACATCATGGGTAAGGTCATAGGCCACGTCCCCCTCGTCGGCTACTTCAGCCTCTTCATAAAGACGACGCGTGGCTTCGGCCTCGTCCTCGCCTTCATGGCGCTTGCGTTCTTCATCGACTACATCCTCCCCCCGAAGAGGCACGTCGGGGGCAGGTTCCCGGTCCTCTCGCTAGTGCCTTTGGCCGTCGCGCCGTTGGTCGCCGCGAGCTTCTGGCTCATCCCAAACAGCGGGACGCACCTAGGCTTGGAGAGTCTGGCCCTCGGGGTCTGGTACCTCGCCTGTTTGCTCACCCCCCTCGCCTTCCACGACGACGACTCCGGGGTGATGCTCTGGCTCTACCACCTCGTCCTCATCATGGTGCCGATAGCGGCCGACATGGTATGGTGGACGAATCACATAACGCCGAGCATGTGGTGGGTCAGCAGGGGGAGCACCGTCCCTATAAACTGGCTACTGATACAGGAGCAGCCGGCGTTCGACACGGTCTTCAACTCCGTGCTCAGGTCCCTCATCCCCGGCGTGGTCATCTTCGTCGTTGTTCTCTACGCAAAGAGGAAGGGCTGGGAGCCTTTCGCGTCGCTGCAGAGGAGGCTCCGGGGTGCACCGCCCGAACCGCCGCCTACCGTGCCAGAGGCACCTGCGCAGGAGCCGGCTTCGCCCGCAGTCGCACCAGATTCAACCGACGAGCCCACGCCACCTAACTCGCAAGGGCTATAACCGGGACCCAGTCCTTCTATCCTGATCCAAGTTGGAGAACGTCAAGGTCGTCTCTTACGGCATAGGCGTCATAGGACAGAAGCTGGCGACCCACCTCCTGGAGAAGGAGGGTGTGGAGATCGTCGGCGCAATCGACATCAATCCCAAGATCGTTGGGAAGGACCTCGGCGAGGTCATGGGGATGAAGAGGCTCGGCGTCAAGATCAGCAGCGACGTCGACGCGGTCCTAGAGGAGACGAAGCCGGACATCGTCGCCCACACGACGATGAGCTACCTGAAGCAGACCTACACCCAGTTCGAGGGCGTCCTGAAGCACGGCGTGAACGTCGTCTCGACCTGCGAGGAGCTCAGCTACCCGTACGCGACCCCGGAGGGGAAGGTGTACGCGGAGAAGCTGGACAAGGTGGCGAAGAAGGGGAAGGCGACCATCCTTGGGACGGGCGTGAACCCCGGATTCGTCATGGACACGCTGCCCATCACCCTCACCGGCGTCTGCCAGAAGGTGGATGACATCTACATCGCACGCCAGATGGACGCAGCGACCCGCCGCATACCCTTCCAGACCAAGATCGGCGCAGGACTCACGGTCGACGAGTTCAACAGGAAGATCGCCAGCCACGAGATCACGGGCCACGTCGGACTGGAGCAGAGCATCCAGATGATAGCCGACGCATTGGGCTGGGAGCTCGACAAGATCGAAGTGGAGAAGCCGCAGCCCGTCGTGCTCAAGAAGGACGTGGCGAGCGAGGCGATCAAGGTGCCGAAGGGCAACAACGCGGGCTCGATGCAGATGGCCTACGGCATCGTGAAGGGCAAGAAGCTGATCACGATGGACTTCAAGGCGTACATCGGAGCGCCCGAGGAGTTTGACTCAGTCACCATCAAGGGCGTGCCCCCGATCAACGAAAAGATCAGCCCCTGCGCGCACGGCGACTACGCGACGATCGCCATCACGGCGAACATGATCCCCCACGTGATCAACTCGGAGCCCGGCTTCAAGACGATGATCGACCTGCCGGTGCCCCACGCGACGCCGAAGCACATGAGGAAGTACATAAAGTAAACTTCTAACCGCACATTTTTTTAAAAAAATGGTTTTCTAGTCTTTTTACCGGCTCAGTCATTGATAATGTGGCATCAAATTAGGGTAAAGGACGACATATGTTTAAAAGTCGGGGGGCTATATGCCTTGGCGTATATCGGAAACCTAACGGTTGCCCGTGTACAAAAGGAGATAGAAAAAAAATGGGTTATAGAGATAGAAGCAGCAGTGGTCCCCGCGAGATGCACAAGGTAACGTGCTCTGACTGCGGCAAGGAGACGGAAGTCCCCTTCAAGCCGACAGAAGGTCGCCCGGTCTACTGCCAAGAATGCTTCGCCAAGCACAGGCCACCGAGAAGGTTCTAAGCCTAGTTAAGTGACCGAGAAGCGGAGTAATCCGCAAAGTATTTTTTTAATTTTTTTCAATCAATTTCTACAAGAGATAAATGTTCACGCTTCCCGACAGGGGGATGTGGCGAGTTTAAGAAAGGGGGTCAGCGTTTTCGCAGCGTCTTCCCGGCGAGGACCTTCCTGTACTTCCCGTTGTCAACGGTGACCGCGCCGTTGACGACGACGTAGGGGATGCCCTCGGGGTACTGGTGGGGGTCCTCGAAGGTCGCCTTGTCGATGATCTTGTCGGGGTCGAGGAGGGTGATGTCGGCATGCATCCCGGGGCGGAGGAGGCCGCGGTCGAGGATGCCGAAGCGCTGGGCGGGGAAGCTCGTCATCTTCCTTATAGCCTCCTCGAGGCGCATGACGCCCTCCTCGCGTACGTACTTGCCGAGGACGCGCGGGTAGGTGCCGAAGTGGCGGGGGTGGGGCTTGCCGAGGCCGAATGGGCCAGTGGTTGAGACGCTGCTCGCGTCCGTGCCCACCATCTGATAGGGGCTCGCCATGATGCGCTTGATGTCCCCCTCGTCCATGCTGAAGATTATCATGCCGGGGGTCCCCTCCTCGGCGAGGATGAGCCTCCAGAGGGCGTCGAAGACGTCCCTCTCCTTCATCTCCCGGGCGATGGCGTCCATGGTCTTACCCTCGTACATCTTGTTCTTGTCCCCCTTGATGCTGGAGACCATGACGTTCTCCCAGCCGAGCTCGCCGGCGAAGTTCTCCCAGCCGGGGATGCCGTCATTGATGTCCTTCCTCATCTTTTCGCGCTGCTTCGGGTCGGCGAGGCGGGCGAGGAGCTTCTCCATGCCGCCGTCGTGGGCCCACGGGGGGAGGAGGGTGACGAGGCTCGTGGCCCCGGCGCGGTAGGGGTACTGGTCGACGGTGACGTCGACGCCCCTGGCGCGTGCCCTCTCGATGAGCTTGAGTGTGGTCCGGCTCTTCCCCCAGACGGCCTTGTTTGCGGCCTTGTGGTGGCTTATCTGGACGGGGATGCCCGCCTTCTCGCCTATGGCTATGGCCTCCCTGAGGACTTGAGGAGGGCGCGCCCCTCCCCGCGTATGTGGGTGTCGTAGATGCCGCCGTACTCCGCGGCGACCTTGGCGACCTCTATGAGCTCACGCGTCTTGGCGAAGATGCCCGGGGGGTAGATGAGGCCGCTGCTGAGGCCGTAGGCCCCCGCCTTCATAGCCTCGGCGCACAGCCCCTTCATCGTCCTGAGCTCCCTCGCGGTGGGTGACCGCGCGTCGGGGCCCATCCCCGCCTCGCGGATGGCGCCGTGGCCGACCATGTGGGCGACGTTGGCACCCAGCCCCGCCCTCTCCTCCTCGCGGAGGTACTCGTCGAAGGTGCTCCACGTGACCTTTATCTTGACTCCGGGTGGCAGCTGCGCGTTCGCGTCCTTCTCGAAGGCGTCGCGGCGCTCGGGGTTCACGGGGGCAGCCGTGGAGCCGCACTGCCCCGCGACGACTGTGGTGATGCCCTGCATCACGGTGCTCTCCATCTCGCGGTAGACGAGGGTGTTGAAGTCGCTGTGGCTGTGGGCGTCGACGAAGCCCGGAGCCACGACGAGGCCCTTGGCGTCTATGACCGTCTTCGCCTCGGCTCCGCGTAGCTTGCCTATGGCGGCGATCCTGTCGTCCTCGACGGCTACGTCCCCCCAGTACCAGGGGTTGCCCGCGCCGTCGATCACCCTGCCGTTCCTAATCAGAAGATCGTACGACAAACCATTCACTGGCGAGAGATGGGGCGAATAGTGGATTTAACAGCTTCTTCAGTCGCTCTTCTCCCACTTGTAGCGCATGTTGGCGCTCTTCTTCGTCGACGCCTCGACGGCGTTCATGAGGGCGGTGCGGAGCTTGCCGTCCTCTATCTCGTAGATGCCGTCGATGGTGGTGCCGCCGGGGGTGGTGACCATCTCCGCTATCTCCGTCGGCTTCATCGTGCCGTCGAGTACCAGCTTCGCCGCGCCGAGGACGGACTGGGCCGCGCCGCGTAGGCTAAGCTCACGGGGGAGGCCGACCTTTAGGCCGGCGAACATCAGGGCGTCGATGACTATGGCGACGAAGGCGGGGCCGCTGCCCGTGAGGCCGGTGACGGCGTCCATGTACTTCTCCTCCACCTCCGTGCTCGTCCCCATGGTGTCGAGCAGGGCCTTCACCGTCGCCTTGTCCCCCGCGGTGACCTTTGGGTCGCAGGCGTAGGCGGTGAAGCTCGCCTTGGCGAGTGCGGCGATGTTGGGCATGCTGCGGACGTACCTCGCCCCGGGGACGGCGTCGCTGTAGTACTCGAGGGGGATGATGGCGGCGGTGCTGATGACGAGCTTCCCCTCGACCTCCTTCTCGATCCCCTTGAGGACGGGGGCGACGTCGCCGGGCTTGACGCAGAGGAAGACGATGTCCGCCTTCTTAGCCGCGGCCCTGTTGTCCGTGGTGACCTCGGCGCCAATCTCCTTCAGCCCCTTAAGCGCCTCGAGGCTGCGGCGCGTCGCGATGACCTTGCCGACCTCCTCGGACTCCTGTAGGCACTTGACTATGGCGCCCCCGATGACTGCTACTGTGCCGACCATTCGCTACCACACGGCGGGGCGCCGACCTAGCTAAAAAATATATTGAGTAAATACTGTTCCTTCCCGGAGCCGACGCTGCTAAGCAGGCGCCTGGGGGTCACCGGCGCCTATTACCACTCGACGCCGGGGCTCCCGGCAACGGGAGATTTAGTAAAAAGGGTTGGGGCTTACTTCTTCTTTATCCCTAGTTCCTTGAACTGGCCCTGGACGCCCATCTTCATGTAGACGAGGTCGTTACCGAGGGTCACCATGTTGTAGCCCTTCTTTATGCGATCGGCGAGGGGCTTGCCACTTCCCTCGTGGATGCCGGAGGCGATGCCGTGCGCCTTGCAGGCGTCGAACACCTTGTCGATGGCGTCCTGCTCATCCTGCTTGGTGAAGTCGCCTATGTGGCCGAGGCTCGCGCTCAGGTCGCCGGGGCCTATGTAGGCACAGTCCACGCCCTCAACCGAGCAGATGGCGTCGATGTTCTTCACCGCCTCCTTAGTCTCGATCTGGACGGCGATGAATATCTCGTCGTCGGCGGTCTTCAGGTAGTCGGGGTCGAACATCGCGGCGCGGCGGGGGCCACACCCGCGTAGACCCTTGGGGCCATAGCGGCTGTAACTGACGGCGGCCTTCGCCTGCTCGGCCGTGTTGATCCAGGGGATGAGTAGACCCTGCGCACCTACGTCGAGGGCGCGCTTTATGGCCACCATGTCGTTCCACCAGGGGCGGACGATGGGGCTCGTCTTCGAGTCGGGGCGGAATGCCTGCATGAGCGTCTGGATGTGGAGCATGTCGAGGGGGCTGTGCTCGTTGTCGAGCACGAAGTAGTCGAATCCCATGCTGCTCATCATCTCGGAGCACATGGGGCTCTCTACCGTGATCCAGGTGCCGAATCCCTGCTTCCCGGCCTTCATAAGGCGCTTGAACTCGTTCTTCATAATAGTCACCGGTTCAAGTAGGTTGAGCCGGAGCGTATTTAGGGTTTGGGGGCTGGGCCCCGGGGTCACTTCTCCGCCTCGTCGAAGGCGTCCTTGATCTCGGCGCGGAGCTTGGCGTCCGTCAGGACCTCGACGCCCGCGAGGGCCAGCACCTTGGCGCCTATCTCTATCCCCCTGTGCCCCTCCTCGGTCAGTGTGGCTGCGCAGAGTTCCCTGCTGTGACCCGTGATCTCCGCCTTCGTGAAGCCCACCATCGCGTGCATACCGGGCACGGCGTGGCTGAGGTCGGTGAAGTCGGTGCTGCCGCCCGGCGGCTGAGCCGCCGTATAGTCAGGGTCCTCCGCCTCTACGCCCAGCTCCTTGAACCCCTTCACGAAGAGCTTCTCTAGGGGCGGGTTCCTGACGTTTGACTTGAGGCCAGGGCTGACGGTGATCTTCACTTCGCAACCCGTGGCGATGGCGGCGCCCTTAGCAGAGTCCTCGACCATCTTTACGAGTGTGGGGATGTAGGAGTCGTCGCTGCTGCGGACGCCGAACTGCATGACGGCGCGGTCGGGTATGATGTTGTTTGCGAGGCCGCCCTCGGTTATGATGCCGTGGACGACGGGGTTGGCAGCGCGTTTGAACTGCTGCCTGTTGGCGTGTATCGCCATGAAGCATAGGACGGCGGCGTTGAGGGCGTTGAGCCCGTTGTAGGGGTCCGCGGCGGCGTGCGCCGTCTTGCCGGTGAAGACGAGGTTGATGCCGGTGATGGCGAGGAAACCAGTCGCGACGGTCATCTTGCTGTTGCCCATGGGGTGGATCATCATCACGGCGTCGACTCCCTTGAAGAAGCCGGCCTCCGCCATCTTCTTCTTGGCGCTGCTGCTCGGGCCGTGCCCCTCCTCGGCGGGGGTGCCGACGACCCAGAGCTCCCCGGGGAGCCCCTTCATAAGCTTCGAGACGGCGATCCCCGCGCCGAGGCCTGAGGTGCCTATCATGTTGTGGCCGCAGCCGTGGCCGACGCCGGGTAGGGCGTCGTACTCGCAGAGGAACGCGATCCTCGGCCCCTTCCCCTTGCCCCTGTAGACGGCCTTGAAGGCGGTGGGCATACCTAGGACGCCCATCTCAACCTTGAAGCCGTGCCTCCCAAGCTCCCCCGCGAGGAGCTTCGACGCCTCGACCTCCTCGCTCCCCAGCTCCGGGTGCTTCCCTATCCAGTCGCTCATCTCGACGAGGCGGGGCATGGCGGCGTCCACCTCGCCCTTTATCTTCTCCTTGAGAACCTTGACGTCGACCATCTCGATCCTAGGAACGTCGTATCTTGTGGTTATGAAATGTTGGGTCAGCCCCGCAAGCGTCTCTCGGCGAGGAGTAGCGGGACCCCCGCCAGGGCGAGTATGGCGAGGTTGAGGGCGACGTTGAACCAGGCACCGTAGTAGACTGAGACCGCCATGTCGACGGGCGCCCAGGCTAGGAGGCCGTACATGATTAGCCTCAGCAGTTCAGGCCTCCCCTCTGCGAAGGCGTAGCGTGCGACGAGCAGCATGGTGACGCCCCAGCCCATCATCGTCGCCCCGAGAACCCCCTGAACCAGCCTGGGGACAATGGACGAATCGACTGGGTAGACACTCGGATCGAGGAACACGAAGCCCAATCCCGCCAGAGCCACCACGCCCGAAACCGCCAGCAGCCAGCCCCGGAGAAGAGACGGAGACAACATCCCTACATTATGTCCCGAATACCGTTATAAAAGAACATAATCCCCCTGTTAGTTGAGGCAAAGAAGTAGGGGGTCGGTAGGCCAGCCTAGCCCCTGAACCACGTCTTCTCGATGTCGAGCTTCATGAGCTCCGGCGCCGCCTTCTCCAGCTGCTCCGGCGTGACCGGCGTGCACGGCGCCCTGACGTCGAGCTCCATGTCTACGCCCCTGAGCCTCCAGATCGCCTTGTAGCGCCCCCAGAAGCTCGCGCCGCCGAAGTTGGTGTCGATGATGTTGAACATCTTCACCACGAGCTCGTGGTAGTAGAGCGCCTTCTTCATGTCCTTCTTCTCCCAGGCGTTCTTTAGGCCGAGCATTATGTGGGGGAATGCCTGGAACTCGGCGATGAGGGCGCCCGTCGCGCCCTGGGCGAGGAAGGCGAGGTAGGCCGAGGGGCTGCCGGCGTATACGGCGATCTTCTCCCTGACCCGCCAGATGATGTCCGAGTAGCGGAGGCTGAAGAAGTCGTCCTCCTTGTAGCCTACGACGTTGTCGAGGTTCTCGGCGAGGCGCGCCACGACGCCGGGGCTTATGGAGGCGCCGAGGCCGGGGTTGTTGTAGAGGATGATGGGTATGTCCACCTTGGTGGCTATCGCCTCGAAGTGGTGGTAGGTCTCGTGGTCGTTCGCCCGGACCATGAGGGGGTGGCTGAGCATGACGCCCTCGCAGCCCACGTCCTTCGCGTACTGGGTGAACATCCGCGCCTCCTTCGTCGACATGGCCCCCGTCCCCGCGATGACGGGGACGCGCCCGTTCGCCTGGTCGACGGTTATGTCGATGACCCTCTTCCTCTCCTCGTGGAGGAGGTAGGGGAACTCGCCCGTGGCGCCCACGGGTACCAGCGCGTCGGCTCCGTCCTCGATGATCACGTCGACGATGCGGCGCATCGCCCCCTCGTCGATCTCCTCGCCGCCCGCCACGAATGGGGTGACGGGCAGGCAGAGGATTCCCTTGAACTTGCCCTTGAACACCATGAATGATCTGATCAAGGTAATCGAAGCTTAGTTTATCTTGCTTCCCACTCGGATGTGGCCCCGATACTTACCTACCCGCGGGCTGATAGGTGCAGATCAGTATCCCGGCCAGCGTCACGGCGCCCCCGATGAGGGTCAGCGGCCCCGGCGACTCGCCCAGAATCAGGAACGCGAGGATCGAGGCGCCCACCGGCTCGCCGAGTAGGCTGATGCTGACCACGGGTGCCGAGACCCAC
>Ga0265292_1002275_pt1 | contig 13711 bp, 13 predicted proteins | sample Munlanlewell296A_FD_189080 | JGI IMG/M metagenome (GOLD analysis project Ga0265292, IMG submission 189080) | Leachate microbial communities from a municipal landfill in Southern Ontario, Canada - Leachate well 296A | ecosystem: Engineered > Solid waste > Landfill > Unclassified | place: Canada...
CAATTTTTGGCCCGTACGGGGTTACCGGCGTGGGAAATGTTGAAATTACTCCCCAGTTTGCGGTGGCGCTGGGTGCGGCCTACGGATCCGTTTTAGGCAAAGGGGCGCGGATTACCTGCAGTCGCGATTCGCACAAAGCCAGCCGCATGATTTACCGGGCATTGGTTTCCGGGCTCCTATCCGCTGGGGTCGATGTTTCCAACCTGGAAATGGTTCCAATTCCGGTTAATCGTTATGAATTGCGGTGTTTAAAGTCCAAAGGCGGGTTTCACATCCGGAAATCACCTTTTGATCCGGATATTATTGATATAAAGTTTTTTGACCCGGACGGGATGGACATTAGTTCCGCCAGCGAAAAAAAGATTGAACGCCTTTTTTTTGCGGAAGATTTTGCTCAAGTGCCGCTGAAAGATTGTGGAGAGTTGACGTATCCTTTCCATCGGGTGGCGGAGGAATATAAAGCCGATTTACTGCGTTGCCTTGACCAAAAAGCGATCCGTTCTTCCAGATTAAAAGTAGTTATCGATTACGCTTACGGTTCAGCCGTACAGATTTTTCCGGCAATTTTAGGAGAGTTGGGGTTGGATGTGGTGGCCTTAAATGCCTATATCGACGAAACCAAAATCACCAAGGACCAAACCGCCTTTAATGAATCGCAACAACAGTTGACCAAAATTGTAAAAAGTGTTGACGCCGATTTTGGCGTAATGCTGGATACCGGCGGGGAGAAAATTTTCTTGTGTGATCACCGCGGCCACATGCTGGATGGCAACCAGACGTTGGGGGTCATGCTGCAAATTATTTTAATGACAAAAAAACACGCCGCGGTGGCCTTGCCAATCCAGGAGTCCAGCGCTTTTGATAAGTTGGCTAAAAAAATGGGTGGGCGGGTGGTGAGATCCAAAAATACCATGCGCGGTATGATGGAATGCGCCGCCAGCCGCAAAATTTCCTTATTGGGAGAAAGTTTTGGCGGATTTATTTTCCCGGATTTTATGCCGGCGTTTGACGCTATTTTATCTACTTGCAAACTAATTGAGTTTTTTGCCAAAAACCGCACGCATTTGGCGGATTTGGCGCAAAAAGTCCCGCCGGTAGCGCTGCGGCATCAAGAAATCCATTGTTTTTCCGAATCCAAGGGCCGCGTGATCCGCAAGCTCATTGACCAAATGAAAGGTCAGGCAAAAACCGAGCTGGTGGACGGAGTAAAATTTTGGCAGGGGGAAAGCTGGGTTTTGGTTCTACCCGATTCACTGCGGCCGGTCATGCACTTGTACGCCGAAGCAGACACGACAAAAAATGCGCAATTGCTACTGCAAAAATTTGCGGAACGGATCAATGCATTAAAGGAGGAATAAATTAATGAAAATTTTGTATGCGGCTTCCGAAGTAGTGCCTTTTGCAAAAACCGGAGGGTTGGCGGACGTGGCGGGTGCCCTGCCTAAAGCTCTGGCAGACCTGGGACACGAAATTAAGGTTTTCTTACCCCGCTACAAAAAAGTTGATATTAATAAGTTTAAGCTGAAAATAGTCATGCCCAACTTGGAAATCCAGCTGGGCGAAGCACTGGTAATGGTCAATATTTTAGAGGGCAAGATTCCCGGTTCAAACGTGGCGGTTTATTTTATTGATAACGACTACTACTTTGGCAGCCGGGATGAGTTGTATGTAGTTGAGGGCAAAGATTATCCGGATAACCCGGAGCGTTTTGCGCTTTATTGCAAAGCCACGCTGGCTTTTATTGAAAAAACCGGCTGGAAGCCAAACCTGGTTCACGCCAATGACTGGCAAGCGGCCTTGCTGATTGCTTATATAAAAGTTTTAAACTTTACCAACCCATTTTACGAAAACACCGCCACGGTTTATTCCATCCACAACCTGGGTTACCTGGGGCTTTTCCCAAAAGAAAAAATGCCGGTCACCGGATTGGGCTGGGACCAATTTACGCCTGAAAAATTAGAGTTTTGGGATCAGTTGGCTTTAACCAAAGCCGGATTTGTGTATGCCGACGTGATCAACACGGTTTCTGAAACCTATGCTAAAGAGATCCAAACGCCCGAATTTGGCCACGGGTTGGATGGGCTTTTACGCAGCCGCCGCCACGAAATCTTCGGGATCGTCAATGGTGTGGATTATGATTTATGGGATCCAGCCACTGACCCTAAAATCGTGGCGCACTATTCAGTAAAAAATCTGGTGCCAAAAGGAATCAACAAAGAAACCTTGCAAAAAGAGCAAGGTTTGTCGGTAAACAAAAATATCCCGTTAATCGGGATGACCACTCGTTTGGCAGACCAAAAGGGCTTGGACATTTTGTCCGGTATGCTGGAGGACCTGCTACACATGCAGGCACAACTGGTAGTGTTAGGATGCGGAGAACCAAAGTACCACCAATTACTTACCGAACTGCAAAAAAAGTATCCCGAGCACCTGGCACTGAACCTGGGTTTCGATGCGGCCCTGGCGCAAATGATTTATGCCGCCTCCGATATGTTCTTGATGCCTTCGCTTTACGAACCCTGCGGGCTGGGACAGCTAATCAGCTTTAAATACGGCACCATTCCAATTGTCAGGAAAACCGGCGGCCTGGCGGATACCGTGCAAAACTTTAACCCCCGGACCGGGGCAGGGAACGGTTTTGTTTTTGAGGAGTATTCATCCGCCGCATTGCAAACTGCGGTAGAGTCCGCCCTGGATATTTATCGCAAAAAAACCATCTGGAAAAAATTGCAGGAAAAAGTTATGCGCTATGATTATTCCTGGAACGTTTCGGCAAAAAAATACGTGGCGCTTTATCTGCAGGCCTTGCAAAAAAGAATCAAAGTGTGAAAAAAGCCAAAAACATCATTTTAATCGGATTTATGGGGTCGGGGAAAACGGCCGTCGGCAAACTATTGGCAAAGCAGTTGGGGTGGAAATTTGTTGATACGGATGACCTTATTGAAAAAGCCGCCGGCATCACCATTGCCGAAATATTTAAAAAATCAGGAGAACCCCATTTCCGTGACCTGGAAAGTTGTGCGGTGCAATCACTAAAGGGATACAATAACTTTGTCATTGCAACCGGTGGGGGAATAATTTTAAGGCCGGAAAATGTGGCGCAGTTAAAAAAGCTAGGGCCGCTGGTATTGTTATGGGTTGCGCCCCAACAGGTCAGAGCACGCGTGGCCGGAACATTGCATCGACCGTTGCTCAATACTCCTGACGCAGAGAATAAGGCAGGAGAAATATTACAACAGCGCACGCCCTTGTACCGCAGTGCTGCGGAGATTGAAATTGATACCACCGATTTGGGCGTTAACCAGGTGGTGGATAAAATTTTGGAGGAGTTAAATGGGTAAAATCAAAGTTGAGCTGGGCAGCCGCAGCTACGAAATCATGATTGGGGCGGGGATATTGGAGAATTTCGGGAAAGTGGCCAAAGAAAAGAATTTCAGCCAGCAGGTGATTGTCATTACCGATCCTTTGGTATGGGAATTGCACGGCCCGGCCTTAAAGAAAGGCCTGAAAGAAGAAGGTTTTAAGTTTAACGTGCTCCTGGTGCCGCGCGGCGAACGCTTTAAAAATTTTCGCAATGCGGTCAAGCTTTATGATTCATTGGTAAAAATTAAAGCCCATCGTGATTGTACCATCGCAGCCCTGGGCGGCGGGGTAATTGGGGATTTGGCTGGCTTTGTCGCGGCAACCTATATGCGGGGCGTTAACCTGGTGCAAATCCCAACTACTTTGCTTTCACAAGTAGACAGCTCCGTCGGCGGCAAAACCGGGGTCAACCATCCCAAAGGTAAAAACCTGATCGGCGTCTTTTTTCAACCCGCACTGGTTTATATTGATGTTTTAACCTTAACCACACTGCCGGAGCGTGAGCTGCAAACGGGCCTGGCGGAAGTGGTTAAATATGGGATCATCGCGGATGAGGTATTTTTTAAGTTTTTAGAAGCCAACGTCCAGCATTTAACCACGGCGGCGTTTAAGACGGAAGAAACGCGCCGGGCGGCGCTGAAAGTATGGGAGCGGATCATAGAAGAATCGTGCAAAATCAAGGCGCAGGTGGTGCAAAAAGACGAGCGCGAATCATCCCTGCGGATGGTGCTTAACTTTGGCCATACCATTGGCCACGCAATTGAAACGGTTACCAAATACACTACTTATAACCACGGCGAAGCGGTTTCCTTAGGCATGGTTGCGGCCACCAAACTGTCGCACAGCTTGGGTTTGATCGATATTTCGCAGCTGGAACGCATCATCAATTTAATGCAAAAGCTCAATTTACCCACCAGCGTGGACAAATTGTCCTGCCGCAAAATTTATAACAACATTTTGCTGGACAAAAAAGTCCGGGCCGAAAAACTGCATTTGGTTTTACCGGAAAAAATTGGTAAAGTGATTATCCGGGCGGACGTGCCGGAAGCCAAGATTAAAAAGGTCCTAAAGATGATTGGGTGTAAGTGAACGCATCTTTGAGTTTTGTCATTGGGAGTTGGGGTTTAATATGGATCCACTGCAACAATTAGAAATTATCAAAGCCGGTTGTGTTGAGCTGATCCCGGAAGCAGAATTACTGGCCAAGCTCCAACGGGGAAAACCTTTACGGGTGAAGTGGGGGGCCGACCCTTCGGCACCGGACCTGCACCTGGGGCATACGGTTATTTTGCAAAAGCTGCGCACCCTGCAGGAATTAGGGCATGAAATTATCTTTTTGATCGGTGATTTTACCGCTCTGATTGGCGACCCCTCCGGAAAATCCGAAACCCGCCCGCAACTGAGCGAGAAACAAGTTAAACAAAACGCCGAAACTTACAAAAAACAGGTTTTTAAAATTTTGGATGCGCGCAAAACCAGGGTGGTTTTTAACAGTCATTGGCTGAAAAACATCAAACTGGCGGACGTGATCCATTTGGCCTCGCAATATACAGTGGCCCGCATGCTGGAGCGGGACGATTTTTTGAGCCGTTTTGATGCCTTGCGTCCCATTTCCATCCACGAGTTTTTGTATCCGTTAATCCAGGGTTACGATTCGGTGCAATTAAAATCCGATATTGAAATTGGCGGCACCGACCAAAAGTTTAACCTGCTGGTGGGCCGTGAATTACAGCGCCAGTTTAAAGCCGAGCCGCAGGTAATCATCACCCTGCCCATTTTAGAGGGACTGGACGGCCAGAAAAAAATGAGCAAGTCCCTTAATAACTATGTGGGCATCACCGAGCCGCCGGAAGAAATTTTTGGAAAAATTATGTCCATCAGTGATGATTTGATGCTGCGCTACTATGAGTTGGTTTCCGGCTTGCCGGCCGGAGAAATATTGCAAATCAAAGCAGAGTTAAAGGCAGAAAAGCTACATCCAAAAGAGGCCAAAATGCGCCTGGCCTCCATTTTGGTTAAGCGGTTTTATTCTAGCTCCGCCGCCCGAGCCGCCGCAGTAGAATTTGAATCAATCTTCAAAGAAGGCAACCTGCCGCAGGATATTACACTAGTAAAAATCCCTACCCATGAACTTAAAAACGGCAAGCTCTGGCTGCCGCGGGCCATGGTGCTTTGCGGGATGGCGGAAGGAACCAGCGATGCGCGACGGTTGATTGCCCAGGGCGGGGTATCTGTAAACGGCCAAAAAATAACGGACGAAAAAGCAGAAATTGACATTACCCATGAGGTTTTACTGCAGGTTGGAAAAAGGAGGTTTGCCAGAATCATATGCGCATAGGTTTTGGATACGACGTCCATCCATACGTTGCCGGGCGCAAACTAATTTTAGGCGGAGTTGAAATTCCGTACACGAAGGGGTTATTAGGCCATTCGGACGCAGATGTCTTAACCCACGCAATTATTGATGCCATTCTGGGCGCCCTGGCCGAAGGGGATATCGGACGGCATTTTCCGGATACGGATCCAAACTATAAAGATATTTCAAGTCTGGTTTTATTAAAAAAAATCCGGGAACTTTTACTGCGGGATGGCTGTTCCATCAATAATATTGATTCTACCCTGGTCCTAGAGGAACCGCGCTTAAGCCCTTACATTGAAGAAATTCGCCTGCAACTGTCAAAAACGCTGGAAGTTGCGGTCAACCAGATTAATGTTAAAGCCAAAACGGAGGAGGGTTTGGGGTTTACCGGGCAAAAAAAAGGGATTAAGGCCTATGCCGTATGCATGTTGCATAAAAAAGCATGAGGGTTGATCATTCCGGTAGCTCTCCCAAAACATTAGATGTCAAAAGTTAGAGTAAGGTTTGCACCCAGCCCCACCGGTAATTTACACATTGGCAGTGCTCGCATTGCGCTATTCAATTATTTATTTGCCCGCGCTAACGGCGGCAAAAACATTCTGCGCATTGAAGATACGGATTTTGACCGTTCCGCAGATATTTATGTAGACAACATCCGGGATGGCTTGCAATGGTTGGGGATTACTTATGATGAAGGCCCAATTCATCAATCCAGCCGCCTGCAACTTTACCAGGAATATGCACAAAAAATTTTGGCGCAGGGGCACGTCTATAAATGTTACTGCACCGAAGCCGAACTGGCAGAGAAAAGAAAAATTGCCCTTTCTCTTGGCAAACCCCCTAAATACGACGGGCACTGTAAGTGTTTAACGGCAGAACAGGTCCAGCAATTTGAGGCCAATGGGCAGAAACCCGCCATCCGTTTTGAGGTGGGGCAAAGAAAGGTAAAATTTCATGACTTGGTCCGCGGTGATTTGGAGTTTGATTGCTCTTTAATTGGTGATTTTGTGATTATCAAGTCCAACGGTTCACCATCCTACAATTTTGCGGCCGTGGTAGATGATGCCTTGATGAAAATTTCGCACGTAATCCGAGGGGAAGACCACATCTCCAATACGCCCAAACAAATTTTGTTATACGAAGCACTGGGTTTTACCGCCCCGCAGTTTGCCCATATTTCCATGATTTTGGGGCCGGACCGCACCAAACTATCTAAACGTCACGGCGCCAAATCCATTTCCGAATACCGGGAGGAGGGTTTCTTAAAAGAGGCCATCTTAAATTTATTGATGTTAATGTCCTGGTCGCCAGAGGATCACCAGGAAATTATGACGCTGGCGGCGGCCGAAAAAGTGTTTCGGCTGGAAGACCTGGCCAAAAGCCCGGCGGTCTTTGATATTGAGAAATTAAAGTGGTTAAACGGCCAGTATATCCGTGCTTTGCCAATTGCTGATTTGACCCAAAGGTGTCTGCCTTTTTTAAGACAGGGTGGGGTTGCGGTAAATGCGGTTGACCCTGCCGCTTTGGAAGAGGTCGTGGAATCGGTCAAAGATAACCTGACGGTACTATCCGAAATTGTTCAATATACCGCCTGGTATTTTGAAAATGATCTGCCGGAGAGCCCAAGGAAAGAAATTCTGGCAAAACCGGAAACGGCATCAATTTTGGAAAGTTTTGCGCGCGGCCTGGCGGGGGTACCCAAATTAAACCACGATTCAGTCAATGCTCTCTTGGACAAAATTATCGTGAACTTATCGCTTAAAAAAGGACAGGTATTAAAAACCATCCGTTTGGCCCTGACCGGAAGATCAGCCGGGCCGGAACTGTGGAAAATAATTCGAATTTTTGGGAAAGATAAATGTCAAAAAAGAAGTGCCGTTTAAGCGTAAATATTGACCATGTCGCTACATTGCGGCAGGCGCGCGGGGAAGGCCTGCCATGCGTGGTGGAAGCCGCGCAAGCAGCGGTCCAAGCCGGCGCCGACGGTTTGGTTTGCCATCTGCGGGAAGACCGTCGCCATATACAGGATGCGGATGTTTTTGCTTTGCGGCGCTTAGCCACACGGCTGGATATGGAAATGGCCGCCACGGATGAAATGGTTAAAATTGCGTGCCGCGTCAAACCTGACCTGGTTACTTTGGTTCCAGAAAAAAGGCAGGAATTGACTACCGAAGGCGGGTTGGATGTGGTGGCGCTGGCCCCAAAGCTTGCGCCGCAAATTAAAAAGCTGCAGTCCGCGGGGATTAAGGTTAGCTTATTTGTGGAACCAAGCATAAAAGTCATTAAAAAATCGGCGAAGCTGGGCGCCGAATTTGTGGAAATCCATACCGGCCGGTATGCCAACGCAAAAAATGGTCAATCGCGCAAAAAAGAATTGAATATAATTATTGCCGCTTGCTCCTCCGCCCATAAAATGGGACTTAAGGTTAACGCCGGCCACGGCCTGGACTATAATAATGTATATAGCATTGCCCGGATCCCGGCAGTAGAAGAACTGAATATTGGCTTTAGTATCATTGCCCGGGCTATGTTTGTGGGCTTAACTCAGGCCGTGCGGGAGATGATTGGGATGTTATCCCCGAGCGTTAGCGAAAAAAGGAGTACTTATGAAAATTGCTATCGGTTCCGATCACGGCGGGTTTAAACTTAAAGAATATTTGCGGCAATTTCTTGCAAAAGCCGGACATAAAGTGAAGGACTTTGGGTGTTTTTCAGAAGAAAGCGTAGATTACCCGGATATCGCGCGGCCGCTGTCGCAGGCTGTGGCAAAAAAACAATATAAATTTGGCATTCTGGTTTGCGGCACCGGCATTGGGGTAAACATGGTAGCCAATAAGATGCCGGGCATCAGAGCCGCGCTTTGCCATAATATTTTTACCGCACAAATGGCCCGCGAACACAATAATGCCAACGTGTTATGTTTAGGCGGCAGGGTACTATCCAACCCACTGGCCCGGCAAATTGTACAAAAATTTCTCGCCACAGATTTTGCCGGAGGCCGGCACTTGCGTCGCGTAAAGAAGATCGGGAGGTAGATTAACTTGCAAGCGTTAATCATGGCGGCGGGTTACGGTACACGGCTGGAGCCCTTGACCCTGGCGGTTCCCAAGCCGTTGGTTTTAATTGTCAATAAACCCACCATCCAGCATAACCTGGAATTGCTGCGCTTTTACGGCATAACGGAAATCACGGCCAATCTCCATTATTACCCTGAACAAATCCAAAATTGCTTTGGCAACGGTGAAAACTATAACGTCAACCTGCGCTACTCCTATGAAGAAGAATTATTGGGGACCGCGGGCGGGGTGTGGAAAATGGGGCGGGCCATCAATGACATTCAGGAGACATTTTTGGTCTTGAGTTCCGATGCTTTGACGGACATCAACCTGGCCAAATTAATTGCCTTCCACCGAAAAAAAAAGGCGCTGGTTACGCTGGGGTTATCCGAAGTGGAAGACACCTCAAATTTTGGGGTGGTAGTCCTGGATGCAGAACAAAAAATTGTGGCCTTTCAGGAAAAACCGGCAAAGCGGGAAGCCAAATCCAAACTGGTAAATGCCGGCATTTATGTAATGGAGCCCCGGGTTTTGGACCTGATCCCCTCCGATACCTTTTATGATTTTGGCAAGCAACTGTTCCCCCTGCTGGTTGAGCAAAACGAAAAAATCTTCGGCTATAAAATGGACGAGTACTGGAGTGATGTGGGAAACCTGGAACATTACCGGCAGGCCAATTTTGCGGCCTTGTCCGGTAAAGTGAAAGTTAGTTTGCCAGGCAAGCAAATTGCAAAAAACCAGTGGGTAGGCAAGGGAACCAAAATTTTGGACGGCACTGAAATTTCCGGAAAAATCGCCATCGGTTCAAACTGCCATATCGGAAAAAACGTAAAATTAAAAGGCGATAACATTATCGGCGACTTTTCCATTATTGAAGACGGGGCGGAAATTGAAAATTCCATTCTCTGGCCGGATGCCTATCTCGGCAAAAAAGCCAAAGTGCATGGCAGCATCGTGGCCGCCTGGTGCCAGCTTGACAGTAAAGTAACCATTGAGAAGAATTGCGTCATCGCCAACCGCTGTCGCATCCGCAGTGATTCCACCATCGCCGCCGGCTCCCACCTGGCTCCGGACACGATTATCTAAAAAAATATTTTGCATTTCCATGCAAGTTTTTGGCTGGTTAGCGCGATAATACGGTTGGATAGGAATAGTATCCTTAAGGGAAGGTGTATTTTTATGTCAGTTGATTTTCCGCAAACGATGGGGGGAAAAGCTGCCGCATCAGTGTATGGTGGCTTTGCAGATAAAGATGCTAAGGCAAAGCAGTATAGGAAAGCTGGCAGTGCAGTAGGACAAGGCGCGCCGGCATTAGAAGATTATATTGCCAGTAAAAAAAATCAGGAACGGGCGGGAGTAGGACAACATGACAAAGAAAGATACCTGGGAGGAGAAAAATCGGAAGATTTGCCACCGAAAGAGTCACTGGTTTTACCGAAACGCGGCACAGTAAGATAAAGGAGTTAAAATATGCTATTTCAAATTGACTGGGTTTCTTTTTCAGTGGGGTTTGTAATATGTTTGCTGTTAACCAGTTTTTTGCAGATTATCGGGTCGTACCGCAGGTTAAAGCAAACCAGGCATAAAATTGCTCAACTGGATAAAAAACTGGAAGAAATTAACCGCGTGATTGCCAGCAACAAAGAAAACCTGGGAAAAGCCATCAGCCAACATCAGGGAAATTAAAAAGTAAACAGTAAGCATAAAAGTTAGGGAACATTATGGTAGAAGTTAACACAGTTAAAAATCAAATCATGCCGCGACTACCAACCTTGCAAGGTAAACCGTTGGCGGAGGATCAAGCTACTGTTACCCGAGAAGAACTGGAAAAGGGGCAGGTGCCGGCACCTATCGTATCCGAAGTCATGTCTTATGATAAAGAAGGTGATGGGTTAGATGCAGATCAATTGACCGCTGCTTTAAATGCACAAGCAGCTGCCAACTTTACCATTTACGATATCAACGGCATGCCGGTGGCAGAAATTATAAATGGAGCCGTAACCGTTAGTGAACTACCAACGCCGCCAGCTGATCCAAATAGACCATCACTGGAAGAGGAGTCCGCCGACACCACGCCGCCTAAAGGCACATCAATACCGGACAAAACAGATAAACCACCAGAGAAAAAAGGCGTGGTAAGGCCGCAGAGTAAATGGGAAAACTTGGTTACTCTTGTTACGGGGGCATTTAATATTACCGGCTTTGGTAATATACCGGAGGTAACCGGCGAATCTCCGGATTCACTGACCAACCGATTGGTCAAAAAATATGACAAGGATAATGACTCAAAAGTCAGCGAACGCGAGCTGGTAAGACTATTGCGGGACATGGGTTACCGGGGAGCCAATCGTAAAGTAGTGGAAGCGCTGATTGGCGACTATGACGGCACGCTTGAATCGGATGACAATATTCCACTGACAGATGTTTTCAAAATTTTGCTCGGAAAATCCAAGGACCTGATGGTCGAAGGAAAATCCCTTAGTGTGTGGATTACTTTACGGCTCGAAAAGGTTGATAACCAAGAAACCGCGGCCTGGGTGCGTGCACAATACGATGCCGGATCGAACGGAACATTGCGGAGCGCGCTGGAATCTAGCAGATATAATAAAAATGTCCTGGAATTGGCTGACACCAGGTTTAAGCTTGATCATCCTGCAGCCAAAGCCGCGGACTATAAAAAATCCGATGAATACTGGCAATATGTAGCTACGCTTTTGATGGAACGTCTATTTGACACAGTCAAAGAAACGTACAAGGGGAAGAAGCCAATTCAATGGTTAATTTTTGGAAGAATCCGGTGGGATAACCCGCAAGTAATCCAGGAATTTTGCACTGAAAACTCACTGCCCGATAACGGGAAAAATCTTTTAGTCCAGTTTGTCAAAGACAAATATGTCCCCAGCCGAAAAGAATTGCTGTATTTAATGCAGGTATCCCGCGGCAGAAAAGCAGTCGCGGTTAAATCCAAGCCCGAGCCCGAGAAAAAAACCGAACCTAATCCAGTAGTAATCCCTCCAGGTGAATAAGCATGCTTTTTATCTCTCCTGAACAGATTTACGTTTTAGCTGCAGTATTTTTGCTGTTGGCTGCTATTTTTTTATTTATAGTTTATCTCGGCGCAAAAATGCGCATCGAAGTCCGGCAAGCGCAAAAACAACTAAAACGTGAGGAAAATATTGAAAAATACCGTGAATTCATACAGGAAAAGCTGACGCAGGTTAAAAACGACCTATCCAAGCCAGTTAACCCCAAGTAATTAGCATCTTTTTGCCGAATAATTACCCATTTTCATGCAAGTTTTGGCCTTCTAATCACGATTATATTTATTGAAACGGTGCTAAAAACCGGAGGATGGTTTTTTCATGGTACAGGTTGAACAACTAGCTTCAGCAAAAACCGAAAAACTCTACCGCGACGATTTAATCGGCATCGGCAATGTCGATCCCGGTTATATCCGCGCGGATCAGATAAAATTTGACATAAATGGAACCGTCATTGATTCTTCTTCAGTTAATGGCTCACCGGTTCTTCCCAGCCAATCCGGAAATTTTAAAGATATTATTAAATTCTTAAAAGAAGAACACTATAACTATATCAAAAGCTTACAACGCTACTATGCTACGGTTAACAGCTTTGACGCTAGCGCAACCGATCGCACTCCCTGCAGCAATCAGGATCCGCTGTCTCCGCCGCCGCCTCCTCCACCGCCGGATGACAGTTCAGGTACAAACGGCACCGGCAGCAGTGCTGGTACCGGCAACAGTTCCAGCACAAACCAAAGCACCGGCTCTGCAACGGACTATTCTGACGAAGATTATGTGAACATGATGGAAGATTGGGGAGATACGGTTGATGAAACCATTGACTCTTTTGCCGAAGAAGATTTTACTACTGAAGCTGGTGGGTATACGTCAGCGGATGCCGCCGCCATTGAGGCCTACCAGGAAAGTATCCAAAAATACCTAAACCTGATGCGCCTGCTGGCGATGTTACTAACCAGCCGGCTGGAATTAGTTTCCATTGCCAGCGAACAAATGACGGGCATCCGGATGGAAAGCAGCAGTTCCTGCATAAAAATTGTCAACGGTTTTTGCTCAAACCGGGCGCAAATGGTTTCAGCACAGTTGGCACAACTCTTTGAATACATCACGGAACATAATGAGGCCTACTATGATAAACAAAAGAAAAAAATAGAGGAAGAATACAGCCATTGGTACAGTAGTCAAAAGAAAAAAGAACAGGCTTTGGCAGATGCAACCGCCCGCTACGAACGAGCCCTGCGCAAAACCGTAGAAAGTATGGCCAGCGCATTTGCCACCGCCGGTAATGTTGATTTTGATAGCTTGTCTGCAGAAGAAGCGGCCAAACAAATGGAAAGTATCACTGCCTCCCTTTATGCGGCCGCCGCCAATGAGGGTTATACCACCACCAACAACGGTTATTACGACATTGATGCAGATGCCCTGGAAGAATACCGCAGCACTTTGACTAGAATGCAAAACCTGACCCGCGACTATTTGATTATTTACGACGCCAAAAATGAAGTAACGCGGGTTGTGTCTCAAATCTTAACCGGAAACCAGGGAGCCAAGTCCAAAAAAGAAGCCGTGATTGGGGCTTATGAAGATAAGTTTGCGGCAGGTGTTACTACCCTGGAAAGTATTTTTAGCGCCCAGTTAAAACTGATGGAAGTGCATAACACCAAGGTTTACCACCAAAAGCAGGTTGAAAAACACGAGAAAGCCACGGTTTTTAAGGTTTTTGAGTGGATAAATAAAGGGCTGAGTATAGTTGTTGGTGTTTTAGCTGTCATTGTTAACATTGCTCCTATTTTAGGCCAAATTGGGTCACTGGCGCTGTCGCTTATTGCTGCCGGGTTATGGGTAGCCGGGGAAGGGTGTGATCTGGCCGGGCAATACTACGCTGACAGCCA
>Ga0265292_1002276_pt1 | contig 13709 bp, 13 predicted proteins | sample Munlanlewell296A_FD_189080 | JGI IMG/M metagenome (GOLD analysis project Ga0265292, IMG submission 189080) | Leachate microbial communities from a municipal landfill in Southern Ontario, Canada - Leachate well 296A | ecosystem: Engineered > Solid waste > Landfill > Unclassified | place: Canada...
GGGGTCGATCGAAACTTCCCGCCCGACGACACACGCTGCCCCCTACTTTATCGAAGAACGTGTCGTCCACTACTGCGTGACGAACATGCCCGCCGCGGTGCCGCGCACCTCCACGCAGGGGCTCGTCGCCGCCACGCTGCCGTACCTCCTCTCGTTTTCCAGGAAGGGGATCGTCGGCGCGCTGCGATCGGACGAAGGCCTTCTCGCGGGGCTCAACACCCACGGAGGGCACGTCACCTGTGAGGGGGTGGCGAAGGCGTTCGGGAAGCCGTTCCTCCCCGCGAGGGAGGCGATCAGGTAGAGCGCCCCCCCGCGTCGTACGCTCTGATGTGCGGGCGCCCGTCCTGCGTCACCCGCGACACAGGCCACCGAGGGATCTTTGCCGCGTATGGTGCGGCCGGAGAAGATTCCTGTGAGGCGCAGGCGCTTTCGGGGGACATACCTGGTGTAAACCCGGGAGGCAGGGAAGGTGTGTCCCACGCCCACAACCCACAATCACAAGGTGCAGGCGCTTTCAGGGGACGTTTCTATGTTTCTTGCAGAACTTGCACGAGTGCGAAGACTTGCCTTCTCGTCTCTTCCAGGTTCCCGGAGTTGTCGATCACGTAATCGGAAGCTCCGGCTTTTCGGTCGGCGTCCATTTGCGCGCGGAGCCTCGCCTCGGCTTGGGTGCGCGACATCCCGTCGCGGGCGGCGAGTCGGGAAATCGCCGTTTCCCGGTCGCACGTGACCGAGATCACCGCCTCGGACAGCCCCTTTCTCCCCGATTCGTGGATGAGGGTCGCCTCCACAACGGCGGCACGATGTCCCTCGCGTTCGATCCCGGCGATCGCTTCCTTCATCGCTTCGAGGATGGCGGGATGGGTGATCGCCTCCAGCCGTGCGCGGAGAGAAGGGTCGGCGAAGACGATCTCTCCCAAGCGCTTCCGGTCGATCGTGCCGTCCTGCCGCAGGATCCCCCGGCCGAACGCTTCGACGACGGCGTCGTACGCGCGTCCGCCGGGCGCCGTCACTTTCCTCGAGATTCGGTCGGCGTCGAGGACCGGGATCCCCGCCTCACGCAGCATCGCTGCCACCGCGCTTTTCCCCGATCCGATGTTCCCCGTCAACCCAAATACCCGCATCGACAGGATTATATCAACAACGGACCGGTAGCGGCTGGGTACTCAGACTCCGGGCTCGCGGGGGGGCTTCCACTCCGCTACGCTCGCGACCTTCGACCGCTCGCTGCGATTCCGCTCGACGCAATCCCTGCCTCGCTCCATACGCCGCTTCGTGGAACCCCCCCGCTGCGCCCTTCGTCTGCTTCACCGTGTTTATATTGGGTGTCCTGTGCCATGCGTGTTGCCATGCGTTGACAACCTGACCGGGGTCGGTGTACGTTCGAACGGTGGTGAACGGCGGTTCATTTCATCCGGAAATCCAGGGGGTGGTGCAGATGGCGGAGACCACGGTGAAGGGATTCTTCGAGGGGTTATCGGACAAGTTGAACGCGAAACCGGAAAAAGTCGCCGGGATGAACTGCGTCTACCAGTTCTGCGTCGCCGATGCCGCTTGGAACGTGAAATTGGCGGACGGGAAGCCCGCTGTCGCGGAAGGGGAGGCTCCCTCCCCGAACTGCACCATCACGATGGCGGAGGCCGATTTCCTCGACCTCGTTTCCGGGAAGCTGAACGGGCAGATGGCGTTCCTGACCGGGAAGCTGAAGGTCGCGGGAGACATGGGGCTGGCGCTCAAGCTGGGATCGTTCATCGGGTAGCCGGAGTTCCCGTGCGCGCGGGCGGGAGCGACCCGATCCGGGAGGCGGCCCGCCTCCTGGCCGAGCGTCGAAACGCCGTCGCCTTGACGGGCGCGGGGATCTCGGTGGAGAGCGGCATCCCGTCGTTTCGCGGAGCCCAGGGTCTGTGGGGGAAGTACGACCCGACGGAGTACGCCACCCTCCACGCCTTCATGCGATCCCCCCGCAAGGTGTGGGAGATGCTTTCGGAGATGGTCTCCGTCTGCGGCGGCGCGGCCCCCAACGCGGCGCACGAAGGTCTGGCCGCCCTCGAGAAGATGGGCGTCGTGCGGGCCGTCATCACCCAGAACGTGGACGGTCTGCACCAGGCCGCGGGTTCCCGCCGGGTGATCGAGTACCATGGGAACCTCGACGAGTTGATCTGCGTGTTCTGCTGGAAGCGATACCCGACACGAGAGCGGTGGACGCCGGGCGGCGTTCCCCTGTGCGACTGCGGCGAGATCCTCAAGCCCAACGTGGTCCTGTTCGGTGAGCCGATCCCGTGGCTCGCCCAGGAACAGGCCGAAGAGGAGGCCCGCACTTGCGGCGTCCTCGTCGTGATCGGCACCTCCGCGCAAGTTTCCCCCGCCTGCGACATCCCGCGGATCGCGAAGGAGTCGGGGGCCGCGGTGGTGGAGATCAACCCGGAAGAGACCTCCCTCAGCGGAAATGTGGCCGACATCCACCTGCGGGGGAGCGCTTCGTCACTGGTCGCGCGGTTGATCGAACTGCTCCGGGATCCTGCCGCCTGATCCTACGGGATTAAAATATTTAATCCGGGGTTAAAATATTTGTTATCTGTACATTTTTCTCGTTGTCACGCCGGGGAAGAGCCATCCTATGGGACGGAGGGTCAGGACAAAAAGATTTGGCGAAAGAAGCGGGAAAGCCTCCGTATTTCAAGCCCCTGAAGTTTTTCCCCTCGTCGACCGATAAATAGTGCGGGAGATCGTTACGGAACGGAAAGTGAATGGCATTGCTTTTGCTACGTAACAATCGACTCTTTCGTGGCAAGTTCGAGAGTTTTCATGGAACGTTCAATCTCCCCGGATCGGGGATGGAGGTCGCGGATGGATTCGGCGCATGCGATGATGCGTTCCACGTCATTTGTCACCAAGGTTCTCCCGACGGCGTTTATCCTTTTTCTGCTCGCCTCCTCCCTGTTCGTCGATCCCGCGGTCGGGTTCACCGTGACGGGAGGAATCGTCGAGCATGTGTCCGGCCCGGCCGTCACGGTGCAGGGGAAGAACTACGATATCAAGGGTGCCCGCATCATGGCGCCTTCCGGAAAGGAACTTCCTCCCTCTGAGCTTGTTCGGGGGAAAAAAGTCGAATTCCACATGGTGAACGGGAAGATCGTCGCCGTCATCATCTATCCGAGCATGGCGGAGTGAGGGATGAACATTATGAGAAAACCGGACGCATCTTCTCCCAAGCCGTATCTTCTCGTTGCGATTTTTTTGACAGCGCTAGCGTCACCATTGCCATCGAAGGCGGAGATGAACGACTACTGCGTTGTTCCCCCATACGTTGTGCAGAATATCCAGCCGAACGTCATGCTCGTCGTGGACACCTCCGGAAGCATGTTCAACTTTGCGTACACGGATGGCTTCCAAACGCCGACCACCACGGACGACCATAGTTGCACGAGCACGGACCCGTGCTCGGGATACACGAACCCCGGGGTGTATCCGGACTACAAGTATTACGGTTACTTCGACCCCGACTCCTGGTACACGTACAGTACCTCGGGGAGCAAGTTCGTGGTCTCGAGGCTCAAGTCCGCCGGGGCGAAAGCTTCCACCGAATGGGACGGCAGTTTCCTCAACTGGGTGACGATGCGCCGGGTCGACGTTCTCCGCAAGGTGCTGACCGGTGGGAAAAAAGGAGTCGGCGAGGGAACGGGATTCGACCGGATCGAAGGGGAAATCGCGGACTGCGACGCCCGCGGGACCATAAAGTCGTTCAATGCCGGCAATTACACCCCATATTCCGGCAATAAGACGTTCACGGTCAGCGGTGCAACAACTTCGAGTTGCGGCGGCGGCGGCGGCGGAGTGGTTTCGTCGTTCACCGTCAGCGGTGTCTCGGGATCGTTCAACGTCCGGGTGGTCCTGCCGGCGCCGGTCCAGGGAGTGCTGCAGGACGTGGTCGGGGCGAGGGCCCGCCTCGGACTGACTGTCTACAACGTCAACGAGGGCGGCAAGGTCCGGGTCAATGTCGCCGGCGGAAGCTTGTCGAGCACCGTCAACGAGATCAATAATACGAGGCCGTTCACCAACACGCCGTTGGCGGAAACGCTGTGGACGGTTACCGGATACTTCGCCAAGCAAACGTCGCTTCTGGGTGGGCCGGGCCCCCGGTACAGCGCCAGCGACTACGGCGTCAGCAACAGCGTGGACCCGCTGAATTACGGCCAGGGGACGCCAAGGTGGCCGATCTGTTCCAAGAGCTTTGTCCTGTTCATCACCGACGGCGAGCCGTGCAGCGACGGGAACCTCCCCGCCACGCTGACGGACTACGCGAACGGCCGGTCCGCCTTCAATTGCAGTGGGGATAACTGTGTCTCCGTCGCGAAGCCCAACGGCGGCAGCTTCGCTGCAACCTCCTTCCCCTCCTGCGGGGCGGGCGGGTACGTCGCGGGGATCGAGGACGTTGCGTTATACATGCACACGACCGACCTGCGGAGCGACATCGCCAACACGCAGAATCTGACCCTGTACTCGGTATTCGCCTTCGGGAAGGGGTCGACGCTCCTCCGGTACGCCGCCATCAACGGGGGGTTCGAGGATAACGGCAGCCATGTCCCCTACCCCCAGGAAACGTGGGACAAGAACAACGACGGGGAACCCGATACATTCTACGAAGCCGCCGACGGGCAGGAACTCGAACGGTCGATCCGGGACGCGTTCTCGAGTATCCTCAAGCGGGCCTCCTCGGGCACGGCGGCGTCGGTGCTCGCCTCGGGGGAGGGTAGCGGGGCGAACCTCATCCAGGCGGTGTTCTACCCTCGCCGGTCCGTCGGAAGCGACATCATCTGGTGGACGGGGGCGCTTCAGAACATGTGGTATTACGTGGATCCCTTCTTCGCCAACGCGACGATCCGCGAGGATACGACCCAGGACAACGTGCTGAACCTCGCCAACGACGACATCGTCCAGTTCTATTTCGATCCGGTCTCGCAACTGACGCAGGTGAAGCGGTGGCACTCCGACAACAACGGCCTTCAGACCACACAGGACACCACGTTGAGTTTCGAGAACATCAACAGCCTCTGGGAAGCGGGGAAAAAACTCTGGCAGCGGGATCTGACCACCAGCTCGCGCAAGATTTACACCAATAATATAGGTGGTGTGCTGGACCCCTCTTCAACGATGACGACTTTTTCCGTCGCCAATGCTACGACGCTCAGCGCCTACCTGCTCGAAACGGGCGACAACGTGACGACGACCATCAACTACGTTCACGGGATCGACAACACGGACGATCTGACGCTGCGTTCGAGGACAGTGACCTTCGGGAGCGACAACAACGTCTGGAAACTGGGGGACGTCGTCAACTCGACGCCGCGGATCGTGGCGAGCGTCCCGCTGAACAAATACGACACGGTCTACAACGACACGACGTACAAGTCGTTCATCAGCGACAACACCGTCTACCTGAAACGCGGGATGGTCTTCACGGGAGGGAACGACGGGATGCTCCACGCCTTCCGGCTCGGGAAACTCGAGCTCTCATGGACTGGGAAGGCGTTGGTGCAGAAAGCGAGAATCACGAACCCTTATTTCGGGACGACATTGGGGGACGAGGCGTGGGCGTTCATCCCGAAGAACGCCCTTCCATATCTTAAATACCTCAAGGACCCGGACTACTGCCACCTTTATTACGCGGACCTGGCGCCGTACGTGTTCGACGCGAGCATCGGCTCCGGATCCGGTGACCAGTCCACGGCGCTCCGGACCGTCAACAGCTGGCGGACGGTGCTGATCGGGGGGATGCGAACCGGGGGGGCGTGCGGCGACAACACCTCAACCCCCGCTTGCACGACGGCGAACAACTGCGTGAAGACGCCGGGGGGGGGAGCTGTAGGCTTCTCCTCATACTTTGCACTCGACGTGACGGACCCCACGAATCCCTCTCTTATGTGGGAGTTCACGAACCCCAACCTCGGTTTTGCGACTACGGGACCCGCTGTTGTCCGCATCAACGCCGTGAACACCTTGACCTCCTCCCGCGACCGGTCCCTGAACGGCGAGTGGTACGTGGTGTTCGGGTCGGGGCCGTCAGGACCGATCGATAACACGAACAACCAGTTTCTCGGGCGTTCGAACCAGAACCTGAAGTTCTTCGTGCTGAACCTGAAGACGGGGGCGCTGGTCCAGACGATCGACACGGGGATCACCGAGGCGTTCGCCGGCTCGATGATCAACTCGGTTGCTGATTTCAACCTCGATTACCAGGACGACGCGATCTATGTGGGCTACGTGAAGAAAGACTCCTTAGGCACCTGGACCGACGGCGGCGTTGGGAGAATCCTGACCGCGAACACGACGCCAGGCAGTGGAAATTGGAAGTGGAGCAAGGTGATCGACGGGACCGTGACGTACCCGATCGGGCCGGTCACTTCCGCCGTAGCGCGGCTTCAGAATACGAACTTGGATACGAACTGGCTGTTCTTCGGTGCGGGGCGCTACTTCTTCGAGAACCCGCCCACGGGAACCAACACAACGCCGGAGATCGACGACGCGGACGGACAGCGGAGGCTCTTCGGCATCAAGGATCCCTGTTTCATCGGCGGCGCGATCAATCCAACGTATTGTGCGACCGTATCCCCGATCGACTTCTCGGCGCTGACGAACGTTACAAACATTAGTTCCGTTCCCACGGAGGGCAATGCGAATCTGTCGGGTTTCAAGGGGTGGTACATCAATCTGGACGGCCCCTCGACGATCGGGACGACTTCGACCTATTATACTTACGATAACGAGACTCGGCCGTACCGGGCCGAGCGCGTCATCACCGATCCCCTTGCAACGACCTCAGGTGTGGTCTTCTTCACGACGTACAAGCCGTACGCGGACGAGTGCGCCCTCGGCGGCAAGAGCTTCCTTTGGGCGCTCCGGTACAATACGGGGGGCGCCCCTTCCACCGCAGTGATGAAGGGGAAGGCGCTGGTCCAGGTTTCCACGGCCAGCATCGAGCAACTGGATCTTGCCACCGCTTTCCAAAAGGCCGCAGGGGAGGGGGCGGGAGGGCTGCACAAGGATGGCCGCAGGACGGGGGCCATCGAGGGCGTGCCTCCCACGGCGCAAGGGTTGTCTCTGTTGTCCCAGCCCCCGCCGGTCAAGCGGATCATGCACATGATGGAGAGGTAAAGAAGCGTGCGCTCCACGGACGACACGGCGGCCCGAGGGGGGTTCACCCTGGTGGAGATCCTGATCACGATCGCCATCGTGGGGATCCTCTTGGTGATCGCCGTCGGCAATTTCGGGGGACTCAACGAGAAGTACAAGGTGGAAGCGGAAACCAAGCAACTTTATGCGGATCTGATGGACGCCCGCGGACGGGCGATGCAACGCAATCGCTGGTTCTTTGTACGGATTACTTCGACCGGATACATGACGTACGAGGACAGACCCTTGCCGGACGGGGACGGGAACTTCGACAACAACACGGATGCGTTGGTGACGAACGTGACTGTCCGGCATCCGATCACCACCGTCCTCGCCGGGGGGGACTCGAACTTCGAATTCAACCGGAACGGAATCGCCAACGACAACGGAACCATTTGGTTCACGTCGACCGCGCAACCGGACTACGACTGCATCACGATCAAACCGACGAGGATCAAGATGGGGCAGTACCTCGGGGGGGTCTGCGTTGAAAAATAACGGTGGGATGTCCCTCGTCGAGGTGCTCGTCGCCATGGCGATCGTCTTCATCGTCTTCCTGGGCATGAGCAGCGCGGGGCTTGTCGTGCTCGACCAGAACATCAAGAATTCCCAGCGGGACGAGGCGATGAGCGTTGCGGAAATGGAGATGCAGGAGGTCAGGAACACGCCGTTCAGCGTTCTCACATTGGCACCCGACAACGTTTCGGTATCGATCGATAATGTCTCTCGGCAGATCCGTCGGTTGAATGTGAATTACGGTGTCTGGAGGACGGTAAATCATCTGGACGTGAATAACCTGCAGGTATCCATCAGGGTAACGTGGAACAGAATCGAGAACCACCAGACGAAATCGTACGACCACACGGTCATAACCATCGTGAGGCCAAGATGAACCGGCGGAATGCGGCTTTTACATTGGTCGAACTGATGATCGCCATGGCGATCGTCATGCTGGTCCTCTACGCCGCGATCAGTTTCTTCATCGTGTCGGTCAGGCAGTACAAGGTGCAGACGAAAATCGCCGAGTCGAACGTGGAAGGGATCCTCGGACTGGAGCTTTTCCGCCAGGACCTGGAGAGCATGGGCTACGGCCTGCCGTGGAACAACCTGGTTTCGTACACAGAGAGGACCGGCGTGAACGCGGCGATCGTGGCGTTCACCGATTCGCCCAATGCCCCGCGCGCCGTGCTCAGTGTGAACGGCGCTACATTTACGGTCAACAACTCTGACTACCTCGTCATCAAATCGGCGCGTGTCGGCATGAGCGACGCCGCGGGAAAATGGACGACGCTGACCCAGGCCAACGTCAAGAGGCCGTGGAGCCCCGCCACGGAGAACCTCGCAAACAACGATTACGTCATCGTGCTGGCGCTCGGGAGCACGGATGCCGATCGCCGGTCCCTCGTCACATCGGGCACCTTTTATACGCAGTTCAACAACACGGCGGGATTCGTCCCGGTGGAACCGTACTCGGCGAATATCGTTTACGGGATCGACAATGTGATTCCGGCTCGCCCTTTCAATCGCGCGGAATATTACATCGACAACACCGCAAGGCCGCAGCACTGTGCGCCGAACACCGGGGTCCTGGTGAAGGCGGTCGTGGCCCACGACGCGTCCGGATCCACTCCGACGCTGCTTCCGTTGCTCGACTGCGTCGCCGACCTACAACTGGTCTACGGACTCGACAACAATGCGGACGGCGTTGTGGATAACTGGACCGACACCCTGGACACCTTGGGGACGCCCCACACGGCGGCGGATATCCGAGCGCAACTTGCGGAGGTCCACGTTCACATACTGGCGCAGGAAGGGCAGCGGGACGATTCCTATACGTATCCGGCCACCACGATTCCCGTGGGATCGAAAGGTTTTGTAAATAACTTCGACGTGAGCGCGTACAGGAACTATCGATGGAAGGTTTACAACATCGTCGTGCGACCGAAGAACCTGGCGAACTGACCATGAAAATCCTCCGGAATGAAAAAGGATTCGCGATGGTCTTCGTCCTCATTCTCGCGGCGATCTCCCTCGCCATGACCCTCGCCATGCTCATGATGGTGAGTCGGGGGTCGTTCCTCTCCGGACAGCAGAAGAGATATCGCACAGCGGTTGAGGCGAGCCGGGGCGGGATGGAGGCGATGTTCCAGTTGATCTCGAACCGTGGAAATCCCGACGTCCTGTACACGATGCCGAACTCGGCGGCCGTCCAGACCAAACTCGCCGGTACCATCGCTACCTGGGGGGGACTGGACAACTCAAGCACTATCGACCCCACCGTCAGCGCGAGCTACGACATGCGGATCGACTTGGGGACGTACCGCGTGTACACGAAGATCGTGGACACGGTCGATGGGAACTCCGGCGCGGACGAGGGTTTGATAAAGACGGCCGTCGTAAATACCGGATCCGGCGAGGTGACGGTGGTGAGCGTCCCGTACCTGTACACGATCGAGGTGCTCTCCCAGGCCACGACAAACCCAACCGAGCGCTCGAAACTTTCCGTCCTCTATCAATATTGAGACGGATACCGATGGTTTTCCACCACACCCTCGCCGTGCCGGTTGCCCTGCTCCTGCTGGCCGGATGTTCAGGTGACCGGAAGGCGCCGACGCCCGCACCCCCTCCGGCAGGGAACGTGGTCTCCCCGACGGCGCAACAGGGCGGGGGATCCCCGGTTGGAGGGGAGCCCGCGCGTGTGCCGGGCGCTGCGGTTCGGAACTCGTCGCCCGAAATCCGGGGGGTACGGTTTGTGGGCGGGGATGGCAGGCCCGGGAATACACTTGGGGTGGAGACGGAAGGATACGACGCCGATGGAGACCCCGTGCAATTCGAGATCGCGTGGCAGAGGAACGGCCAGCCCGTGGGCAGCGGGAACCGCCTGACAGCACCGGTGAAGCGGGGCGACAAGGTCACCGTGACGATTACCCCATTCGACGGCAAGGAGCGTGGCAAGCCCGCTACCCTTTCACGGGAGATCATGAATACACCTCCGTTCATCGAGGGGCAGGAGCAGTTTCAGGTCAGCGACAACGCCGTCACATTTCATGTCCGGGCGTCCGACGCGGACGGTGATCCGTTGATGTTTTCCTTGAAAAATGCGCCCGCCGGCATGAGCATCGATCCCAGGACCGGGTGGGTGCGCTGGGTGACATCCCCAGGTGCGACCGGCAAGGTACCGTTCACCGTCACCGTGTCCGACGGATCCGGTGGGGAGTCGACCGCACGCTTCTCGGTATCGATATCGGAAGAGCTCGCTCCGGGCGCCGGAACCCGATGAGGGGCGGCGGAACCCGGTACCGGTGAGTTGGTCGCGAAGAACGGAATCGGGGAGGGCGGGTTCTCCTACCTGGAGATCTTCGTCGCGTTCCTGATCCTGTCGGTCGGAGCCCTTGGCCTGGCGATGCTCCAGTTGACCGCCGTCACCGCGAAGCCACCCTTCTCCTCCTCAAATGCGCGCATGGCGACCGACCTTGCCCAGGAAGCGATCGATCACCTTTTCCAGGTCCCTTGGGGCGAACTTCGCTCCTCGCATCCTGACGGCTTCCAGGCGGGCACGGAAGGGGTGTCCCCCGCTTTCTCCCGACTTGCCGCATCATCGGGAGATTCCATGAACGTTCAGGGGACGACGTTCTACCGTGTATGGCAAGTGGCGACGGACCCGGAGATCCCCAACCTGAAAACGATCACCGTGTGGTGTTGCTGGCGATCCGGGAAGAGTTCCTGGCGGCAGGCGATGCTCGTGACGCAGCGTGCGGATGCGGGGTACTGACCCGATGAACAGGTGTCGGGGAAGCGCGATCGTGATGTCGATGCTTCTCTTGGTCATCTTGAGCGCGCTCGGGATGTACGTCGTTTCCGTCCCCGTCGGCACGGGAGAGAGTGCCGGCCGGCATCATCGGACGGCGGTGGCGAGGAACATGGCGAGGGCCGGTGCGAACGCAGCGATCGCGCGGTTTCCCGTGGTGAGCCCCGGCGGTTCGCCGTACGTTCGCCGGATTCCCGTGGGACCGAACGTGACGGGACGCTATTCGGTGACGTCACGAAAGGGCGGCGCGCAGATCGGGCCCGCTCCGGCGTCCGGCTTCGAGGAGTACGACCTGGTCTCCGTGGGGAGCGTGACCGGTCTTCCCGCAGGAGATGTGCGTGTCGTGGCGAGGATCCGGTACGGTCCCGATCCCACCGGGCATAAAGCCCGCATTCTCAAATGGGAAGAGTCCGGTCCGCGCTGACCGTCTTCGAAATGCTCTGCTCCACGGGGGATCGAAAAAGGGAATCGACGGGGCTTCCCCCTCTCGCATATAGTGGATCCGTCATGGAAACCCGAAGGAAGACCCGCCGCATCCGCGTCGGTGGCGTGCCGGTGGGCGGCGGCGCTCCCGTCTCCGTCCAGAGCATGACGAACACCGACACCCGCGACGTCCGGGCGACCGTTGCGCAGATCCGGTCGCTTGCACGGGAAGGGTGCGAGATCGCACGTGTCGCCGTCCCCGACATGAAGGCGGCGGCGGCGTTCGGGAAGATCCGCGCCGGGTCGCCGATCCCGGTCATCGCCGACATCCACTTCGACCATCGGCTCGCGATCGCCTGCGCCGACGCGGGGGCGGATTGCCTGCGGATCAACCCCGGGAACGTCGGGGGGGAGAAGAACACGATCGAGGTCTTGAGGGCGGCGCGGGCGAACCGGATCCCGGTGCGGATCGGCGTCAACGCGGGGTCGATCGAGAAAGATCTTCTCGCGAAGCACGGGGGGCCGACGCCGAAAGCCCTCGTTGCGAGCGCCGCGCGATACCTGAAGATCTGTGAAAAGGCGCGCTTCACGGCGCTCAAATTCTCCCTGAAGGCGTCCGACGTGGTCACCACGATCGAGGCGTACCGCCTCTTCTCCCGCCGGTACGATTTTCCGTTGCACATAGGTGTCACGGAGGCGGGGACGATCTTCTCGGGGACGATCAAGTCGTCCGTCGGGATCGGCGTCCTTCTCGCGGAGGGGATCGGCGACACGTTGCGGGTATCGCTCACGGGGCCTCCGGAGGACGAGGTCCGCGTCGGCTGGCAGATCCTGAAAAGCCTCGGGCTGCGGCATCGGGGGCCGGAGTTCATCTCGTGCCCCACCTGTGGGCGGGTGTCGATCGATATCGTTAAGATCGCGACGGAAGTGGAGCGACGGCTGTCGCACCTGCCCGTCCCCCTGAAGGTCGCCGTGATGGGGTGCGCCGTGAACGGCCCAGGCGAGGCGCGGGAGGCCGACGTGGGGGTGGCGGGAGGCAAGGGAGAAGGGCTCATCTTCGTGAAGGGCAAGATCGTGAAGAAGGTGAAGGAGAGCGAGATCGCGGCCGAGGTCGTCCGCATCGCGGAAGCGTTGGCCGCCGAAAAAAGGAGAGGCAAGTGATCCGGTATTCCCGATATCTGATGCCGACCACCAAGGAGACGCCGTCCGACGCGGAGGTCGTCAGCCACCGGCTGATGTTGCGCGCGGGGCTCCTCCGGAAAGTGGCTTCGGGGATCTACAACTATCTGCCCGCCGGGCTGCGCGTCCTGCGCAAGGTGGAGCGGATCCTGCGCGAGGAGATGGACGGGGCGGGGGCACTGGAGGTGCTGATGCCCGCGGTGGTGCCGTCCGAGCTCTGGAAGGAGAGCGGCCGGTGGGACGCCTACGGGAAGGAGCTGCTCCGCTTCAAGGACAGGGCGGACCGGGAGTTCTGCCTCGGCCCCACCCACGAAGAGGTGGTCACCGACCTCGTGCGGCGGGAAGTCCGGTCGTACCGGCAGCTGCCGCTCACCCTCTACCAGATCCAGGACAAGTTCCGCGACGAGATCCGCCCCCGCTTCGGGCTGATGCGAGGCCGGGAGTTCTTCATGAAGGACGCCTACTCGTTCGACGCGGACGAGGAGGGAGCGGCGGAGTCGTACCGGAAGATGTACGAGGCCTATTGCCGGATCTTCCGCCGGATGGGGCTCGATTTCCGCGCGGTCGAGGCGGACACGGGGAGCATCGGCGGTTCGAGTTCGCACGAGTTCATGGTGATCGCCGACTCCGGCGAGGACGCGATCGTCTCCTGCGCCTCCTGTTCCTACGGGGCGAACGTCGAGAAGGCGGAGTGCTTGCCCTACTCCGCGCCGGTTCCCGGCGCTACGAAGGGCAAGCCCTCCGAAGCTCCGACCTCGCCGATGGAAACGGGAGGAGCGAAGGAGGGTGAATCGAAGGCGGGTTCGCCCCGCAAAGTCGCCACTCCCGGCAAGCGGACGATCGAGGAGGTGTCGGCTTTCCTCGCGATCGATCCCGCGACGCTCATCAAGACGCTCCTGTTCGAAACCTCCGTCGGGGACGTGGCGGTCCTCGTCTCCGGGGCCCACGAGGTGAACGAGATCAAGGTGAAGAACCACCTCGGCGCCGAATACGTCCGGCTGGCCGGGGAGGAGCGCGTGCGGGAGATGACGGGTGCGCCGTCGGGGTTCGCCGGGCCCGTCGGGCTCTCCGTGCGGACGATCGCGGACCACTCGGTGCGGTCGATCGCCTCGGGGGCCACCGGCGCGAA
>Ga0265292_1002277_pt1 | contig 13708 bp, 10 predicted proteins | sample Munlanlewell296A_FD_189080 | JGI IMG/M metagenome (GOLD analysis project Ga0265292, IMG submission 189080) | Leachate microbial communities from a municipal landfill in Southern Ontario, Canada - Leachate well 296A | ecosystem: Engineered > Solid waste > Landfill > Unclassified | place: Canada...
TGGTGATGCCCGGGGACAACGTAACCATAACAGTAGAGCTGATAACGCCGATTGCAATGGAGAAGGAGCTGAGATTTGCGATAAGGGAAGGCGGCAGGACTGTCGGCGCCGGTGTTGTTATAGAGGTGCTGGAATAATTAAATGCAAAATTCAAAATTAAAAATTCAAAATGCAGAATGCAGAGTGAAAGATTTTAAAATTTGCAATTTACAATTTGCATTTTGCAGTAGAGCGGAGCGACTATGCGTGATATAATCCTTTTTCAGTGTACTGAATGTAAAAACAGAAACTATTCAACTATGAAGAACAAAAAGAATACAACAGAGAAGTTACAGCGGAAGAAATACTGCAGGCATTGCAGAAAACATATTTTACATAAGGAGACAAAGGCATAGAGAAAGGCCAGTAGCTCTAACGGCTAGAGCGTCGGACTCCAAATCCGAGGGTTGGGGGTTCAAATCCCTCCTGGCCTGCCATAAAGAAGTAATAAATATATGATAGAAAAGATAAAAGGATTTTTTAAAGAAGTGAAGGCTGAGGCTAAAAAAGTTGTTTATCCGAACAGGGATGAACTTATAGGTTCCACATGGGTGGTTATCATTACAGTTCTTTTGGTGGCAGTATTTTTAGGGATTATTGACCGTGGACTTTCAAAAGTGGTAAGCAGGTTATTGAGGTAAAAATGGCAAAAAACTGGTACGTAGTACATACTTATTCGGGCTCTGAAGAGAAGGTTAAGCAGTCTATTGAGGACAAGGTAGCAAAGAAAGACCTTAAGGATAAAATATCGAACATTCTGGTTCCGAGCGAACGCGTAATTGAGATTAGAGGCGGCGGGAAGAGAGAGAGTGACAAGAAATTTTATCCGGGATATATTCTTATCGAGATGGACCTTGATGATGAGTCATGGCATCTTGTAAGAAAAACTCCGCGTGTAACCGGTTTTGTGGGAGGCTCAAATCCTGTAGCATTGGCCCAGGAAGAGATTGATGTAATATTGCAGCAGATGGAGAAAGGCCATGCCTTCCAGGTTAAGACCCAGTATCAGAAAAATGAGACCGTGAGAATAACAGACGGCCCATTTACTAATTTTGTCGGCTATGTTGAAGATGTTGACATGGACCATGGAAGACTTAAAGTAATGGTTAGTATATTTGGCAGACAGACACCTGTTGAACTTAATTTTTTTCAGGTAGAAAAAGCATGATAAAGAAAAAGAATAAGTCATATAAGACGTATATGCCTTATATTTGTTTTTTTAGGAGGTTTTAATAATGGCTAAGAAAGAAGTAACTGCACAGGTAAAACTTCAGATACCAGCGGGGAAGGCGAATCCGGCGCCTCCTGTAGGACCGGCACTTGGGCCGCATGGTATCAATATAATGGAGTTTTGTAAGACATTTAACGCGCAGACTCAGGCGCTGGGTGACACAATAATCCCGGTTGTCCTGACTGTATATACAGACAGGTCATTTACATTTATAACCAAGACGCCTCCTGCATCTGAACTTATCAAAAAGGCAGCAGGGATTATTAAGGGTTCAGGAGTTCCTAACAAGGATAAGGTTGGCAAGCTGACTTCAGCACAGGTCAGAGAGATAGCACAGACAAAGCTTACCGACCTTAATGCTCATTCCATTGAAAAGGCAATGGACATTATAAAAGGCACTGCAAGAAGTATGGGAGTGGATATAGCAGATTAAAAAAAAGATTAAGGTCAAGGTTGAGGTTTAGAGATTTCTTAACCTTAGCCTTAACCTCAACCTTAGTCTATATAGAAGAGGTATAAAATGGGTAAAAAGATGAAGGCAGTTCAGGAGAAAGTTGAGAGAAGAAAGGAATATTCTTTCGAAGATGCAATAGGTCTGATAAAGGAATCTTCCTTCGTGAAGTTTGACGAGACAGTTGACATGGCAGTAAATCTTGGAATTGATGCCAAAAAGACAGACCAGATGGTAAGAGGCGCAATCGTTCTTCCTCATGGGATAGGTAAAAAAGTGAGGGTGATTGTATTTGCGAAAGGGGAAAAAGAGAAGGAAGCGAGGGATGCGGGTGCAGATAATGCCGGCGCTGAAGACCTTATAGAGAAGATACAGAAGGGTTGGCTTGACTTTGATAAGGCAGTAGCAACGCCGGACATAATGGGTCTTGTCGGGAAACTCGGAAAGATTTTAGGTCCGAGAGGACTGATGCCTAACCCCAAGCTTGGTACTGTTACATTTGATCTGGCAAAGGCCGTAAAAGAGATAAAGGCAGGAAAGGTTGAATATAAGACAGAGAAGGCAGGGGTGATACATGTGCCGATAGGAAAGGTTTCGTTTGATAAAAAGAAGCTTGTAGAGAATGCCATGGCAATAATTGAGTCAATAATAAAGTCCAAGCCCCCTACGAGCAAAGGAAGATATCTCAAAAGAGTGGCAGTATCATCTACTATGGGGCCCGGCGTAAAAGTTGATGTGAATAGTTTAACGGCAGCTAAATAAGTGAGTGAGAAGCAAGAAATGAGAAGTAAGAAGCGAAATCTTAACTTCCCAATTCCCATTTTTTGCTTCCAAATTTAAATAATGTCAGAGACAGTAGGCAGAACAGCAGTAAGGTCAAGGTAAAGGTTAAGAAAGTACTTAACCTCAGCCTCAACCTGACATGGAAGCTGCTCTTTAATCGGCAATGCTGGCCTACCGAGACGCTTTCCCCGTCTCTGGGAAAGGAGGGATAAACTGAAAAGGGAAGAAAAATCACGCCTTATAGCTGAACTCAAGGATAAGTTCGGCAAGGCTAACGCAGTGGTCTTTACAGACTATAAGGGGCTTACTGTTGCTGAGCTTTTTGACCTCAGGAAGAGTCTTCGCGGAGCAAGCATAGAATACAAAGTTGTCAAAAACACTTTGGCGAGAGCAGCCTCTGAGAAAACAGCTGTATCAGTAGCCAGCGATTTATTTAAGGGCCCGATTGGCATCGCAATCGGATATCTGGACGCAGCGCTGGTTGCAAAAAAGATCCTTGAGTATTCGAAGAAAAATAACAAGCTGAAAGTGAGCGGCGGAGTTATCGAAGGCAAGTTATACAATGCTCAGGATATTAAGTCGATTGCCGAGCTTCCGCCAAGGGAAGTTCTTCTTGGCATACTGGCAGGTGTATTGCAGGCGCCTTTGAGCAAGATGGCGCGTGCATTGTCGGCAACGGTCAGTAGTTTTGCATACGCAGTGAAGGCATTGGAAAATAAAAAAAGTGTCAGTTAATAGTGTAAGTGTCAGTTTAAGGGAAATGTCAAATCCCAATTACTGACACGGGACACTGACACTAAAAACTGAATAAAACAGGAGGGCAGATTAAATGTCAGTTACAAAGGAACAGGTTTTAGAATTCTTCGACAATATGACAGTACTCGATATGTCGAAGTTTGTTAAGGAATTTGAAGAAAGATATGGAGTTACAGCAGCAGCGCCGGTTGCTATTGCAGCTGCTCAGGGCGCAGCACCGGCTGCCGCAGAAGAAAAGACAAGCTTTGATGTTATCCTTGCCGCAGTGGGTGACAAGAAGATACAGGTTATAAAGGTTGTTCGTGAACTTACCGGACTTGGCCTTAAAGAGGCCAAAGACCTTGTCGATGGAGCTCCAAAGCCTGTTAAGACAGGCATTACAAAGGAAGAAGCCGATTCCGTAAAGGCTAAACTCGAAGAGCAGGGAGCAAAAGTAGAAATAAAATAAAGGTAGGAAATGGGAAGTAGGAAATGGGAAGTAAAACTTCTCACTTCTTACTTCTCACTTTTCACTTAAGTAAGAAGGAGACATATGGCAAGAGTTCTTAGAGAAAGGTTAAATTTCGGAAAGGTTCCTTCCTTTCTGGAAGTGCCAAACCTAATAGATATACAGAGAAATTCTTACAATCTTTTTTTGCAAAAAGACGTCCTGCCGGATAAAAGGGAAGATGTTGGCCTTCAATCAGCCATTATGAGTGTTTTCCCTATTATGGACTACAATGAAACAGCTTCTCTTGATTTTCTCGGCTATGCAGTTAAGGAGCCTAAATTCAGTGTCAGGGACTGTTTGCAGAAGGGTGTAACGTACTCAGCCCCCCTTAAAATAAAGATAAGGCTCAACCTTTATGAATCAGAGGGGAACAAGAATAAGAGGCTGAAAGAGTCAAGGGAGCAGGAGGTATATATAGGTGAGATCCCGTTGATGACAGAAACAGGGACTTTTGTTATTAACGGTACAGAGCGTGTAATTGTCAGCCAGCTTCATCGTTCTCCCGGAGTGTTTTTTAGTCACGACAAGGGTAAAACCCATGCAAGCGGAAGGATTCTGTATTCAGCCCGCGTGATACCATCGAGAGGTTCATGGCTTGATTTTGAGTTTGATATAAAAGACATCCTATATGTCAGGATTGACAGGAGAAAACGACTGCCTGCGACTATAGTGCTCAAGGCCCTTGGGTACGCTAATGAAGACCTGTTGAAGATATTTTATCCCGTAGAGACAATTAAAATAAAAGGCAATGTCTTTACAAGAGTTGTCAGCGATATCCTTGCAGGGATAAAGGCTGTTCAGAATATAATTGCTCCGCAAACAAAAGAGTTGCTTGTGAAGGCCGGCAGTAAGATAACCAAAGGGGCAATAAAGAAGATGGAGTCCTCTCATATAAAGGAAATACCAATTTCAAAAGAGGACATTATAGGCAGGATTACGCTTAAAGATATAGTAGATCCGGATACAGGAGAGGTGATTCTTGAGGGGAACGAGGGGATAACCGAGGAAATATTTAATAAGGTGCTTTCTGCAAAGATAGATTCTCTCTCTCTCTTATTTATAGACAATGTGCATTATCTCTCTTCCCTGAGGGATACACTTTTAACAGATAAAGTAAAAACACAGGATGAGGCCCTTGTTGAGATATACAGGAAGTTAAGACCTGGTGAGCCTCCTACGATTAATGCAGCGAAAGAGCTGTTTAACGGACTTTTCTTTGATGCCAAGAGATATGACCTTTCACCTGTGGGCAGGTTAAAACTGAACAAAAGACTTGGAATCGATGCACCGCTCGACAAGAGAGTCCTCATTGACAAGGATATTATCGAGATCGTGCGTTATCTGCTTGCGTTAAGAACAGGGAAAGGTGAAGTTGATGATATAGACCATCTCGGCAACAGGCGTATACGGGGTGTCGGTGAGCTTCTTGAAAATCAGTTCAGAATAGGACTTGTCAGGATGGAACGCACAATAAAAGAGAAGATGTCCCTTGCAGAACTCGAGACAGCAATGCCGCATGACCTGGTTAATGCAAAACCTGTTATGGCTGCTGTAAAAGAGTTTTTTGGCACTAGCCAGCTTAGCCAGTTTATGGACCAGACAAATCCATTGTCTGAGATAACACATAAGAGAAGACTTTCAGCCCTCGGACCCGGTGGTCTGACAAGAGAGAGGGCTGGATTTGAGGTCAGGGATGTTCATCCTACACATTACGGAAGGATATGTCCTGTAGAGACGCCAGAGGGTCCAAACATTGGATTGATAACATCATTGGCAACATATGCAAGGGTCAATGATTTTGGATTTATAGAGGTCCCGTACAGGAAGAGTGTCAATGGAAAAGTGACAGAAGAAGTAGAGTACCTTTCTGCTATTGATGGCGAAAAATTCGTTATTGCCGAGGCAACATCACCTATGGATAAGAAAGGATACCTTGTCGGAGAGACTATTTCCGCAAGGGTAGGCGGAGACTTCAGAATGGTGACTCCACAGGAAGTACAGTATATGGATGTATCGCCAAAACAGATTGTAGGTATTTCTGCCGCCTTGGTTCCATTCCTTGAAAACGATGATGCGAACAGGGCATTAATGGGCTCAAATATGCAGAGGCAGGCAGTTCCGCTGCTTCGTTCAGAGGCGCCTATCGTGGGCACAGGCATGGAGCATGTGGCTGCAAGGGATTCAGGCGCTCTTGTTATTGCCAAAAGGCCCGGCATAGTGGAAAGTGTTGACGCCTCAAGGGTTGTTGTGAAGGTTACGGAAAACGGGGGCGGAGTTGATATATACAGTCTTATAAAATTTCAGAGGTCAAATCAGGCAACCTGTATAAATCAGAAACCTATAGTAAATGTCGGCGATGTAGTTACAAAAGGCAGTGTTCTTGCGGATGGCCCATGTACTGATTTAGGAGAACTTGCCCTTGGCAGTAATGTGCTTATTGCCTTTATGCCGTGGGGCGGATATAACTTTGAGGATGCAATCCTTATGAGTGAAAGGCTTGTAAAAGAGGATGTTTTTACATCTGTGCACATAGAGGAGTTTGAGATAGAGGCAAGAGAGACAAAACTTGGTCCGGAGGAGATTACAAGGGATATACCAAATGTCGGGGAAGAAGCCCTTAAGGATCTGGACGGGAGCGGGATAATAAGAATAGGCGCAGAGGTTAAACCAGGGGATGTCCTTGTAGGGAAAGTAACGCCGAAAGGTGAGACACAACTCACGCCTGAAGAGAAACTCCTCAGGGCCATATTCGGAGAGAAGGCTGAGGATGTAAAAGAAAGTTGTCTCTATGTGCCTCCGGGCATAGAAGGGACAGTTGTAGATGCGAGAGTATTTTCGAGAAAAGGCACGGAGAAAGATGTAAGGGCAAAAAGCATAGAGGAAGACGACATCCTGAGATTGCAGCGTGACCTGGAAGAGGAAGTCAGGATAGTAAAGGAAGACAAGTTCCGCAAGATAAGAGAGTTTCTTGTTAATCAGAAAGTAACTGAGGACGTGAAGGATTCCAAGACAAAAGAGGTTGTTTGTCAAAAGGGTAAAAAACTTGCCGGGAAACAATTAGAGAGCGTTAAGAATGAACATCTTATGAGCATAAAGATAGCTGACCTTGATGTGAAAGAAAAGATAGATATTGTGAATAATGAAGCTAACCAGTATGTGCGTTATCTTGAGTCGAGATACGACGAGAGTGTTGACAGGGTCAGAAGAGGCGATGAGCTTCCTCCGGGTGTTAACAAGCTTGTTAAGGTCTACATAGCGATGAAGCGCAAGATTCAGGTTGGAGACAAGATGGCAGGAAGGCATGGGAACAAGGGCGTGGTGGCAATGGTATTGCCGGAAGAGGATATGCCGTATCTTCCCGATGGGACAGCTGTGGATATAGTTTTAAATCCACTCGGGGTTCCTTCGAGAATGAATGTAGGGCAGGTGCTGGAAACTCATCTTGGATGGGCTGCAAAGGCATTGGGTCTCCATGCTGCGACGCCTGTTTTTGAAGGCGCCAAAGAAGGTGAGATAAAGGAACTTCTTAAGAAGGCAGGCTTGCCTTCAACCGGACAGATTACACTTTGTGACGGCAGAACCGGCGAGCCGTTCAAGAGGCCGGTTACCGTTGGATATACATACATGCTCAAACTTCATCACCTTGTTGATGATAAGATGCATGCCCGCTCTATTGGTCCATATTCATTGGTAACACAGCAGCCCTTGGGAGGAAAGGCGCAGTTTGGCGGACAGAGGCTCGGAGAGATGGAAGTCTGGGCATTGGAGGCATATGGCGCATCCCACACACTTCAGGAATTCCTTACCGTGAAAAGCGATGATGTTATAGGAAGGACACGCATGTATGAGGCAATAGTCAAAGGTGATGCTACTCTGGAACCCGGGGTTCCGGAGTCTTTTCATGTATTAATAAAAGAACTCCAGAGCCTTGCGCTTGACGTTGAGCTGCTGGAGAAAAAGAATAAGGGGGAATAATTTGGCAGAAGAAAGCTATACAATTTTTCAGAGGCCAAAAAATCCAACAGACTTTGAGGCAATAAAGATAAAACTTGCCTCACCTGAGAAAATAAGGGAGTGGTCTTATGGAGAGGTCAAGAAACCGGAGACAATAAATTACCGCACTTTCAAACCTGAAAGAGACGGCCTGTTTTGCGCTAAGATTTTTGGCCCGATGAAGGACTGGGAATGTATATGCGGAAAATACAAGAGGATGAAACACAGAGGGGTTGTATGCGATAAGTGCGGCGTTGAGGTAATACAATCAAAGGTAAGGAGATACAGGCTTGGGCACATCGAGCTTGCAACTCCGGTTGCACATATATGGTTCCTTAAGGGTGTGCCCAGCAGGATAGGCACTTTGCTTGATATGACAATGCGGCATCTTGAGAAGATTCTTTATTTCGAAAGCTATGTTGTTATTGACCCGGGAGATACCAGTCTCAAGGAAAAGGAACTTCTTACAGAAGATGAATACAAGAAGAACACCGCAGAGTTTGGAACAAGGTTCAAATCAGGGATGGGCGCTGAAGCGATAAGGGAACTTTTAAGAATGATTGAACTGGAAAGTCTCAGTAAAGAGATTAAGCTCAAAATAAAAGAAGTCTCGTCTATTGGCGTCAAGAAAAAACTGACTAAGAGGCTTAAAGTTGTTGAGGCATTCAAACAGTCGGGGAATAAGCCTGATTGGATGATACTGGACGTGATACCTGTGCTTCCTCCTGACCTCAGGCCGCTGGTGCCGCTTGAAGGGGGAAGATTTGCGACATCTGATCTCAATGATCTTTACAGGAGGGTCATAAACAGGAATAACAGATTGAAGAGATTGATGGAGCTTAAGGCCCCGAGCGTAATAATAAAAAATGAAAAGAGGATGCTGCAGGAGGCTGTTGACGCCCTGTTTGATAATGGCAGAAGGGGACGTGTTCTGAAGACGTCAACCAAGAGGCCGTTAAAGTCCTTAAGTGATATGATAAAAGGCAAACAGGGACGTTTTCGCCAGAATCTTCTTGGAAAACGTGTGGACTATTCCGGCAGGTCTGTTATTGTTGTTGGGCCTGAACTCAAACTTCACCAGTGCGGCCTTCCTAAAAGAATGGCGCTGGAACTTTTCAAGCCGCTTATATTTAATAAACTTGAAGATAAGGGCTTTGCAACAACAATAAAGTCAGCTAAAAAACTTGTTGAGAAGGAATCCCCGGAGGTCTGGGATGCGCTTGAGGAGGTCATTAGGGAACATCCCGTGCTTTTAAACCGCGCTCCTACCCTTCACAGGCTCGGTATCCAGGCATTTGATCCCATACTTGTTGAGGGCAAAGCGATAAAGCTTCATCCATTGGTCTGCACAGCATTCAATGCTGACTTTGACGGCGATCAGATGGCAGTTCATGTCCCTTTATCCATAGAGGCGCAGATAGAGGCAAGGGTTCTGATGATGTCTGTAAATAATATCCTTTCTCCTGCTAATGGGAAGCCCATAGTGGTGCCAACGCAGGATATGGTACTGGGAATATACTATCTGACAAAAGAGAAAAATGGCGTAAAGGGAGAGGGAAAAATATTCTCAGGCGCAGAAGACGTAAGGGTTGCATATGATGCCGGAATACTCGATGAACATGCAAAGATAAAAGTAAAGATAGACGGCAAGTTTGTTGATACGACATGCGGCAGGGCGCTCTTCAGCGAGATACTTCCGGATGGCATATCATTTTCAGCCATAAACAAGGAACTCACCAAAAAAGAACTGACAAAGATAATAGAATACTCTTATATAAAGGTAGGCAAGAGGGTTACAGTTGTATTTCTTGATAATCTCGAAAAACTTGGGTTCGAGTATGCTACAAAGTCAGGGGTTTCTATATGTATGGCAGATATGCACATACCCTCAAAAAAGCCTGAACTTATAAGAGAGGCGGAGCAGGAAGTAATTGATGTGCAGAAACAGTATGCAGACGGGTTTATCACTCAGGGCGAACGATACAACAAGGTAATAGATATATGGGCTAATGTTACAGAAAAGGTTGCGGATGAGATGATGAAGGAACTCGGAGCAGAAGACGGGAAGAAATTTTCAGAGGAAGAGTTAAAGGAGAGGAGGTCATTTAACAGTATCTTTATGATGGCCGATTCCGGCGCAAGGGGCAGCGCTGCCCAGATAAGGCAGCTTGCAGGCATGAGGGGCCTTATGGCAAAGCCCTCAGGAGAGATTATCGAGACCCCGATTACTGCAAACTTCAGGGAAGGATTAACCCCATTGCAATACTTTATTTCTACTCACGGCGCAAGAAAAGGTCTTGCTGATACAGCTCTCAAAACAGCGAACTCCGGATATCTTACAAGGAGGCTTGTGGATGTTGCGCAGGATGTAATCATAATGGAGGAAGATTGCGGAACAACCGATGGGATAGTAGTTACTTCCCTTATAGAAGGCGGTGAAATAATCCAGCCTCTGGAAGAGAGGATTCTGGGCAGGACAGTTGCAGAGGACGTAAAAGATCCGATATCAAAAGAGATGATTGCAAAAAGGAACAGGGCGATAGATGAAGAATTGACCCAGAAGATAGTAGATGCCGGGATAGATAGAATAAAGATAAGGTCTGTTCTTACGTGTCAGTCCAAATTCGGCGCGTGTGCAGCGTGCTACGGAAGGGATCTGGCAAGGAGTGAACCCGTTGTTCTGGGAGAGGCTGTAGGGGTTATAGCGGCCCAGTCCATAGGTGAACCCGGAACTCAGCTTACAATGAGAACATTCCATATAGGTGGCGCTGCATCAAAGGTTGTGGAGCAGACGGTGCTTGAGTCAAAAAACTCCGGGACAATAAAATTTATAAATATAAGCACTGTCAAAAACAGGGAAGGACTGTTAGTTGTAATGAACAGGAACGGCAGCATTGCTGTTGTAGATTCAAAAGGCAGGGAAAAGGAAAAATATCCTATTGTTTATGGTGCAAAACTTCTGGTCAGTAATGGGCAGAAAGTGGATATCGCTCAGAGACTCGTTGAGTGGGACCCTTATTCAACCCCGATACTGACAGAGGTAGGGGGGCAGATAGCATTCGGGGATATTGTGGAAAATGTGACTGTGAAGGAAGAGGTGGATGAGGTAACAGGACTGTCACATAAAGTCATTATAGATTATCCGACTAACATGAGACCAAGGCTTTCAATAAAGGATGAACATGGCAAGGTAACCCTTAAAATCCCAAGCACGAATAACCTTGCGCGGTACCAGTTGCCTTCAGGCGCGCATATCATTGTTAACAAGAACGATATAGTTGCTCCCGGTGATATTCTCGCAAAAATTCCGAGGGAGACTACCAAGACAAAGGATATAACCGGAGGTCTTCCGAGAGTTGCAGAACTGTTTGAGGCAAGACGTCCAAAAGAGCAGGCAATTGTCACAGAGATCGACGGTATGGTTGAATTCAAAGGCGCTCATAAAGGCATGAGGGTTGTTATGGTGAAAGGCAGCGGAGAGTCAAGAGAATATCTGATACCAAAAGGCAAACATGTCAGCGTTCATGAAGGAGACTGGGTCAAGGCAGGCGAACCCTTAATGGATGGCGCTGTGAATCCGCACAGCATTCTTGACATTCTGGGCCCCAAAGAACTCCAGAGTTATCTTGTTGATGAAGTTCAAAAGGTTTACAGGCTTCAGGGCGTTTCGATAAATGACAAGCATATTGAAGTTATAGTAAGGCAGATGATGAAGAAGGTCAGGATTGAAGACCCGGGAGATACAGAGCTTCTGATAGGAGAGCAGGTGGACAGGGTGGTATTTCAGGAGGAAAACGCCAAGATAAAGGCAAAGGGTAAAAAACCTGCCCAGGGCAAACCGCTTCTTTTAGGGATAACCAAGGCGTCCCTGTCAACAGAAAGTTTTATATCAGCAGCATCTTTCCAGGAGACGACAAGGGTTCTTACAGAAGCTGCAATCAACGGGTCTGTTGATGAATTGAGGGGACTCAAGGAAAATGTAATAATGGGCAGAATTATCCCTGCAGGGACGGGAATAGCAAAGTACCGCAACACATTTGTGAAAAGGGAAGTAATGCAGCCATTATTCAGCTCAGAACCTGCAGTTGCTGAAGAATAGTTTGATATCAGGTTAAGGGCAGAATTTATCTGCCCTTAACCTGAATCCTCTTACTAAGATGAAATTTATTGCAGATGCAATGCTGGGCCGCCTTGCAAGATGGCTCAGACTTCTCGGCTTTGATACACTTTACTATCCTGATATAAGCGATAGCAATCTTCTTAAGATCGCAAGGCAGCAGGAAAGATTTATCCTCACAAGGGATACACATTTCCCGGGCTTCAAGAACCTGAAGGAATATCTACTTATTAACTCAAATAATACCTTTGAGCAGCTTGTCGAATTAACAAAGGCTTTGAATATGAAAGAATTTAATTCCGGCAGATGTGTAAAGTGCAATGGTATGCTCATTGGAGGGATAGGAAAAGATAGTGTGAGAGGCCTGGTCCCGGAACATATTTATGTGCAATATAACAGATTTTCAAGATGCAAAGATTGCGGCAATATTTATTGGGAGGGGTCGCATATAAAGAGGTTCAGGGAAAAAGTTTACTCTAAATTGCTCTAAATTTCACTTGACAAAGTTTTAAGAGATATTATTTAATGGGTTAGTTGTATGTTTAAGGGGGCCAGAATTCCGGACGGAGAAAAGAATTAAGTATGGTGTCCCCAGAATTTGATTATCGAGGGCAAATGTCAATAGTCAAGCCTGACCCCATGTGTGCTTTTATTACAGAGAAAGAACCTATGATTCATATACAGGGACTTTCCCCAGTGCCGATCCGCTGGGCTTTGAGGCGGGGGATGTGAATCTGTATCGGATGGTTGGCAACAGGGTAACTCTCTATAGAGATCCACTAGGATTATTCAGTCTTAATAATGTCAATTGGACTAGTTGCTCAATCGGAGTTCTTAATATGATAAATCCAACGGTGGGAACTTCTTTCATGTATGGCGGTTTATTAGGATTAAATCCAGGAGAAGTGGTAAATGCAACTATTGAAGGTTATAAACATGGATGGGAGAGTGGATATTATAAATGCCTTGCTAATTGTATGTTTGTGGAAAAAGGCCATTTTTATGTGCCACCTGTTGTCGGAGAAGCGACCCTTCAAATAGCAGATTATTTATTAGACAATGGTGGTATTGATTGGCTTGCAAAAAAGTCATGGTCAGTAAAAATATTTAATAAAGTTCCACCCTTAGGCATTTATGGATTAAGTAAAAGAAATTTTATTTCAAGAATGTCTAGCACGCTAAAATTTGGTAGTCGTGCTCTTGCCGTCGCAGGGTTGGCGAGCTTTATTCATGAAACGTATTCATGCACAAAGAAATGTATCAAATGCCTATGAATAAAGATCTCTATAAATTTCTTTTTTTTATATTTTTTCTTTTAGGCAGCATATTCGGAATTATTACTTATATAATCGACATGCCCTACAATAAATGGCTATTACATAAAATGCCTGCTTGGATTGCAGTTCTAAATGTCACTGTCTTGGGTTTTTCTATCATTATAAGCTCCTATCGCCTGAGAATACCATATTTGCCTTATGTTGTGGGGGGGTGCTTTGTATTATCTATGTCTTTGCTGAAGGTGAGTTTTGAGAAAGCACCGCTTATAAATGGACTTATATTTTTATTTTCCATTTTTTTTCATTTAATTAAGACGTACTCTAAACGGACACCAGGGTAAGCGTTGTCTATTGTTGTCCTGTCCGATGTCCTGTCCGACCGACCGCAATTCATAAAAAATGATAAACATAAAAACGATCAAACATTGAACGAAAGAACGGCGAAAGAACGGGGTCAGGCTTGACTATTGACATTTAGTATCGATACTGCTACTCTTTCCACATGGCGAGAAAACCAAGAATAGAATTTGAAGGAGCATTCTATCACATCATAACAAGAGGCAATCAGAGG
>Ga0265292_1002278_pt1 | contig 13706 bp, 11 predicted proteins | sample Munlanlewell296A_FD_189080 | JGI IMG/M metagenome (GOLD analysis project Ga0265292, IMG submission 189080) | Leachate microbial communities from a municipal landfill in Southern Ontario, Canada - Leachate well 296A | ecosystem: Engineered > Solid waste > Landfill > Unclassified | place: Canada...
AAAGCGTTTAATCCAACAGCTTTAATCGATTTTCAAAAAAAGCATAACGAAAAGAAAATCAGCAAACTAAAGAAAATAATCGCTAAACTTGAGGCAGCTTGACAAAAGAGGTTATATAAGAGAGACGGATTATATCCGTCTCTCTTCGGATAAACATTCGGAGAGAGACGCATGTGATGCGTCTCTACAATATTCCCTCGGCAATTTTTCGGATATTATCGGCACGTCCCATGGTAAAGAAGTGGATAATCGGCACACCTGAATCAATCAACTCTTTTGATTGCTGAATGGCCCATTCGATACCCACCTGCCTGACCTCATCATTGTTTTTACATTTATCCATTTCACGTGAAAGTTCCTGCGGGATATCTACTTTAAAAGTCTGGGGCAATATATTAAGATGTTTTTTTATCGAAACCGGTTTAATCCCGGGGATAATAGGAACAGTTATACCTGCATTGCGACAGGCCTCCACGAAACTGAAAAATTTGCGGTTATCAAAAAACATTTGTGTAACAATATATTCAGCACCGGCGTCAACTTTCGCTTTCAGGTAAAAGAGATCGCTCTCGAAATTCGGAGCTTCAATGTGTTTTTCGGGATAAGCAGCAACACCAGGAGAAAAATGCAATGGTTCAGGGTTTTCAAGATCATCCTCGAGATATTTTCCATTATTCAGGTCAACAACCTGCTTCAGAAGGTCCAAAGCATGCTCATGCCCGTTCCCGGCAGGGACAAACCGACCGGTCAGCTGGCTGGCATCACCCCTGACTATCAGAACATTATATATACCCAAATAGTGCAAATCAATAAGAGCATCTTCGGTTTCTTCTTTCGAAAATCCCCCGCAGATCAGATGCGGAACCACATCCACCCTGTACCGGTTCTGTATGGCTGCTGAAATGGCCACTGTTCCGGGCCGTTTCCGCACTACCCGGGGTTCGAGCAATCCATCCGGTCGTTGTTTAAGGTCGATCTCAGCCTGGTGATAGGTGATATTGATATATGGAGGTTTAAATTCCATAAGCGGATCAAGGGTATCGTAAATAGTTTGAATACTGGAACCCTTGGTAGGCGGAAGTATTTCAAAGGAAACTTTCGGGCCGGTTCTGTTGCTTATATGTTCAGTAACTTTCATCGATAGTTCAGATGTGTTGCCAGTTGTTTTTCTGCATGTTGTATTGATATTCCCCTGCGTCGTGCATAATCCTTGATCTGGTCCTCACCGATACGCCCAACCTGAAAATATCTGGATTCGGGATGTACGAAATACATCCCTGCCACCGAAGCACCGGGATACATGGCAAGTGTTTCCGTTAGTTCAATACCTGTATGTTTTTCGGGATCAAGGATCCTGAAAAGTGTCAGTTTGTCCTCATGATCCGGGCAACTGGGATAACCAATAGCGGGCCGGATTCCCCTGTATGCTTCTTTCAGTAATTCCTCAGTATTGAGATTTTCTCCGGGAACATAGCCCCAGATCTCTTTTCTTACTTCCTTATGCAACCATTCAGCAAAGGCTTCGGCCAGCCGATCAGCCAGTACCTTTAACATCAGCGACCGGTAATCATCATTCTGATCGGCGAATTCCCTGCTTTTTTCATCGGATCCGATACCTGCCGTTGCAGCAAATAACCCTACATAATCCTTAACACCAACTTCTTCAGGTGCAATAAAATCGGCTAAACAAAGATTCGGCACTCCTGGTTCCTTTTGTTCCTGATTACGCAGAAAATAAAATCTCTCTAACACTTTTGAAGGATCCTCAGGATCATAAACTACAATATCCTCATGATCCGAGTTAGCCGGAAAAATACCTGCTATTCCATTCGCTTTCAACCACTTATTAGCTATTATTTCCTGCAGCATTTCTTCTGCATCTGCTATCAGACTCCTTGCCTCTGCCCCTTTTAACGGGTCCTCCAGAATTGCCGGGTACCGTCCGCGAATATCCCAGGTATATAGGAAAAACGACCAATCGATGTAAGGGATGAGTTTTTCCAGCGGAAAATCAAAAAACTCCACCAGGCCTAAATGATTGGGCTTAGAGATTCCGGCTCCATTATCCCAATCGATCTTTAAAGAATTCTCTCTGGCCTGAATCAGAGGAATATAACCGGCAGTCTTATCCCGATTGGCATAATCGGTACGGATTTTTTGATAGGCCAATTTGATTTCAAGTTTCCGGGCTTCAGATTTATCGGCAGAAAGCAGAAGGCTTGTAACACCGACCACTCTTGATGCATCCCTCACATGGACTACCGGTCCCTCATAAAAAGGATCGATTCGGAGCGCTGTATGTAATTCAGAAGTTGTAGCACCACCGATCAGAAGCGGCAGATTGAGTCCGGCTTTCTGCATTTCGCCGGCCACATAGGCCATTTCCTCAAGCGATGGGGTAATCAATCCACTGAGACCGATTATAGTAGTTTTTTCACGGATAGCTGTGTCAATAATTTTCTCGGCCGGTACCATAACACCAAGGTCAATTACCTCATAATTATTACATTGCAATATTACACCCACAATATTTTTACCGATATCATGAACATCCCCCTTTACTGTAGCCAGAACAACTTTGCCAGCGTTGCTGGCACTCGCTCCGGTAAGCTTCTCAGCTTCAATAAACGGGGTTAGATAAGCGACAGCCTTTTTCATGACCCTGGCGCTTTTAATCACCTGGGGAAGGAACATCTTTCCGGAGCCAAACCGATCCCCTACTACTCCCATTCCATCCATCAGTGGCTGTTCAATCACTTCGAGGGCATATTTAAATAATTGCCGGGCTTCTTCAACATCAGCCTCAATATAATCAGCTATACCGGCAACCATCGAATGTATCAGCCTATCTTTAACACCCAGCGATCTCCAATCATCAGGCTGCCCAATATTCTTTTTATCCGGGTCCCCGGTTTTCTCAGCATAAGCCAATAACCGGTCCGTAGCATCTTTTCTTCGATTAAGAACCACATCCTCAGCCAGTTTCAGTAGAGCAGGATCCACCTCGTCATAAACCTGCAGCATAGAGGGATTTACAATGCCCACATCCATACCCGCACGAATTGCGTGGTAAAGGAACACGGCATGCATAGCCTGCCGGATATTTTCACGCCCGCGGAAGGCAAATGACAGATTGCTCACCCCACCTGAAACTTTCACTCCAGGAAGATTCTGTTTGATCCATCTGGTTGCCTCGATATAAGCCAAACCATATCGGTTATGCTCTTCCATCCCGGTTGCCAACGCCAGAACGTTGGGATCAATAATAATATCTTCGGGCGGGAAATTCACCTTGTTAACCAGCAAGTCGTAGGAACGGCGGGCAATCCCGATTTTTCTCTCATAAGTATCTGCCTGACCCAGTTCATCGAACAGCATGACAATAACGGCAGCGCCGAAGCGGCGCAAATACCTGGCCTGCTCGAGAAATACAGATTCTCCGGCTTTCAGGCTGATGGAATTAACGACTGATTTGCCTTGGGTATTTTTTAATCCTTCCTGGATCGCGGAGAACCGGGATGAATCGATCATAACCGGAACGCGTGCAATATCAGGATCCGTAGCAACCATACGGAGGAAACGGCCTATAGCTTCAGAGGCATCGAGAAGCGGATCGTCCATACATACATCTATCATCATCGCTCCGCCTTCGATCTGTTCCCTGGCAACTGTAAGGGCTTCCTCAAATTTTCCCTCACGGATCAAACGGGCAAATTGCTTTGAACCAGCAACATTTGTCCGCTCACCGATATTGATGAAATTGGATTCGGGACGGATGATGAGAGGTTCGAGGCCGGTAAATACGGTCGTATGCAGGGGAGGACCCGCGGGTCCTCCCCTACGAACGTTCGGCCGACCTGAAACCAACCGATGGATTTCCCGGATATGTTCTGGTGTTGTGCCGCAGCATCCTCCAACCAGGTTTACCAGGCCCTCATCCAGAAAAATTCTGATCCATTCGGCCATCTCCAGTGCGGATTGGGTATAGTCGCCAAGTTCGTTGGGAAGACCGGCGTTGGGATGGGCAGACGTGAATATGCGGGAGGGCCTTAGAGCCCTCCCGTACTGATCTGTCAGGCGGCGCAATTCTCTCAGATAAGGCAAAAGCTCCTTAGCTCCTAATGCACAGTTAATTCCGACCACGAGTGGATTGGCATGAAGAATCGAGTAGAAAAAAGCTTCCAGGGTTTGGCCTGATAAGGTTCGGCCGCTCGCATCGGTGATGGTTACCGAAATAACAATAGGCCATTCCTGACCGCGGGTCAGGAATTCCTCCTGCAATCCAAATATTGCCGCTTTTGCATTCAGTGTATCGAAAATCGTTTCGATGAGAAATCCATCAACCCCGCCATCAAGCAATGCGGCTGCCTGCTGCTGGTAGGCTTCAGCCAGCTGGTCGAAAGTTATATTCCGGTATCCCGGATCATCCACATCGGGCGACATGGAAGCTGTCCGGTTTGTAGGCCCCATGGCACCCAAAACAAAAACATTGTTCCCGGCAGCCCGGCGGGCAATTTTTGCGGCTTCCAGATTAATCTGATAAACAAGGTGCCCGGTCTTATAATCGGATTGTGATATCGAATTGGCATTAAAGGTGTTAGTCTCAATAACCCGCGCACCAGCATCGATATATTGCCGGTGGATATCAAAAATCACATCCGGTCTTGACAAATTCAGCAGATCATAGTTCCCTTTTAACGCCAAGGGATGGTTTACCAAATCACTAAAACGATAATTGGATTCAGTCAGTCGAAGCTTCTGAATCATAGTCCCCATAGCACCGTCAAGAATCAGAATTTCAGACGATAAGGCATCTGATAACCGATTATAAGAAGGGTGTTTTATCATATCAATCAATTTTCCCTGTCCAGGCAATAAAAACGTTTAACTTCCTGATCAGGTTCCTCATTTTATGCAAGTTATCAAGTTTTAGTCTGCCGATCACATAATTATAATCAGGCCCGGTATATTTCTCCGAGATTGATTCAAAATCAAAGTGGCTAAGATCCACGAGATCATGATATCTTACATACACTTCAAGAGCAATATCCCGGGTATACAAAGGAGAGGCAAAGAAGTTCAGTTTCTTATACTCATACCGGTAATGGTGCTTTCTCGCGGTAATGTCAGAAAGCACAGCAGATCCCGTGGGAAAGGCCCCTGCCCCTTTGCCGAACATAAACTGTTTATCATAAAACTGTCCTTCAATGATAACGCCATTGTACTCCTCTTCCACATTGAAAATATATTCATCGGCACTAACCAGTTTCGGCAACACGAACATGCTGAATTTCTTCCCGTTCACCTTGCTCACCTGGGCCACCAGCTTTATTTTTTTGCTTTTTTCGCGGGCGTAAAGTATGTCATGGTCCGATACATTGCTGATTCCATAATGGAAAACCTCTTCCGGATCAACCAGGGTTCCGAAACCATGCAATGCCAGGATGATCAGTTTAAACATACTATCGAAGCCATCCACATCAAAGGAAGGATTACTCTCGGCAAATCCCAGTTCCTGAGCATGTTTCAGAGCTTCGTCATAGGTCCAGTTCTGTTGAAATATCCTGGTCAGGATAAAATTGGACGATCCGTTTAAGATACCCGTGATAGATTGCAGGAGGTCGTTATCGTAATACTCCTCCAAATTACGGATAACCGGAATACTGCCGCAGGCAGAAGCATCGTATAGCAGCGCAACATTATTATCACGCTGGATGTCAATCAGTTCTTTAAGGTGATGGGCCAGCATGTTTTTATTCCCCGAGACCACTGATTTGCCATTAAGTAATGCAGTTTTCACAATCTGATAAGCCGCATCTGCATCATCAATCAATTCAACGATCAGATTGACTTCAGGATCATTGAGCAAATCATCGGGATTGAAGGTGAACAGTTTGCTGTCGAGTGGTCTCGGCTTATTCTTCTGCTTCACACAGATTGATTTTATGGTAGCATCGGCGGTTTGAACATCCTGTAAAACTTTATACAGTCCCTGGCCTACCACTCCAAATCCGAATAATCCGATTACCAGTTTGTTTTCCTTGTCCGTTGTCATCGTGTCAGTCATTAATGATAGGCTTTAAGATATTGGTGAGGGCTTCCACTTCGATCAGGAAACCATCGTGGCCATAAAAGGAATCTATTTCAAAATAAGTTGCATCAGGCACCAGTTCGGCAATCAGTTTTTGTTCTTCAGGCGGGAAAAGCAGATCGCTGGATATTCCTATTGCGATGGTTTTGGCTTTGATCCTGGAAAGAGCCTGTTCCAGGCCCCCCCGGTTTCGGCCGACGTTATGGGAATCTAAGGTTTTGGAAATGGTGTGGTATGAGTACGCGTTGAACCTGCGATCCAACTTTTGACCCTGATATTGCTGATAGGAAGAAGCTTTGTAGTTCTCGAGCTTATCATCTTCAGGATCAGTTTGTGTATGCTGATAAGTATGTCTGTTGCGATAGCTGAGCAAAGCGATTGCACGTGCCGCACGAATACCTTTGGAGCCTCCGTCTGCCATGCCCCCGGCAAAAGTTTCATCGGCCAGCAAAGCCATTCTCTGAGCTTCGTTAAAGGCTATGCCCCAAGCAGATGCGCGGGCATTAGTAGCAACCGGGGCAATAAACCGGAACAGTTCCGGTTCCTCAATGGCCCACTCGAGAATTTGCTGACCGCCCAGGGAGCCGCCGATTCCAAGATGAATCTTCCTGATTCCCAGAAACTTCCGCAGCTCTTTTAGTACCTGCACGATATCCCTGACTGTAATAAGCGGGAAATTATTCAGATAGGGCTTATTGGTTTCAAAGTCGATTGAGAGCGGACCGGTTGTTCCATAGCATGATCCCGGAATATTTACACAAATGATGAAGTATTTATCGGTATCCATCAGGCAACCCGGACCCACCATACCCGGCCACCAGTCAAAGACATCCGAATTGGCCGTGAGTGCATGGCAAACCCAGATTACATTATCGAGCGTTTCATTGAGTCTTCCGAAGGTATGAAAGGCAACCTGCCACTTCCGGAGTGAAGCGCCGCTTTCCAGATGAAGCGGCTGCGTAAACTCAAAAATATGCGATTCTAGCTGTGTCATAGCTGATTGAATGCCTGTTCAAAATCTGCGATGATATCGTCAATATGTTCGAGCCCGACTGAAACCCTGAACAGATTCGGATGAACACCGGCAGCTATCTGTTCGGCTTCGCTCAATTGCTGATGAGTAGTGGCAGCCGGCTGAATGATCAGGGTACGGGAATCACCGACGTTTGCCAGATGGCTGACAATTGAGAACTTTTCAACCAGGTGACGGTTTATCTGCTTATCGCCCTTCAGAATGAAGGACAAGACACCGCCGAACCCATTCTTTAGGTACTTTAAGGCCAGGGTGTGGTTGGGATCATTTGGCAATCCGGGATAACCCACTTTCTCAACCTTTGGATGTTTTTGCAGATATTCAGCCAAAGCTAAGGTGTTTTCACACTGGCGGTCCATTCTAAGAGAAAGCGTTTCGAGTCCCTGGATAAGAAGGAAAGCATCAAATGGACTCAAAGACGGCCCAAAATCCCGCAAGCCGATGGTCCTTGCCCGAACTATATAAGCTTGATTTTTAAACTGTTCGAACCATTTAATACCATGATATTCAGGAGATGGCTCAGTTAATTGGGGAAACAGGCCGTTATCCCAGGGGAAATTCCCTCCATCCACAATAACTCCGGCAATAGTTGTTCCATGGCCGCCAATCCATTTGGTAGCAGATTCCACAATAATATTTGCACCATAATCAATCGGCCGGCATAAATAGCCTCCACCTGCAAAAGTATTATCAACGATAAGCGGTATACCATGCTTCTCTCCCAATCGGGCAAAAGCTTCGAAATCCGGTATTGAAAACCCGGGATTACTGATGGTTTCCACGTATAATCCTCTGGTTTTGGAATCGATAAGCTTTGCAAAATCTTTCGGATGGTCCGACAAAGCAAATCTGACTTCAATGCCAAGATTTTTAAAACTGTGGCGGAATTGAGACAATGTTCCACCATATAAAAAGGGTGATGAGATCAAGTTGTCACCCGGTTTAAGGATGTTATTCAAGGCGATAAACTGTGCTGCTTGCCCCGAGGCCACAGCCAGAGCACCGGTTCCGCCTTCGAGGGCGGCTATTCTTTTTTCAAAAACCTCAACTGTCGGGTTGGAGATTCTGGAATAAATATGGCCGGCTTCTTTGAGTTCAAAAAGTCCGGCAGCATGATCCGCATCGCGGAAAATATATGAAGTTGTCTGATAAATGGGAACTGCCCGGCTAAGGGTATCGGAATCTGGCTGGTGACCGGCATGGATCTGCAGAGTTTCAAATTTGTATGACATAATGTTAAAATTTACGATTGAGTAAGATTTACGATTGACGATTTTGTTATGCGTGGCTTATGACACGCGATAATAAAAAATTAAACAAAGTTAAAATCAATGGAATTGACCAATGCTCTGGTCGGGAGTCCAGGGGTAAGCTGGGTTAGGCTTACCCCAAAAGCATTAACATATCCATCATCCAGAAGGGTGGGACTAAAAGATATGTTTTTATATTCATCATGGTCTAACTAAAATTGGCCACAAATATAAAAGTTATTTTCAATAATCTCTAATTACTTTTCTTCAACATGGTAATGATTTTTATCACTACTGGATTATGCTATTATTACTATCATGCGAAAATTATTATTGATACCAGATATTTCTATCTTTGCCGAGAATTTAAAATGACCGTCAGTGGCATGATTTCTGCGATGAATGCCGAAATTATACGCAGAATGAACAGAGATTTGCTGGGGGGTTAAATAAAAAAAATAAATGCATGTTTCCTATTGTAAATAAGCAAACCATGGCAAAAGGCACGATTGTCCGTTTCGACATCAGTGCCCCGAAAATTGCCAGGAAGGTCCAGGCAGGACAATTCGTAATTATTCGTGTGCATGAGAAGGGTGAGCGTATTCCGCTTACCGTTGCTGAAGCTGATGCCTTCATCGGTACTATCACTATCATTTTCCAGGTTGTGGGAAAAACAACTGCTTTAATGCGGTCACTGAATGAGGGCGATATGATTCAGGATGTCGTCGGGCCCCTTGGCAAACCGGCTGAAACCCACAATCATGGTACAGTTGTAATGGTCGGTGGTGGGACTGGAGTAGCTATTATATATCACGTGACGAAAGCGATGAAGGAGGCCGGGAATAAGGTTATCGGCATAATTGGTGCACGGGAGCAAAACATGTTGATTCTTGAAGAAGAAATGAGGGTCCTGTGCGATGAACTATTTATTACCACCGATGATGGCAGTTACGGGATGAAAGGTTTCGTAACTGATCCGTTGAGGACATTGCTCACAGAGCGGAAGGATATTAATTTAGTCTATGCTATTGGCCCGATCATTATGATGAAAAATGTCTGTAAACTGACCAAAGAGTTCAATATGCGTACAATGGTCAGTCTGAATCCCGTTATGATTGATGGGACCGGCATGTGTGGAGGCTGCAGGGTATCTATTGACGGAAAAACCAAATTCTGTTGTGTCGATGGTCCCGATTTTGACGGTCATACGGTAGATTTTGATGAGTTGGAAAAACGCAACTCACTTTATCTGAAAGATGAAAAGGATTCATTATTGTTTTCGGTCCATTAAACTGGAGAAAATATGCTTGAACACGACATTAAAACCCTGAAAAACAAAATATATCTCAATATTTATTGCCCTCATTGCCAAAACAGCCTGAATGTTGCTGACAAGGGGAAGAACTTGCTGGTTTACAAAGCCATCTATAAGGGGGAAGAGATACAATTAAAGCTTGGCGCTTATCTCGATAATTATGAGACAGAAACTTCGGTTCCGATCGAATCGGGAGAGGTGTTGGACGATCTGCTTTGTCCGAAATGCAACCAATCCCTTGTCGATAATGGAAAGCATTGCGTCGAGTGTGAATCACCAGTGGCCCGGGTAACAGTCTCTGCCCAGTCACGTCTTATTCCCTTTTTTCATTGCCTGAAATCAGGGTGCCAATGGCATGGTTTATCGAAAGCCGATGAAAGAAAGCTCAAGCCTAAGGTTCCGCGGCAGAAAATGCCTGAGCAGGATAAAGATCTCCGTACTCATAATTTCCAGGAAGTTCCTTACGGGTATACAGGTGAACTAGCCTTGCTTGAAGCCACACGCTGCCTTCAGTGTAAAAAGCCATTGTGTGTTGACGGCTGTCCCGTTAATGTGGACATACCCGCTTTCATCGCCCTTGTGGCTGAGGAAAAATTTGACGAAGCGGCAAAAAAGATCAAGGAAACCAATGTTTTGCCCGCGATTTGCGGACGGGTGTGTCCGCAGGAGAGTCAATGCGAGGAAAAATGTATTGTGGGAGTCAAGGATGAGCCTGTTGCCATTGGACGACTGGAAAGATTCGTTGCGGACTATGAGAGAAACATGGGGCTGGTGAAAGTTCCCAATATCAAAGAAAATCTGGGACAAAAAATTGCTGTGGTCGGATCCGGTCCGGCAGGTTTGACAGTTGCGGCGGATATGAGATCTCTGGGATACGGCGTAACCATCCTGGAAGCTTCCCATGTTACCGGTGGGGTTTTAACCTATGGAATACCTGAATTCCGTTTGCCTAAAGCGATAGTTCAATTCGAGATAAATTATCTCAAAGAGTTGGGATGTCGGTTTGAATTGAACCACGTTGTTGGTCCGCTCACATCCATCGAAGAATTGCGACAGGAGTTCGATGCCGTCTTTATTGGTATCGGAGCCGGATTGCCGGTTTTCATGAACATCGAAGGAGAAGCTCTGGGATATGTTTACTCGGCAAATGAGTATCTAACCAGGATTAACCTGATGAAGGCATATTTGTTCCCGGAATATGACACACCGATGCCAAGAGGGGATAAAGTGGTTGTTATAGGAGGGGGTAATGTGGCAATGGACTGCGCCAGAAACGCCATCCGCACCGGCTCGAAGGAAGTGACCATTGTTTATCGCCGTTCGCGCAATGAACTCCCAGCCCGTTTGGAAGAAGTTCATCATGCTGAAGAGGAGGGCATCCAATTCAGGTTACTCACAAATCCCATTCGTTATATCGGGAATAGCCAAAGCCGGGTTACTGCCTTGGAATGCATTAAGATGGAACTGGGTGAACCAGATTCCAGCGGAAGAAGAAGACCTATCCCCATCGAAGGATCCAATTTCATTGTGGAATGCGACATGGCGATCGTAGCCATCGGAACCAGTTCTAACCCCATCATTTTTAAAACCACTCCCGATCTCGAAAGAAATAAATGGGGTTATATAAACGTGAATCCGGAAACGAATGAAACCTCAATTCCTTTGGTTTACGCCGGTGGCGATATCATTACCGGATCGGCTACAGTAATCGAAGCGATGGGTGCCGGAAGGATTGCCGCGAGAGATATGCACAAAAAACTGAGCGAAATCAGAAACAAAAAATAAAATATTACTCCGGGAAGCCACTGATACTGTTCAGTGGCTTTTTGTTGTTATTCAGATTCAACAAAGTCAGGGAATTGTTGTTTAAGTGACAAATATTTTGAGCCATGATTATTGGAATCCTCAAGGAAAAGCCTTATGAAAGAAGGGTCAGCATGCAACCTGCTTCTATTTCAAGCCTGATTCAGAAGAAAAAGGTGAGGGTATTGATCGAGAAGAGCGCCGGAGATGCCGCTTTCCTGCCTGATAAGGATTATGATGGGATTGCCGATGGAATAGTGGATTATGAACAGTTAGTTGAACAATCGGATTTACTGGTAAGGATCAGCACCCCCGATGATGACCTGATGGGCCGGATGCGTTCAAACCAGATATTGGTGGGTGTTCTGAATCCGCTTTGCAACATGCCCCTGGTTAAGAAACTACTAAATCACAAAATCACTGCCTTCAGCATGGATATGGTACCCCGTACCACCAGGGCCCAGTCCATGGACGTCTTATCATCCATGGCAACGGTAGCCGGGTATAAAGCCGTATTGGATGCAGCCATGCATTTACCGCATTTTTTTCCGATGTTCATGACGGCAGCAGGAACGATAGCTCCGGCGAAAGTCCTTGTTATTGGAGCAGGAGTGGCCGGGCTGCAGGCGATTGCAACCGCTCGCAAGCTGGGAGCACGTGTGGAAGCCTTTGAGAAACGCCAGGCCCAAGTGATTCATGAACATGCTGTTAAATCAGATGTAGTGATATGTTCAGCTCAGATACCCGGAAAATGGGCGCCAAGAATTTTGAAAAAAGAAACTGTTCAAGCGATGTCATCCGGATCGGTGATTGTCGACCTTGCAGCGTCCTCAGGGGGCAATTGTGAACTGACCGAACGATATAAAAACATCGTTTACAATCAGGTGACCATTATTGGCAATACTTCTTATACCTCTACACTACAAGCCGATGCCAGCAAGATGTTTGGACACAATGTGATGAATTTTCTCGACTTGCTCATAGATGATGAAGGAAATCTGAATCTTAATTTTGAGGATGAAGTCATTCGGGAATCCTGTGTTTCGCACAACGGCGAATATGTTAGCAAACGGATTAAAGAGTTTTACACAGAAAGCGCATAACCATGGAAGCCATTCTGGAGTTTATTTTCATTCATAAAGAGGCCATTTTCATTATTGCCCTGTCAATTCTCCTCGGCATTGAAGTCATTTCGCATGTGCCTGCTGTCCTGCATACACCGCTTATGTCAGGAGCAAATGCCATCCACGGGGTGGTCATTATCGGTGCCATAATCGTCCTGGGCCATGCCGGTACACTCACCGCCCAGATTTTGGGTTTTCTCGCCGTGGTCCTGGGTACCCTGAACGTAGTCGGTGGCTTTGTTGTGACCGACCGCATGCTGGATATGTTTAAGAAGAAGCCTAAAAAGAATTGAACATGAACGAGGCTATCCAATATACGCAGAACCTGCTTTTTACGATGGGTGATTCGATCCTGGAGATCTGTTACCTGGTAGCTTCAATTCTCTTTATTTTCGGACTCAAGAAGTTGAGCCATGCGGAATCCGCCCGCAAAGGCAATTTTCTGGCTGCAATTGGCATGGGATTAGCTATCCTGGCAACCCTGCTCTTCCACCGGATGGACGGTGAACCAATAAGGAACATCCCGTTGATATTTGTTGCCATCGGAATTGGGACTATTCCTGGCTGGCATATTGATCTTTGTGGTTTTCATATTGTCTCAGGGACACGTCAACCCGAAGGAAATCAGCTGGATGGCTTATGTATTATTAGGATTATCATTAGTATATGGAATAACCTTCGTCATCCCGATTGGTGGTGCAGATATGCCGGTAGTTATCTCCTTGCTGAACTCTTTTACAGGTGTGGCAGCAGCAATGGGCGGCTTCCTGTATAACAACCAGGTGATGCTGACCGGAGGAATCCTGGTAGGCTCGGCCGGAACCATTCTTACGGTATTGATGTGTAAAGCCATGAACCGTTCTCTCCTGAATGTGATCATAGGAGCATTTGGCGGAGGTGGAGCTGGTTTGGACAAAGTAGCCGGATCCATTAAAGAGATCAGTGTAAGCGATGCTGCTGTGCTGTTAAGCTATAGCCAGAAAGTTGTCATCGTCCCGGGTTATGGACTCGCAGTGGCCCAGGCACAGCATATCTGCCATGAGATGGAAAAGCTGCTCGACGAAAAGGGTGTCAATGTGCGGTACGCAAT
>Ga0265292_1002279_pt1 | contig 13701 bp, 28 predicted proteins | sample Munlanlewell296A_FD_189080 | JGI IMG/M metagenome (GOLD analysis project Ga0265292, IMG submission 189080) | Leachate microbial communities from a municipal landfill in Southern Ontario, Canada - Leachate well 296A | ecosystem: Engineered > Solid waste > Landfill > Unclassified | place: Canada...
ACTTAAAAGCAGTCCTTAAGCTCATTGATACTTATGGCCGTGAAAGACTGCTAAACATTCTGGAAAGTACTAAAGAATCTGCTGAAGAAGCTTCAGTGACCATAACTACAGCACATAAAAGCAAAGGTTTAGAATGGTCAGTAGTTAAGTTGGCAAATGACTTCAAAGTGCCTGGAGATGGTTCAGTGCCAACACAAGAAGAGACAAATATTCTATATGTTGCTGCCAGTCGAGCACTTCACAAGCTTGATCTTAGCGAATGTCAGGCAACTTTTCCTCAAACATTTCAGTCAGCAGTTCAAATCAACAGAGAAAAGTATGAGATTACTAAAACAACCGAGAAAGGAGAATTATTATGCTAGAATCAATGTATGATTTATCTATAAAAGTACGAAATGAAACAGCCTCAAAAGAAGAAATGATTGATTTTATTACTAGAAGTATTGCTATTATGCCAAGCATAGAAATGTGTACAATTGAAGATATTAAAAAACTTGCATATTTTGTTATTTATGCAAATAACGCAATCGAATAAAAAGATTAATATCAAAAAACTTACAAGATGATGTTCCATTTTAAAGAGGTTAATATGGATGCAGAAAAATTATATACAATGAATCTACATGAAGATTATGGAACTTACAATGGATCAATTCTTAGAATTCCTGGTGGTTGGATATATACTCAAAAAGAATTTGATGACAATGGTAATGTTATAATGCTATCATCTGTTTTTGTCCCTTTTAATAAGGAATTTCAGAAATGTTAACTTTTACTGCAAAAGCACATATTATTGCAATTATTATATCATTACTGGTATGGTTTGGTATTTTTGTCTTTGTTAAATGGTTATTATTTGGAGAATCATAATCATGAATAAAGAATTAAAAGATAATTTAAAAGATCAAATTAATAATATAGCAGATAGTCTTAAAAATATTATTAATGTATTAAATGAAGATGATGAAGATTGGGATGAAGATTCTGATACTTATTTCTGGGATGATTTGATTTTAAAAGATACTAATAAAATAGTAGAAGTTCCTGAACCTTTTAATCTTCCTGAACCTTTTACTATATCAAAGAAATTAATCAATGACTTTATATCACCAAGAATTTTGTTAAATGATTCATGGTTATATGTTTATGGTTATGATAATGATTCACCAATAGAAAGAACTTTATGTATATCTAAGATGGTTCATGGTGCTGCTATGAGTAAAGTAATTAATTTTGGATATGCTACCAGATTTGAAATAGTATATAATAATGATTTATTTTATTATTGTAGTGGTAGTATTGGTACATCTATGCATCATACTATGCGTATAGCAAATCCTTATTTAGTAAAAGATGGTGATTTTGTTTTAACTCATTTTACTATTGAGGAATAATCATGCTGATTGAGTTTACTTTATGGTCGTTGCTATTAACTAATATTCAATTTTGTGAATTACTTATTGAATCAGATATTTACATTGAAGCTGAACAAGAAAGGAGTTACTTAATAACTAAGGAGGAAATCAAGCATGATTAAGAATAGCTCAATTCAAGATCAAATAATTTTTAGTTTCATTCAAATGAATATTGTTTTATCATTAAGTAAAAGATTTATATTTAAAAAGAATCTTCAATTTATTCATGATAGTATATTTATTAATGTGACAAGTAATTGGGAACAACTACGATTATCTGAAGCTACTACTTTAGCATCTAATTATTATACTAAAGGAGCCTAAAGCATGATTAAGCGATTTCGTGCATGGGATGGAGAACAATATTGGTATTCTGATAATAACTTACAATTCATCAATGATTATAAAATAGGAGATCTTCGAACAGCATCAATAGAGTTAAAAGATGTAGATCAATTCACTGGAAAAGTAGATTCAAAAGGTGTTATGATTTATGAGAATGATATCATTAAAAACATTACTCAATTAACTGATAAAATTTATCAAGTTGTTTGGTCTGAAGCTGAATGTGGTTTTCGCAAAGTTCCTTATGCTATGCCATATCCGGAAACTAAGATTGATGAAGCTTTTATAGAAGTAATCGGGACAATTCACTCACAAAAGGAATAATATTATGAATAATAATAGATTTTTGGGTTTAATTATTTTGGGTCTTTCTATATTGTTAATAAGTTTACTTACATATCAAATATACCTAAAAAATAAATGCTGTGATTTAGGTGGAGTTTATATCTCAGGACAATGTGTTAAAGCTGAAATGATTAAAATGGATTAAATCATGCAAAACTTTAATCATTTTGTTACTTATAAACCATGCACTGATTGTGTGATTATTTCCTGTAAACTTGATTTATGGTCAATCAAAGGCCCTTATAATGTTGAAACTGCAAAGCAAGCTGAACAAAAATATTTACAGTTTAAAGCGTTAGGTAAGTATAAACATTTACCTAAAGAAACAGTAAAAGGATCAATCAAAATGAAATGATAATAAGAATAAAAAGGAGGAAAACAGAAATAAAAAAGATTAAAAAATAAAAGAAAGGTGTTGCTTTTTTTCGTCGGGTATGTTAATATGTTTTTTATCAACCGGGAAAAACCGGGTTAATTTTAGCCGGGAAAAACCGGGTGTTACTCAACGGGCGTGTTGCCCAATTTATTAACCTTATTTAAGGAGATTCAAAATGTCAATGATCAAAGTAGTGTCAAATCAGGCCGGTCGCGAGATTACTGTTTCAGAGCCCTCAGTTATGGGAGTAGCTACTCTGGAAGAGATGGTAGGAGCTCTTGGTGAAGACCTGGTAATGAATCAGGTCAAGAATCAGCTGAAGGTATCTTTCCGTGCTGTTGTTCGGCGTAAACTGGAAGAGAAGGATGATAATGGCGAGTTCGTCAACTCTGATGATACTGTGCTGGCTGAAGATTTCTCTGATTGGAAACCAACTCTGCGCATTACCAAGACTGCTGAAGAGAAAGCTCTTGAGGCTCTGGGCAATCTGCCACCTGAGGTTCGTGAGGCAGTTCTCGCAAACTTCAATAACGCTCGTTAAACTTTTTCTGCTGAGTGTGTCCGAGAAAACTATCGGCAATAAGAAACCTTTAAGGTCTTGGTGAAAGTAGCCGAACACTCAATAATTAAAAAAAACCGAAGCTACAATCGGACGTAACCAGTCGTACTTTGTAGCATTGTAGTGGTGGCGGAAGTTAGACGCGACTGCGTGGTTGTTAGATCAGAAAGGGATTCCAACCCCCTTTCAAGCATCCTGAGATTCTTAACGGAATCCAAGAGAAAATATCAGGTAATTTAACGTGCAGGTATCAAATCCTGCCCACTACATTCATTGTGTGTATAGCTCAGCTGGTTAGAGCAGTTATCTCATAAGTAACAGGTCATAGGTTCAAGTCCTATTGCACACACCAATTATTTTTATTTCCTTGAAAGGATTTTTCAATGGATTATATAAAATTTAATACAAAAACTCGCCAAGCTAATTATAGAATTAATGTTGATTGGAATTATCTTGAAGGTACAATAGAGTCTTATCAAAATAAATGTTTATGTCCATTGAATATTAATCCTGAATTTCAGCGGGGTCATGTTTGGACTGAGCAGCAACAGATTGATTACGTTGAATTTAAGATTTCAGGTGGAAGTGGTTCAAACGAAATTCAATTTAATTGTCCTGGATGGATGAATGATTTTCGTGGCCCATTTGTTCTTGTAGATGGTAAACAACGTTTGAATGCAGTACTTCGTTTTTTAAGAAATGAAATTAAAGTATTTGATTATTTTCGTAATGAAATTGAAGGTAGAATTCCTTCATATTGTGAATTTATTTTTCATGTAAATAATCTTTCTAAAGAAGTTGATGTTTTGAAATGGTACCTTGAAATGAATTCTGGAGGAACTCCACACACTCAAAATGAATTAAATAGAGTTAAAGATATGATTGAACATTTATAAGTTTAGATTCTTCTGAGCTTATTAAATAATTAATTTTTTCCTTGAAAGGTGTTTTCATGGATTATATAGAAAAAATAGATTATTCATCTCTCAGTACTTATATGGGATGTCCTCGCAAGTTCTTATTTCAATATATGATGCACTTGCGTCCTATGGGTAATTCCATCCATCTTATCTTTGGTTCTTGCTGGCATTATGGCCTTGAAGAATCGTACAAACTTCTCAAAGCAGATCCTAAAGCAGTCACTCCTATGGATTTGACTATTTATTCAATCAAAGCATTTAATAAACTTTGGGCTTTAGATGGTGCGCCTCTTTGGAAGGATGAAGATTTGATTTTTCCAAAATCTCCAGGACACGCTGCAAATATGTACAAAGCATATTGGGATCGTTTCATGGAAATGGATTCAGCAAAACGAGATGTTCTTGCAGTTGAAGCTCCATTTGCGATTGATCTATCATATTATGGATCGTGTTTACCACGTTATATAGGTAGAATAGATCTGATTCTCAGTGATGGTGATGGAATTGAAATCTTCGATCATAAGACAGCAAAAGCAATCTATGCAATTACTCCACAAACATTTGAAAATAGCTTTCAGACAGATGGATACTTAACTGCTGGAAGATTGTTTTATGATAAGATTCCAAAAATTACTTATCGAATTGCCTTATGCCAGAAAAGCAAGATTGACTTTCAGCCAATTACAATCAGTAAACGCGCAAGTGCAATTGATCATTTTCTGCATGACTTGATATTTTATGTTGGAAAGATTCAAGAAGATATAGCAATACTTGAAGAAGACAAAGTTCGATGTACAGATCGTTCTGATCTTTTGAAATCATTCTACCGATGCTATGGGCAAGCATGTACGAGCTTTATGTCTCCATGTACTTACTTTGATCTTTGTAGGATGAGAAATAATCCACTTGCTTGGTTTGATAAAGCACCACAAGGATTTCACTTTGATGCGTGGGATCCTGACTTGCATGATGAAAAAATGAGAACAAGACTTTCTACTGTAGAGGTAAAATGATGAAATCTTTATATGAACGATCTGATGAAATTCCAATAATAGGACAAGAATGTATTTGTCCTGATGGTTTAGGTAGAGTAATAAGTTATGACTTTGAAATGCCAAATTATTATATTCGAGTTCATACATATATTAATCCTTGTGATCGTAATTGGGATAGAGATTCTGTTACATTAATTCCTATTTATATTTAATCACTAAATCATTTAAAGGAGTTTTAAATGAAAACATTTCAGTTAAGTTATACAATTGAGGCAACAAGTTCGTGGAAGTCAAAAGAAGCAATAAGAATTAAAAGTAATTTATCAGATGATAAGTTAATTGAGTGTGAAATTGCTCAAAGTCTTGTAGAAACACTTAAGACTGAATCAGCTATTCTTGAACCTGATAAACTTATCTTAGCTATTGCTGAAGCACAAAAGCGAGAGATTGCAACATCGCTTGAAAATATGGATAATATGGCTATTCAGGCTAAAGTGCATGCTGATAAAGCATATCAAGTTCTTTCTGATATTGCAATAGCTTCTGAAGAAAAGTTTTCAGAAATCGAAAAGAAATTTACTGATACTGAAAAACTATTCAACAAGAAAATGACAGACACTGCTGAAAAGATAAAGAAAGATTTAGAAAAGCTTTCAGCAGTTGAGGAAAAACTAATTAAAATAGATAATTGGAAGTTAGAAGCACTAACTGAAAATTTAAATGTTTTAATTAAATTAATTGAAAAAGATAAAGATCTTGTTAAGTTAGTATTAGATTTCAAAAGCAAGGACATTTAAAGGAGTTTTAAATGGAAATGAATAATCAAGTAAAAAAACTTAGTCCTCCAAATAAGCAAAAACTTGCAACAAAAGAACGAAAGTTCAATTTAAAGTTTTTACTAACTGGAAATAGTGGTTCAGGTAAGACACATTTTACAGCTACTTATACTTCTGGGCCAATTCATTATTACATGTTTGACAAGGGAGGCGAGAAGACGATTGAAAAGATTGTATCAAAAAGAACTGATATTACATTAGATAATTTTTCATCTAATAAACAAATGTTTAGTGATTTTTGGCATCAATTTCAGGAAGATGAAAAAGCAGGTTTCTTTGATTGGCTTGCAGAAAATAATGGTTTGTTGGTAATTGATAGCTTAACGAATGTCAATTTGAAAGCAATTGAAGAAATTGCTAAAAAAGCTGGAGTAACTCCAAGTGGTATTGGTAAAAAGATTGATATGAAGCTTGGTATGGCTCCACCACATTGGGGTCAATTACTTAACTGGATGACTACTTTCATTAGTACAATTCAGGAACTTCCTTGTGCAGTAGCAGTAACAGTACATTTGCATACTTTGATGAATTCCAATCAAGAAGTAGTTGGACGATATCCCGCAGTTAATGGTCAGTTCAGACAACTTCTGGCATGTGATTTTGATGAAGCATACTTGCTAACAACTCAAGGAACAAAGCGTCAGATATACTTTACTGAAAAGTTAAGTTTTGAAGCCAAGTCAAGAGTCTTTGATATGCCAAAAGTTGAAGGCATTACGCTTGATCAGTTGGCTAAAGCTTATTTAGCTGGTAAGACAACCATTCCGTAAGGAGTTATATTATGACTCAATTAGAAAAAGCACTTCATGTAGTAAGAAATCCTTATGGTATGGAAACTCAGGATGTTAAAAAAGCAACTCTCTTCATATGTGATGAAGTTGAACGTCTTACTAAAAAGGTAGAGGATTTAGAAGATGTAATAGATACATATAAGAATGTAATTCGTAGAGGTTAAATTAGTTGAATCAAAGAAATGGTTCTTTGATTCTGTTTTAAACAAACAATAAAAAGGAGTTTTATCATGTCAATGATCCCAAATCTGTCCGATATCCCTGACAAGGCACCAGTTGAAGCAGGCGAGTATGATCTCAGAATCTTTAAGGTTAAAGAGACTAAATCTCAGCGTACTGGTCGATATGGTTGTATGCTTGTATGTGAAATTGATGGAGAAGATAATGCAAACAATGTCTTTCATACTCTCTGGTATGGTAATTTTAAAGATTATCAGGGCGATGATGAAGATAAGAATAACATGATGTGGAGAATGGTTAAGGATTTCTTGACTGCTCTTGGTCTTGATCCAAATGATGAGACTGATGAAAGCGATCTTGTTGGTCTGGAGTTTTCAGCTGACTTGAGTTATAATGATGGAATGTCAACTGATGATGACGGGAATCCTATCAAGGTAGGTCAACCACGGAATGAGATTGCTCGCATCACTTCATAATCTTAACTAAGCTGGTAGCTTAATCGGATAAAGCACCTGCCTACGCAGGGATTCGATTACAATGTAATTGAAAAGGTTGCAGGTTCGAATCCTGTCCAGCTTTTAAATGAAAAAACTTGCTGTTCAAATATGAACGTAACTTTAATTAGATACGAAAGTATTTGAACAGCAACATTCTTTTATGTCAGAAGAGTATAAATCATTTATAATATTCTTAGATAAAAGAAACCTTCAGGAGATTTATAATGAAAATTAAAAAGAAATCAGGCAACTTTAAACCTGCCTCTGAAGCACAGCAAAGAGCACGAGAAAGGAACTGGAACAAAGGACAAGTTCTTTGCATACGAACTATTGCTCATAATATACATAATTCTAAAACAACCAATGCAGTAGAAAAAACATTACTTGCTATGACAGTAGATTCTTTAAATGCAATACTTGATAATTGGAATAAATAATGGCAAAGAAACTCAATGTAGTAGATGGTTCAAGAAATCGCATCACTTATGATGGAGATATAATTTATGTATTTATTTCATGCGAAGCAAAAGAAATATTCATATCTTCAGTAAATGATCAGATTCCTAAAATCGCCGCTATATATGATTCTTTGACTAGAATAATTTCACTTGCTTGGCAAAGTTGTGATATTGAAGATGTTGTTAATCAATTATATAGATCAAGTAGAAGTAGGTTTGATCTTCCAGGATTGCTTGCAGAGTTATTTATTAAAGAACAAGAATTATAAGGAATTTAGGAGTAATTATGGAACTTATAACAGGTCTTAAAACAGATAAATATTTACTTTTTTCTTCTGAATGCATTTTTATTAAAAAAGATTTTTGGGTACAAGTTACAGATCCGAAACATTTAACAGATATTAGTCTAGAAGTTCTTAAAGATATTAGAATAAATTTTGGTTATTATAAAAGTATAACAGCTTTTATACAGAGTAAACTTACTAAAGAATTTAATATAATAGTTGAATTTAATGCCCAAGAAAAAATGAAACCCTCTCCAAGTGAATCCAGAGAAAGTTTTATGGGTGGTGGTTTATAATGAATAAAGAAATTCTTGAGAAAGCAATTGAAGAAGCTAATATGGCTTATTCTGCTGGTATTCCTTTTATTACCGATGAAGAGTATGATGTTTTGTGGCAAGAACTTTATGCTATTGATCCAAATCATTCACTGCTTTATCATACTGCACAAGCATACAATCAAGTACATGGAAAATCATGGCACAAACATCAGATCTTTGGAACTAACAAAGCATTTGGAATGGAAGATTTGAAACCATTCTTAATGCGCTTTGGTAGTGAGCAGCTTGTTATCGAGCCTAAGTATGATGGCTGTGCTGCTGTTATTTCTCTGGAAAAATCAGGCATTACTGTAACTCTTGAAGGTGATGGTAAATCTGGTAGAGATATTACTCATTTATTACCTTTTATTGAATTTCCTTTTCATTTACGCAACTTTCAAGCAGTTGAAATTCTTCTTCCAGTTGCTGAATGGAATCCTTCATACGGTAAGAATCCTCGAAACGTAATCGCAGGATGGTTAGCTAGAGTATATGAAGCACCTGATGCGAAGATGACAGCAATCCCGCATAACTTTGGTAATTTATCAAAAGATTACAAGTATGATGGAGATTTAGATTCTTTAGGTGAACTTCTTATTAATACTCATGCTGAATGGTCAAAAATTTATCCTATTGATGGATTAATGATTAAGATTAAAGATGAAAAGTCGCGCATGATTGCTGGTAATAATGGAACGACCAGTTCCTGGTCGATAGCTTGGAAGCCTCCAATTCAAATCAAAGCAACGACTGTTATTGATATTGAATGGAATGTATCACGTTTAGGTAGAGTAATTCCTACAGTCATTTATGAACCAATAGATTTATGTGGAACTACAAATTCGCGCGTAACTGCTAATAATGCAAAATGGTTATCTGATAAGAACATTCAAATAGGCTCAAAGATAACTGTTGGTAAGGCAGGAGAGATAATACCTAAAATAATTGAAGTATCAGATTCTGATTCTGATTTAGTAGATATAAATGAACTTAAATTATTAAATGGATCAGTTTTAAAACTTGTTAAATACTATCCAGGTGAACGTTTTCAAGGTTTATATGATGTAGTACCCACCCTTTGCCCTACTTGTGGAAATTTTCTTCAATGGGAAGGTGTTCATTTAGTTTGTAATGGCACGAATTGTATTGCACAAAAAATTGTATCTATTGCTTATTTTTATTCTAACAAAGGAATAAATGTTGATGGTATTGGCGAAGCAATGATTGAAAAGCTTTTAAATAATGCTAAATGTTATTCAGTTTTAATATCAAAGCCATGGGCACTACTTGATATGATATCATATAATATTATCTCTGATGTGATTGCTGTATTAGGACAAAATCTCACTAGTAATATTCTGCGTGACGTTAATGCAATTAATGAAACTAAAAATATGGCACACTTTATGGCTGGTTTAGGTATTAATGGATTAGCCTTTAAATCAGCACTGAAGCTTTGTCAATATATTAAGACAGGAAATATGTCCAAAGGAATACCAAGTAAAGCTATCAATGGATTTTCTATTGCTGTAAAGCTTTATCAAGAAGCTGTTAATGAAATGAAAATTTTTAAATTTGCTGATATTCCAAGTCTTGCAAAATCAAAATACTGTATCACTGGATCATTAAGTATGTCTCGTGATGAAATGATTGAATTACTTGATGATTATGATTTTGGTTTTTCTGCAACAGTAACAATGGATACGAATTATCTAATTGTTGGTGATGATGCAGGTAAAACAAAGATAAATAAAGCAATAAAATATGGAGTTCCACAAATAACCGAGGTGCAATTAATGAAAATAATTAAGGAGAAATCAGATGAGTGAGAAAGATTGTAAAGTAACAGCTAGAATTGATGAGGAATTATATACTATGATACATCAGAATTTTTATCATGGACAACAGACATTATTTTTTAATACTGTATTTAAGTCAATAAAAGAACTTATTCAAACTGATCGTTTTAATGAAGTTACTGATTATCTATATAAAGGAAAGCCATTGACTTTGCCTGCTATTGAAAGGGATTAAGTTATGATTATTGATATTCGAGAATTTAAAAGTTTTCCTCAGTTTAAGGAAAGATTTTTATCTTACCTCCCTAAAAACTATCAAGATGGGTCTATGATAGATTCTTGCTGGAACTGGCAGGGAGCTGATAAAAATTTCTATGGAAAAATAAAGTATGGTCGTGAAAACTATTCAGCTCATAAAATGGCTTATATTATTTTCAATGGGCCAATAAGATCAGATCAAATTGTTCGACATATTTGTGACAATCCATCATGTATGAATCCTAAACATTTAATTCTCGGAAACTACCAAGATAATTCTATGGATATGGTGAAAAGAAATAGACATGGAAGCAAAAGATTAAATGAAGAATGTGTGAAAGTTATCAAATGGATGCTTAAATATAAACCCTCAAGAGGTTTAGTTAATAAATTAGCTAATTTGCATAATGTTAGTCCAGGACTTATTTCCAATATTGGTACAGGAAGAAAATGGGCTTGGGTTAAAGTATAGCTATTAAAATATTATTTAATAAGGATTAACTATGGTAGCACCTAAAAATAATACTATTGAGGATAAGTTACAAATCAGTTTGATTCCTTTTGATATTATCATTCCAATGCTTGAACCTGCTTATCGTGAAGGCATTATCAAATATCAGCGCGAATCATGGAGACTTGGATTTAATTCTACTGTAATGTATGATGCTTTAATGAGGCATCTTACTGCATGGTTTTTCAAGTTAGAAACTAATGATCCCGAGGCAAAAGAGAGATTTAACATAGATAAGCATCATCTTGGTTCGGCAATGTTTTGCTTGATTAATCTTTATAATACTGAGATGAAATTTCCTGAACTTGATGATAGACCATTAAAATTAAAGTTAAATAAAACTAATCTTGTAGAAGAACAATCAGAGAAAGAACAATTATTATATGATAAAAATATAAATACTTTTCCACGCTTCTGGTAAGGAGACTAATAATGAATAAAGAAACAAGAACTAAGTATGCTGATTATATTGCTGAAGGAATAAGATATATTCAAAAAGAATCAAAATTAACTTTACCTGAAGGAACAATTTTAATTGTTAAATCTTATAGTCCTTTAGCAAGTTTAGATGATATTATAGGGTTAAAAATATTTGTTTATGATATACCAAATCCTTCTGATTTCTTTATTGTCTTTCCATCAGAAAATATAAAACAGTATAAATTGTTGAAATATTTTAATGAATACTTACAATTATATTCATTAGATTTAGGAGATTAATTATTATGCCTTTAATGAATAGAATATATTGCAGATCATTTCTTGAAATGTCATATCCTGAACAATTAGGTTTAGTTGAAAAAATTAGAACAATTCGCAGTTCAGCACTTAATGAAGCTCTAGTTAGTTCTAAGAGTATCTCTAATGCAAGAATGAAAAAAGTATCTGCAAAGACTGGAAAAACAAGAGCACCAAAAGATATAACTAAGACAGCTAATGCTGCTTTAGCAAAATTAAGTCCAGAACAAATTAAGTTAATAAGAAAACAATTTGCTAGCAATTAAGGGGGGGGTTATGATATGTATATATTAATTAAATCACATGATGATAAATATTATATAATAAAAAAATCTGATATTCGAAGAATATATTCTGATATATCTAAGAACACAATTATTTGTTTTAATGGTAATAAAAATACGCCAATTAGAGTAAATGAATCAGTAGAAGATTTTTTTAATATTAACTTAGCAAAATAAATAATTAATTAGGATTAATATATGAAACTTTTTCAAATTGAAAAGAAACAAATAACTGATATAGTTATTAAAGATCGCGCAAGAACTGTAATCGGGGATATTTCTTCACTTGCAAACTCAATCAAAATGGTTGGACAACTTACTCCAATTCTGATTGATGAAAATAATGTACTGATTGATGGTCTTCATAGAATTGAAGCAATCAAGAGCCTTGAGTTTGAAACTATTGAAGTTCGTATAGTATCTGGAATTACTCAAGATGATCATGTGCTGATTGAAATGCTTTCTAATATGGATCGGAAAGAATTTGCTTGGCATGAGGAAATAGAACTTAAATACAAGCTACATAACTATTGGAAAGATTATGCAGAAAAGAATGGGCAAACTTGGGGTTATCGTGAGACTGCGAAAAGGCTTTATTGCAGTTTAGGAGGTTTATCTACTGATTTGGCTTTTGCTGAAGCATTGAAGATTTTTCCTGAATTAAAAGAACAAACTACTAAAGGTCGTGCAAGGGAACTTTATAAAGCATTTGGTAATCAAGCTAATGCAATTCAGCGAATGGATAGTTTTACGCCTGAAGAGAAGGAACGACTAAATGCACTTCAGTCAGGTAACTTTGAAGTACCTAAGAAAGTTAAAACACCAAAACAGGCAATGACTAAGGATATTTCTGATGAATTATCAGCAAGAACTATATCAAATGAAGATCAGGATGATTTAGATGAGGATTTTGCTGATGAAGAAGAAAAAGAAGTAGTACAGAATATCAATGTCATTTATGTAGCTGAAAATTACAAAACCTTCTTGGATAAGATTCCTGATAATTCTGTTGGTATGGTTGAACTTGATCCACCGTATGCGATTGGATTTAATGAAAACTATGGAAAAACAAATGGAATCAGTAGCAAGGCAATTGATTGGGATGAAAAAGAACTGTATAATTTTTACTTCAATTATTTGCCATTGATTTATAATAAAATGCTTGATGCAAGTTGGGTACTTTGCTGGACTGGTAAAGAGCATTATGTTGAAATTAATAAGATTGCTGAAAGTATTGGCTTTCAAGTTCAGCAACCTGGAGCATGGATAAAGTCTGGTGGAAGTACTAATCAACCAAAGCGCGGTTTAGTTAGTAATTGGGAAATGTATTTGTTATTTCGCAAAGGAAATGCTCAGTTTAATACACCAAGTTTGCCAAGTGCTATTAATATTGATGCATCAAACGCTGCGCAGCGTATTCATCAATGGGAAAAACCGGTTGTTTTATATGATCACTTTATTAAAGCATTAGGTCAACCTGGAACTATCTTCTTGAGTCCATTTGCAGGTTCTGGAAATTGTCTTATTAGTGCGGCTAAAGCTAGAATGATGCCTATTGGCTGCGATAAGAGTCAAAAGTATATTCCTGAATTTTATCAGCGACTTGAGAAATATACTGGAATTTCAGCAGACATAGCAGGACTTTAAAGGAGAAAAAATGAATCTACTTAATATTTTGCATTGTTGCTGTTGTGGTTGTGTTTGTGGTGATAAATATAAAGTAGTATATATTGATGAGGAGACAGAGGATGAAGTGCAAATAGTTGATAGTGAAGGAAGTCCAGAATATCTTT
>Ga0265292_1002280_pt1 | contig 13699 bp, 13 predicted proteins | sample Munlanlewell296A_FD_189080 | JGI IMG/M metagenome (GOLD analysis project Ga0265292, IMG submission 189080) | Leachate microbial communities from a municipal landfill in Southern Ontario, Canada - Leachate well 296A | ecosystem: Engineered > Solid waste > Landfill > Unclassified | place: Canada...
CATCAGCACAATTAAAAGAACGTTTCCAATCCGACTATACTTTTTCAGATCATGTAAGAGATATTTTCGGATTACCACCAAAAGATACAGATGGAGATGGTGTGCCAGATAGTTATGAAATTGCACATAATCTTAATTTAAAAGATCCTGATGCTGATCATGACGGACTTCTCGATGGACAAGAATTAGTTTTAGGAACAGACCCATTAAATAACGATACAGACCATGACGGCACAATTGATGGACGTGATGAAGCACCACTTGATCAACATATTACATCAATTGGTACTGATACAGATGGAGATGGTGTGAGTGATATTATGGAAGCTAAATTGGGCACCAATTTGCAATTAAAAGATACTGATGGAGATGGAATATCAGATAACATGGATACTTATCCTCTTGACCCAAATAATATTGGGCAAATTGCTACTTTAGATTTTTCTAAACAAACAGAAGCACTCCAACTTCATATACAAAGTCCATTGCTTGCATTTCTGGCTCAAATGTTTTCTATACTTGCGATTGTCGGTTTAGTATTTTTTATTCTTTTCTTATTGTGGTTTATTTATGAATATTGGTCTTCTCTTGTTCACTACGAACATCATTTTAATGATAGTCATAGTCATGGACATGACGCACACGGCAATGAGGAGCCTGCAACAGCTGGTATTGCAGGGTTAGCCGTAGGGGAATATGTGCCACCACATGCACCAACACATGAAGAGTTCGAAGCACATCCACGCTGGGCCATTATTGAAGGTTATATGGCAAGTACAACAGGTGCCTTGTGGAGAATTGGAATATTAGAAGCAGATACAATGTTGGCTGAAGTTTTGAAAGAAAAGGGATATAAGGGGGAAGATGTCGGAGAGATGTTAAATTCTGCAAGTTTCAAAACTGTACAGTTGGCATGGGATGCGCATAAGATAAGAAATAAAATTGCACATGAAGGGTCTACATTTGTTTTGACAGAGAGAGAGGCGAAGAGGGCGTATGCATTGTACGAGGCCGTCTTTAAAGAACTGAAAGCCATTTAACAGAAATTACTTCATCTACTTTGTCGCTACGGAATTTTTCTTCGTCAACGTAGCATTAACTACGTCTCCTAGAAAAATTCCTAGGCTTCGCGTATCTAAAGCAATTTCTGTTAAATGGTAACTTCGATGTGTCTTGCGAGAGCCTCATAAATGTGGTAGTATATTATGACTCTAAAAAGGTAGAAATAAATGTTTCTAAGAAGATAAATAAAATATAGCGGAGTAGAGTAGAGGTAACTCACGAGGCTCATAACCTCGGGACACCAGTTCGATTCTGGTCTCCGCAACAAGTAAACTACGTGACAAAGGTTTCATTCTAAGGGCCGCCACGTAGTGGCGGCCCTTAGAAATAAAATGTTCGTGTTAATATTAGAATATGTCGGCGTAGCTCAGTTGGTAGTAGCGCAGGACTCATAAGCCTGAGGTCGGTGGATCGTTCCCACCCGCCGACACAAGATATAAGTATATTTTAAAAAGGAATTTATTTTTTATAATATGTGTATATCTGGTTAGGTAAATGTCCTGTCATATATTATAATTTATATATGCCAATATATAGAAAAGTAAATAAGAATTTTTTTAAAAAATGGTCATATGATATGGCTTATGTACTTGGGTTTTTTGCAGCAGATGGATATATTACCAACAATAAAAGAGGCGCTTCATTTTGGAGTATTGATATAACAGATAAGGAATTGCTATTTTCTATAAGAAAGGCTGTCGATTCTGATCATAAAATTACTGAAAGAATAAGAAAAAATATTGGTAGTAATATTTATAGACTCCAAATTGGAAGTAAAGAAATGGTAGAAGATTTAGGTTCTTTAGGATTTAATGCAAAAAAATCATTAACTTTGAAAGTCCCAAATATACCTAAAAAATATGTTTCAGATTTTATAAGAGGTTATTTTGATGGAGATGGTAATGTGTGGGTTGGCTATGTTCACAAAGAAAGAAAAACATCAACGGTCGCTATTCAAGTTGCTTTTACGAGTGCTTCAAAAAATTTTTTAATTTCTCTTAAAGATTTATTACACATGCAAGGACTTATGGGTGGTTCTATCTATACTCATAAAATAAGAAATTTCTCTCGATTAGCTTTTGTAAACAAGGATGCTTTAAAAATCTACAAAATAATGTATAATAGGAAAACTCCTTTGTTTCTGAATCGCAAAAAGGAAGTATTTGAAAGGTATATGCGGCTGTAGTTCAACGGTAGAATGCCGCCCTGTCACGGCGGAGGTCGTGGGGTCAGCACCCATCAGCCGCGCAAATTTAAAATACCTAAGTCTTCGGACTTGGGTATTTTAAATTTGTGATGTTAGAAGTTGGTAGGGTTAATTCTAAAGCGCGCCTGCCGGCGCGCTTTAGAATTCGTATTAACTAATAACGAATAACTTCCTAACTATTTTCTGCCATTTTCCACCCCTCATAAATCCCGGCGTTTTTTAGAATAGATTTTGTATATTTTTCATATTCAAATAACGGACACAAGGTCGCACGATTTGGTGATATGGAACAAGAAACATTTACACTTTTATCTTGCTTTTCTTTATTCTGAAACATAAATCCAAAAGTCATATTTACAACATCAAAAGAATTAAATCTCTCAGCAAGTCCTAACTCGTCTAATGTTTCTTTTAATGCTTGCAGGCCACTGTATTCAATAGATGCTGGTAATGCAATACGAAGTTTCTTTTTTCCTTCTGCATATGAAAGTGTTACAGATTTTACCGATGCTTTTATAAAAGGAGTTCCTTTATTATATTGAACAAAATCAAAAGAAAGATTTTTTAATGGGTCCATATTAAAACTCTCAACTTTTTCTTCATAACCACCGTTACAAACAATTCGCAGAAATGTATCTAAGAAAATCATTTTTTGTTGTTTGGATACATTTCCAGCAAGCAAGACCACTTCTTCATTTGGAATATATGCGATGCGTACATTTTCTATTTTACGAATGACATGTTTTTTATCTATCTCACCAGTTTTGTTATCTATTTTATCTTGTATATCGTATGAACCTTGGAATTTTGATTCTATATACAAAATATCATTTAAGAAAAGATTTTCCATTTCTTGCTCGGTAGCATTATCATCTTTATTTGCAATGCGAGTAAATTCACGAGAGAGTTCTGTTAATTTACTTTCCATTGCTACTTTTTCTACTTTCTTAGCTTCGTATGAAATATAACTTTTCGATGAATAGAAGGGGAAAAGGAAAGCAAGTTTTTCTGCTATATCGTTATGGCGTAAATAAAGATAGAGGACGACATCATAATCACTAACGCATTCTATTTCCGGTTCGAAATCTTTTCCAGTTACTTCTTTAAATAATTTTTTACCAAGTGAGGCAGTATGGGCACTTGTGATTGATGATATATAAGAGAGGTCTTTTAAAATATCTAGTCGCTTTTCTGTATCTAATGATTTGATAGAATCTTCCATTAATTGCACTGCTAATTTTCTTGGAGTTTGGTCATTTATTTCAAAAAATAATTGCGCACCGTGAGTGTCTGCAAGCTCACTAATTAATTGATGAGCAAATATTTTTGAAAAGTATTTTTTAAGTGAAAATGATTGAGCCATAATTAGAGAGTAGATAGTAGATAATAGAAAGTGGTGGGTGGGTAGTCAATAAGATAGCAGTTTAACATACAAAATTATCCATACAGGGCATAACTTTTTATCTCTTTACAAAGTTAGTTTAATGTGTTATAATACACATATTATGATGCAAATAATTTACAGAGAAACTATATTTACTTTCAAGCTTATTGAAAAAATAGGCTTCTTCATTTGGATGTGGCTTGCTTCTATCTTTGACTGGCTTAATCATGTGCCATATATTTCTGCTGTAAAAAGTAACGAATTTGTTATTTCCATGTGTTTCTTTGCTGGGGCTCTTATACTTTCTCCATTCCCTTGGTGGTCAGCGCTTATTGTTATGGTCTTACCTTGGTATTTAGCTATTCCTTCACTTATAGTATTTTATTTAATGTTTATTTTTTCTTTTGCATCCAGTATTGTTTTCATGTAAATTCTGTATAATGGACTTATGAGATTTGAAGATAAAGTAGCCGAGCTTAGAATAAAAAAGCATAAAGGAAAAGAGACTAAAGAATTTTTGGAAGATATAAAAGCTTTAGCTAATGGCGAGGCTTATGAATATTTATTGGGGTCGGTCGATTTTTGCGGAGCAAAAATCGACCTCTCCCTTCGTCCGATGATACCGCGACCTGAGACTGAATTCTGGGTTGCGATTGCTATCGCAAAGGAGAAAGAAGTAAGGAGTGGGGAGAAAGAAGGTAAAAGCGAAATGGCTACGCCATTTCGCTTACTTGATATGTTCGCAGGCTCTGGGAATGTTGGATTGGCATTTTTGAAAAATATAAAAAATTGTACTGTTGATTTTATTGAATACGATCCGAAATTAAAAAAACAAATAGAAATTTCAATAGAGAAAAATGAAATAGATACCGCTCGTGCAAATGTAATGGTGGGCGACACCTTTGATCCATTGTCTAGGCAAGACCTAGATAAATCTAGGCCGGACCTAGATAAATATGATGTGATAACTGCCGTGCCTCCGTATGTACCACCGCAAATGAAAGATGAAGTTATGGAAGAATTACATGCAGAAGACCCGCTTTCATTTTTTGATAAAGAAGATGGATATTATTATCATAAGCAAGTTTTATCTAAAGCAAAAGAATTTTTAAATGATGGTGGAACTTTATATTTAGAGTTTGATATTACTCAACGCGAGAAAATAGAAGAATTAGCAAAAGAAAATGGTTGGACAAATTACTCTTTCCTCAAAGACCCGTATGGGCATGAGTTTGTGGTTGTGCTTGTAAAATAACTATCTTTAATGTAGTGTTTTAATTAAATGTTTCTTTTTTTAGCTCACTAGATACAGCGAGGTATTCATCATGGGAGCAATTCTTGTTATAGAGGATAATTTAGTGCAAGGTAAAGAGATGACAATGGTACTCACTGCCGAGCTTCGGTCGGCAGGGCTTTATCACCGAATCGTTTGGGCCCTAAATAAGAAGGAGGCTTTGTATCATATGGAACATCAAGCCTTTGATTTGATTTCTATCGACGGGTCTTTCCCTTCTTCTTATGAATCAGAGCCGTCCCAGTATTTTGCGTTAAAGATACTGGAGCATCTTGGGAGAATAAATTACAAAGGACGCATCATCTTTTATTCGGAGTTCTATGATGATGTTAAAGTAGCTACCGGCAAAGTTGTTTCCGGTAAGCCCGTTCATGCTTACAGTAAAGTCTCTACCATGCGGAGGCCATTGTCCGTAGATTCCTCAGAGGCATCTATCTCACAATGGGCAGAAATCTGCGCTGCGCTGATAAGTGTAGGCTAGATGTTGCGACCCCGAAGTCCAAAAAGTGGCTTCCGGGTCGCTTTTTGTTTTTATATATTAAAAAAGAAAAAAGAATTTTATAAATACAGACACTGGACCTGCCTCGCTGGCAAGGCGGGTTCCAACTTTCGTTGGAATGACAAATACAACAACGTGTATTTTGTATTTCATTAAAAATTAAAAATTAGAAATTAAAAATTTAGATATGCTGACTAGAGAATAAAAAACACGACAAAGATTGACAAAAAAGGAATAGTTTGCTATACTAACCGTATTATTTCCTTATGGATATCCATGTGTAGTCAGGTTTTATTTGACGCGTTGTGGTTAACCATATTTCTATACCTCTAGTATAGACAAGTATTCTTAACAAAGAATCAGTAGCGCAAATAATTTAACTAAATGAATGTACTTAAATTGCTTTGTCTTTTTCGTGCGTCCTTAAAATAAAATAACACATGTATACAATAACAACCGGTGGGTCAGCTTCTGATTCACGTTCTCGTTCACAAAGTCCACACGGACGTTCTTATTCACCATCATCATCTTCATCATCACGTGAAGGTGGTTATTCTCATCCTCGTTCATCACAAGGTGGCTATTCACGCGACGGAGGTTCTTCTCGCGGAGGATATTCTTCACGCGCGCCATCTCGCGGTGGTTATGCTACTCGCGGAAGATCTCCAGCACCACGTGCTTTTAATGCAAAGCGTGGTTTTAGAAAGGATTATATTGATGAAAAACTTTTTATTAACAAAGAAGCAGGAGTTACAGAAACAGATCACTATACTCCAAAGCATAAGTTCACAGATTTTAATATTGCAGAACTTTTGTCAGCTAACTTAACAGCAAAAGGACTTACTAGTCCATCACCAATTCAAGACCAGGCTATTCCTGAAGTTTTACTTGGAAAAGATGTTATTGGTATTGCTTCAACTGGAACAGGAAAGACTGCCGCATTTCTTATTCCATTAATTAACAAACTCGTTGCTGACAATAATCACAAAATGATGATTCTTTGTCCAACACGTGAGTTAGCCATGCAGGTGGAGGCAGAATTCGTAGCATTTACTCGTGGAATGAAATTATTTTCTGTTTCTTGTGTGGGAGGTGCGCCAATTATGCGTCAAATTAAAGAACTTGAACTCGGAGTGAATGCCGTTATCGGTACACCAGGCCGTGTGAAAGATTTGATTGAGCGTGGGAAAATTAAAATGGATTATTTCGATAGTATCGTGCTTGATGAAGCAGACAGAATGCTAGACATGGGATTTATTGACGACATGCGTTCTATTTTAGGAGCAATGCCAAAGACAAAGCAAGGACTTTTCTTTTCTGCAACATTTTCTCCAGACATTAAACGTCTATGTACTGATTTCTTAAATAATCCAATTACTATTTCTGTTAAAACCAGAGATACTGCATCATCAGTTATGCAAGATGTTATAAGAGTAAATGGAGATAATGAAAAAGTGGAAGCACTTCATGAGATTTTGCTTAAGCCAGAATATTCTAAAGTTTTGATTTTCAGAGAAATGAAAAGACATGTGGATGGATTGGCAGCAGAACTTACAAAGAGGGGATTTAAAGCTCTTGCTCTTCACGGTGATATGCATAATCGTGAACGTGAGCGTGCTGTTCGCGCACTTGAGGCAGGAAAGGTACAAGTTGTGATTGCGACTGACGTTGCAGCTCGCGGACTTGATATTTCAGATATTTCACTTGTTGTGAATTATGATATTCCAAATAATTACGAAACTTATATTCATAGAATTGGACGTACTGGGCGCGCTAAAAAGATAGGAAATGCTCTTACGTTCGTACCCCGACGCTAGTTATCTAACCCAATCTACTTTGTTACGGGTCCCCAGTTTCTCAGTCAACGTACTACTACGTACGTCTCCTTCAAAACTTTCCCCGTGCCTCGTATCTTGGGTCATATAACTAACGTCCGATTCTAAAATATTTAACGTTTAATACTGAAAATATTTTTTAAATACTAAAGCGCGCCTACCGGCGCGCTTCAGTATTTGTATTTTTTGAAAAACAAAATTGCAAAATTGAAAATTATGGGCATAATTATGACCACCCTTGTTCATAACTTCCATTATAAATAATTTTATGCGGTATACTAAATACATATGAAAATAATTCCATTTGTACAAAAGTTTGAGAAGGAGCATATGAATGCAACATTAATTATTGGCGCACTTGTTGGTGTTGGAGTCGGTATGTTTTTGTTTTCTTTAACTGTTCCAGAGAATAATGAAATACAAAGATTAAATCGTATGTATAGCACAAAGGGAAGTTATACAGAGTTCGGAAATCGTGGGGGAATAATGATGGTTTCTAGTGGTACAGTTCCAGCACAAATGATGAGAAATAATTTTGGTACCACTGTTTCTTTAACTGGAACTGCCGTTGAATCATCTGTTACAAATGAAAAGCAATTCTTGAGTGAAATGATTATTCAGAATGAAAATGCTATACGCTTAGCGCACTGAGTTCTTTCTTTGAAAGATATTAGTGAAAAGATAACAACATTAGCTGAAAATGTTATCAAAGATAGAAGTGAAGGTGTGTCTGTATTAAAAGGTTTAATTAATTCGAAGACAGAAACGGGAAATACAAAATCCAAGAAGTAAGAAGCATGGAGAAAGAAGTAAGATAAATACAAATACAGGTGGCCACGAAGTGGCCACCTGTATTTTCTTGAAACTAAAAACTGGAAACTGGAAACTATCTTCGTGCCGAAGATACTACTTTCTTCAAAAACTTTTGAAAGGCTCTCTCTGCTACTCCATTTTTTGTTCTATTTAATTGTCCACAAACTTTTAAGTCTGTAACTTTTACTCCAAAAAATCCGAATAAAGACATTTTCCAAAATGAATATAATGGAAGTATCGGAAGATTGTAATACCATGATGGTCCACCACAAGTCGCGAAGACTTTTGCAGTTTTTCCTATTAAAAGTTTATCAGTTTTTCCACCTTGATAATATTTGTATGCAAAGCCAGACCAAAAAGTTAATTCAGTCCAACTTTTCATTATAGATGGTGGTGTTCCCCACCAAATAGGGTGGACGACAACTATTTCGTCTGCCCAGGCAACATCTGCTTGGAATTTTTTCTGTATATCTGATTGAACAAACTCTTTTATGTTTTCAAAAGAAAGAAGTTCCACTCTATTTTCTTTAGCATAAAGATCGACAATTTTTACATTGTCATTTTTTGCAATTTTTTCTTTTGCATATGTATTCGCAATTATATGCGTATGGCCTTTTGTAGAAGGATGGGCGGTTACGATTAGGATATTCATAGGGGTAGATTTTAGACATTAGACATTAGACATTAGATTTTAGATTGAATCAAAATACAATTAAAACCATAGTTTATGCCAAGTAGTTGTTATTACATATAATATAGCATTTTTATTTCATTTCATTTCATTTTTTATTTGCTATAATCTAAAAATGAAACAACAAATTTTTGTGATACACGGAGGGGATGCTTTTAATACATACGAAGAATATTTTTCTAATTTAGAAAAATATGAAGTTGATCTTGCTCGTCTACAACAAAAAGGTTGGAAAAATACTTTGGGAGATATCCTTGGAGACAAATACGATGTTTATCTTGCTAATATGCCAAATAGTAGAAATGCAAAATATAATGAATGGAAATTATGGTTTGAAAAGTATTTACCATTATTAAATGATGATTTAATTTTAATTGGGCATTCATTAGGCGGAGTATTTTTAGCTAAATATTTATCTGAAGAAAGTATTTCAAGAAAAGTAAAAGCAACTTTTCTTATTGCTCCACCATTTGATAATGATGGAGGTAGAAAGTTACCAGAGTTTGCAATTACTAAACCACTTTCAAAATTAGCAAAGCAAGCAGGGGAATTGTATATGTATCAGAGTAAAGATGATCCTTATGTTGAATATGCTGAGTTTGAAAAGTATAGAGAGCAATTACCCAATGCACACATGAAAACATTTGAAGACCGCGGGCATTTTATGGATGAAACTTTTCCGGAATTGGTGGAAGACGTAAGAATAGTAAGTAGTAGGTAGTGAGCAGTGGGTAGTAATACTAAATAGTTTCAAGTTTCCAGCTTGCCACGCCAAAGTGTAATCACGAAGGCGAGGTTTTTAGTTTCCAGCAATACAAATACATATCTGGATTCCCGCCTTCGCAAGAATGACACAAGATTATTGTGATATTATCTAGTTATGGATATTTTTGAAGAAATTAAAAAATTAAATTTTCCAAAAGGAGAATTCATTGTGGTTGGTAGTGGCATAATGGCTGTAAAAGGTATTAGAGATACTAATGATTTGGATATTGTTGTTACGCCAGAATTATTTGAAAAATGTAAAAATGATGGCTGGGAAATTAACGAGTGGACAAAGGTAGGAATAGAAGGGAAAGAATGGCTTAAGAAAGGCGATGTTGATGTGTATGCGCAACTTAGTCGAAAAAATGGAAGTCTTTCGGTAGAAGATTTATTAAAAAACAGCGAAGAGATAAATGGAATTTCATTTATAACTTTAGAAGCTTTAATTGATTTTAAACGTGAATATGGTCGTCCAAAAGATTTTGAAGATATAAAAATGATTGAAGATTATATTTTAAATAATTAAGATGAAATATTTACATAGGTTGGACCTATGTAGTTTTATCTGTAGTAGGACCGACCTATACAAATAAAGGATTGATAAAAAATAATTAAGGAGTAGAATAAATTTGTCTTATTATATAGAGGAGAAAGACATCATGAAGTTCTTTGTTTTTTTGGTTTTCCGGTTTTTGCCAAAGCCGAGGTATCAATTTTGGCTACCACAAAGGGGAGGAGACTATGCATTGTTTCACTACAAGTGCAAAGCTTTGGCTCTACAATGGGTGAAAGAGCAACTTATGGTACTGGACGACGAGTACCGAGCAAGGGTGTGTTTTGAAAAGAAACCATCTGCCATCGAATTGATTAATCGAAGGTACTGGAGGGAGTTGCCAATAACCAAGCCAAAAGATGGCCAACAGACGGCTTCAATTTTTTGGTTACGGACAGCAGCCACGATGGCCGGCGACACAACAGGTGCAACGCCAGGGGAGGTTTTTGGTCGTTTGCACGACCAGACGGCCGAAGGGCTGAAAACTTACTTTGATCAAGCTACTGAAGCTCTCAACAAGGAGGGGCTTTAGCAAAATCCATATTCAAGGAGATTGAAAATGCCACGCTTAAAACGTTTGGGATTGACGGACAATCTTCCCAAACTCCAACCAAAGGAAATTGTGGAGACTCGAGAGTCTGTTCGCAAGAGTACCGGCACTAGTGCCGAAAGGGTCTCTGCGAAAATTGGACTGAGGCATCAGCGAGAAAAAGTGATGCTTTGGCTCGTTTTTGGGCTAATGGCCCACATAGGGTTTTTTGACCCGTAATCAAAAAAAGTCCGCCCAACAGCGGACTTTTTAACATATCCACAGCTTCTAACTTCTAACTGTTTACTTCTAACTAGACTCATGGTATAATCCACCCACTATTGACCACTGATTTAGTTACGAGCGAGGACAATAAAGATAGTATAAAGAGTAAAAACGGGCGAATTATTGTGGGATTATCCAGTTTCTAATTATTTATATATTAAAGCCAAAGCGAAATGATTTGCTTTGGCACAATTTGTTGTTATGCCAAAAACACACCGCAAAGAACTCCCAGTGAAAACATTCTCTAAATATAGAGAACCACTTACTAAACTACCTAACCTCGTCGAAAACCAATTAATTTCATACAAAGACCTCACTGAACGTGGCATTGCGGAAATTTTCCGTGAATTCTCACCACTTCATGACTATTCTGAGAAAAAATTTGACCTTGAATTCATTTCATTCGAACTTTCACCTGCAAAGTACGATGAAGTTTATGCAAAGGAGAATAAACTTACTTACGAAGCTCCACTTCGCGCTCGTGTAAAACTCTCAAATAAAATTCTAAATACAGTTAAGGAACAGGAAATCTTCATGGCAGATTTTCCTTTGATGACTATTCACGGAACATTCATCATTAACGGTGTTGAACGTGTAGTTGTGCCACAGCTTGCTCGCTCATTCGGTGTATTCTTTGACTCAGAAGAATCAAAAGGCAAAAAATATTTCGGTGCAAAAATCATTCCTTCACGTGGTGTGTGGATTGAATTAGGTACAGAATCAGATGGTGGCATATATGTTCGTATCGACAAAAAGCGTAAATTCTCTGCAATTGCGCTTCTTCGTGTTATGGGTCTAACAACGGATGAACAAATCAAGAAAGCTTTTGAAGGAAAAGATTTTGCACTACAGGCAATAAGTGCATTACTTGAACGTGACGAAGTAAAGACAATACACGATTCATATATTGAAATTTATAAGCGTCTACGAGATGGTGATTTGGCTACTCCAGAGAATGCTAAGGAATATGTTGACTCAATTCTTTCACCTGAACGTTATGACCTTTCTCCTGTTGGACGTTTTCGTTTCAACAAGCGTTTCGGTAAGCCAATCGATCCAAAGACAGACAAAGATGCAGCTCGTCGCACTCTTTCAAAAGAAGATATGGTTGAAATCATTAACTATTTCGTTGAATTAAATAATAATCCAAATGCTGAGGAAGATGATATTGACCACTTAGGATCACGTCGTGTTCGTTATGTTGGAGAAATGATGGCCGGTAAAATCCGTACAGGTATGATGCAAATGAAGAGAAATATTCAGGACAAGATGTCAGTTATCGACACAGACACAACTCTTCCTATTGCGATAATCAATCAGCGTCCACTACAAGCTCGTATTAAAGAATTCTTTACGACAAACCAGCTTTCACAGTTCATGAACCAAGAAAACTTGCTTGCAGAAGTGGAACATTTGCGTACACTCTCCGCCCTCGGTCCCGGAGGACTTACACGCGAACGTGCTGGATTTGAAGTTCGTGATGTTCACACGTCACATTATGGTCGTGTTTGTCCAATTCACACTCCAGAAGGTCCGAACATTGGTCTTATTTTGCGTTTGTCTAATTACGCTCGCATAAATGATTTCGGTATTATCGAAACTCCTTATGTAAAAGTTGTAAAAGGAAAAATTACAAAAGAAATTATTTATATGAACGCTCTTGAAGAAGAACGTTACATTATTGCTCATGCTGGAAATGAAGTTGATAAAGATGGAAAGTTAGTTAATCCACAAACAGAAGTTCGTAAGGATAGCCAGCCAGCTCTTGTACCGCGTGATGATGTTGATTTCATCGACGTAGCAACAAATCAAGCTTTCTCTGTTGCGACTTCTATGATTCCATTCCTAGAACACAATGACGCGACTCGCTCACTGATGGGAAGTAATATGCAGAAGCAAGCAGTACCTTTAATGTGTCCTGAGGCTCCACTTGTAGCGACAGGTATGGAAAGAGAAGCAGCGAAAAATATTGGAAGACTTGTTCTAGCTGATGAGGCAGGTGAAGTTAAATATGTTGATGCAAAGAAAATTGTCATTAAGGCCGAGAAGAAAGAATACACATATGATTTGATTAACTTTGCTCGTACAAACGCTTTTAACCTTTTCCATCAGAGACCTATAGTTTCAATTGGTGAAAAAGTTAAGAAAGGACAAGTGTTGGCGGACGCCGCAACATCAGATAATGGTCAGATTGCTCTTGGTCATAACGTTCGTGTAGCTTTCCTATCATGGAATGGTGCGAACTATGAAGATGCTATTATTCTTTCAGAAAGATTGGTTAAGGATAGTAAATTCTCATCAATTCACATTGAAGAATTCGTATGTAATGTTCGTGATACAAAATTAGGAGCAGAAATTACAACACATGACATTCCAAATGTTGGTGAAAGTAAATTAAAAAATCTTGATGAAGATGGGATTATTCGTGTTGGTGCTGAAGTTAGACCTGGGGATATTTTGGTTGGTAAAATTACACCAAAGGGCGAGACGGAACTTACTCCAGAGGAAAGACTCCTTCGTTCTATTTTCGGTGAAAAAGTTCGTGATGTAAAAGATTCATCATTAAGATTGGATCACGGAAAGCGTGGACGTATTATTGGTGTAAAAGTTTTCTCACGTGAAAGAGGGGATAATTTGGAAAGTGGAATTATCAAGCGTGTTCACATTGAAGTTGCACAAGTTCGTAATATTTCTGTTGGAGATAAATTAGCGGGACGCCACGGAAACAAAGGAGTTATCTCAACAATTCTTCCAATTGAAGAAATGCCATTCGCAGCTGATG
>Ga0265292_1002281_pt1 | contig 13698 bp, 5 predicted proteins | sample Munlanlewell296A_FD_189080 | JGI IMG/M metagenome (GOLD analysis project Ga0265292, IMG submission 189080) | Leachate microbial communities from a municipal landfill in Southern Ontario, Canada - Leachate well 296A | ecosystem: Engineered > Solid waste > Landfill > Unclassified | place: Canada...
AAAAATTATGAGGCAAGATTTTGAAGTAATGAATTTTAAGCCACAATTTTTCATTTTAAATTCTAAATTTTTCATTATATTACTACCTCAAAATAATTAACTTCCCGGTTTTTTTCTCACTGCCGCTTTCAATTAAGTACAGGTAAACGCCGGCCGCGGCATTTCCGCCAAAATCTGTGACTCCGTTCCAAGTGGTTTCGCCGGATCCACCGGTAATGCTAATGGTTTTAGCCAGTTCCCCGCGGGGATTAAAAATCCGGATGGTGCAGTTTGCGGACAAGTTTGTGAAAGTTACGCAAGTGATGCCGGCGTTAAAATTGGCCGGATTGGGATAGGCGTAAGCGGAGGCCAGGTCTGTAGCGGCAGTTAGAGGAACCACGTTTTGGGCCAGGTAATCATGGGTCAAAGCCGGACTCAAGTTTAATAAAGTTAGCAAAATAATTAAAGTTATTAATGAATGTATTCGCATGTTTGGAATTTGGTTATTGATTAGTGTTTGGTTATTGTTTCTTGTGTCTTGATTATTCATTATACCCACATTCCTTTTAAATTTCTAACGAATAATAATCAGTTTTCCTAATTTTTTATCCGTTGCGCTTTCGATTAAATATATGTAAACTCCGCTGGCGCAATTTCCGCCAAAATCAGTTTTGGCGTCCCAGGTGGCGCTGCCGCTGCTACTGGAAACCGTAATGGTTTTTAGTAAATTTCCGGCAATCGTATAAATCTTGATGGTGCAAATTGACGGCAGGTTGGTAAAAGTGATAACCGTATGGCCGGCGGATGGCTTGAAGGGCACCGGGTAAGCGTAAGCATTGGAGGGGTCGGTGGTTGGGGTAGCCATCAATACATAAGTGCCCAGCCGCGGCGCGGAGGCGTAGATGTATTGACTCTGGGTATTGACGGTTGAAGTTGGCACCCTGACCCACAGGGAACTGGTTTCATTTAGGTGGTAAATCAACAGGTCGCTGGCCTTAACTTGCGGTGATGTGCTGTCTACGTATCCATCGCTGTCAGCATCGGAATAATACATCCGCAGGGTGACATTTTTGCTTAAATCCGAAATTATTTCTGCGCTGGCTGAATAAGCCAGCGTTTCGGTAATGGAGGTTTCAATCGGGTAATGGTATGGATTGCCTTCGGCAATCACTTTTGCGTTGGCAGTGGTGATGTGGGCGGGATTAACCTGTACGGGTGAATGTACCGGGTCGCGGTTAATTTTGAAATAGCCGTTTTGCGGCAGAGTTCCGGCGGGAGAAACAATCCAGACCAGGCCGTCGGTGCTGATGGTGGTATTGGACTCGGCAGATGAGCAAATGGTAGTGAAATTGACGGAGATCGGGTTGGAAATAACCGTGCCTACCAGGTTGGCCGCGGCCGCGCCGATGCTAAAATTATAAGTGTAACCGTATTGCAGGGATTCATCCGGCACAAATGACAGGATTTTGGTGACAGTATTATAAACGGCCTCGCCGGTCACGGCGATTGAAATTGTGTTGCCGTCACGGTCGCGCACCGCGGTAAAGGCAGTTGCAAATTCAACCGTTTCGCGGAGCATTTTTTCAGAGAAGGCGGCGTTGATTACCGGCATAATATCTACGCCGATGGCGTCGGCGGAAGGAGTGTAGCTGGTGATTTCCGGAGTGGAGTTGTTGCTGGGTTGCACTCCTGCGCTTAAATTACTTTCACTGGAGGATTGGTGGGAGGTGTCGCTGGTATTTCTGGATTTGGTCCGGAAGGTATAATTTCTGACCGGTGACTCAAGCCCAACCACAGAAATTGTGCCGCTGGTTCCCCAACTTCCCAGCTCTTGCCAAACGGCAACGTCGCCCAAAAATCCGTTGGCCTGCACGTATTGCCCGCCGCTTTCCCCTTCGTGGGTGGCATAAATTGCATATTCCAGCCCGCTGGTTTCCGCCGTGGCTTTGCGCACAGTGATATCCGCGCTTAAATCGCTTGGGTTGGCGGCAGTGGGAACCAGCGGGGCATAGGGCTTGACGTATTTATACAGCGTAGCAGGCGACAGATTTTCGTTGTTGCCCTGGTTTCCAAAAGTATCGGTTTCAACAATTTTCATTTTGGAAACGTAGTCATTTCCGTCCAGGGTTGTAATGCTTACTTCACACGTAGCTGGGCTGGCGGTTCCCCCTTCGCCGCTGGTTGAGCCGGAATAATCCAGACCGTTGATTGCAGCATAAAAGACGTTGGTAGACGGGTTGATTTCCGTAAATGTCCCGTACACCGAAGCCGCGGCCGCCCCGGCTTGCGGCTGTGCAACTACCTCTGCGGTTGCTAGTTTGGCAGGAGATAAATCATCCACCGCAAAGGCATCGGTGGTGGTAACCTGGGTGCTGGAATCTGTCCCATCATTGACCAGGAATCTTATTTTTGCATTGGTGCGATGGGCATTGTTGAATCCGGCGATGTCCGAATGCCGGGTATCAAAGGTAAACGAGTAGAGCGTTCCGGAAAAATCGGCTTCGGCAGAGAGCCGGGCGCCATGGTTATCGGGCCAGCTTCCGCCCAAGCTTTCGGATTGGTCGCCATTGATCGGGGTGTACCAGCGGCTGCCGTCGTCGATAGAGTACGCAAAACTTTCCAGGGAGCAAGTTTGCCGCTGTGCGTCTTTTACCCGGAAGTTAACGGTGATAATTCCTAAGCCGTCGGTACTTTGGGATACCTGGGCGGCCGGGATGTAATAGTTGTTGGAATAGCCGCCGATGGGCGGGGTGTTGGAGGCATTCCCGGAACTACTCCATGCACTGATGGTATTGCCGGAAGCATCATAAGGATTGCGTGATTTTACTTTGAAGTTGGCGACCGCGGGGCTGCTTAATCCGGTAACCGTAATGGTGCTCCAGTTAGTTGCAGTTTTCCATACCGGAGCATCACCCAGCGTTCCGCCGGTTTGTACATACTGACTGGTAGTAGCACAATAAATTGCGTACTCCACGGCGCTGGATTCATCTGCGTAAGGGTTGACCGCAACGTCAACGGTGGTTGCGGTGGCATTGTTTACCGTGGGGGTTAAGGGTGTATAGGGCTTGACGTACTTGTAAGTAGCTGAAGGTGAGGTGTTTTCGTTAGTGCCCACATTGCCGTAGGCGTCGGTTGCAATTATCCTGACTTTAGAAACATAGTCGGCGCCGTTTAAGGGCGAAGTTGCAACTTCACAGGTGGCGGGCGTGGCGGTGCCGCTCTCGCCGGTGGTAGTACTGCCATAATCATTGCCGCTAATTCCGACGTAAAAATGGTTGCGGGAAGGATTGATTTCGGTAAATGTTCCGTAAACATTGACGGTGGTGGCGCCGGCTTCAAGCGAGGCGGTTATGTTGGCAGAAGTTAAAGTTGCCGGAGCCAGGTTGTCAACGGTGAAGGCGGCGGTGGTGGTGGTTTGGGTGCTGGAGTCAGTTCCGTCATTGAGCAAAAACCGTAATTTTGCCGTGGTTGTGTAAGTGTTGGTCAAACCGGAAACATCGGCATGCTTTGTATTAAAAGTAAATGAATAAACGGTACCGGAAAAGTCAACCTCCGAGTTATATCTTGCGCCGTTGTTGTCGGGCCAGGTACCCGCCAGGGAGGCGGAAGCATCACCGTTTAGCGGTGTGGACCAGGTGGTGCCGTCAAGAGAATAAGCAAAGCTTTCGAGAGAGCAGGACTGTGATTGGGCATCCTTGGCGCGGAAACTGATAGTCATTGTCCCCGTGCCGTCGGTACTTTGCGAGACCCGTGTGGCAGCGATGTAATAATTGCTAGAGTAGCCGCCAATGGGCGGAATGTTGGAGGCATTGCCCGTCGGGCTCCAGTCACTTAAAGTGTTGTTGGAAGTATCGCTGGGGTTGCGCGACTTTACTTTAAAGCTGTGAGATAGAGGAGAAGAAAGCCCGGTAACGGTAATCGTGCCCCAGGCCGCTTTAGTTTGCCAGACGGCAGTGCTGTCCAGCGTGCCGCTGGTCTGAACATATTTAGAGACGTAGGTGTCGTAAATTGCGTACGTGACCGCGCTGGTTTCATCTGCATGGGAGTTGATGGCAACATCCACGGTGCTGGTGGTAGCGTTGTTTACAGTAGGGGTGAGTGGAGTGTAGGGCTTGACGTATTTGTAAGTAGAGGATGGAGACGTGTTTTCGTTGGTGCCGACATTGCCGTAAGTATCGGTGGCAACAATTTTAACTTTGGAGACATAATCATCGCCATTTAAGACGGCAACGGTTATTTCCTTTGTGGCAGGGGAGGCGGTCCCGGATTCACCGGAAGCGGCAGAGCCGTAACTGCCGCCGTTTAAGGCAACATAGAAAAGATTGGAAGCCGGGTTGATTTCGGTGAATGTTCCGTAAACTGAAACCACCGTGGCGCCGGATTGCGGCTGTGTGGTTGGCTCGGCGGTGATCAAGGTTGCCGGGATCAGGTTATCAACAGCGATGGCGGCGGTGGTGGTGACTTGGGTGCTGGCATCCACCCCGTCTTGCAAAAGGAAACGGACCTTGGCGCCGGTTGCGTGACTATTGGTGAAACCGGAAACATCGGCATGCTTGGTGTTGAAAGTAAACGAATAAACGGTGCCGGAAAAATCGGTTGCCGAATTATATCTTGAGCCGTTGTTGTCGGGCCAAGTGCCCGCCAGCGAGGCCGAAGCATCCCGGTGGGTTGGGGCAGACCAGGTCGTTCCGTCGGTTGAATATTCAAATCCCTCAAGAGAGCAGGTGCGCACTTGCGCATCTTTAGCGCGAAAACTGATAGTTAGGATGCCGGAGCCATTGGTACTTTGTGATACCTGGGCTGACGGAATGTAATAATTGCTGGAGTAGCCGCCGATGGGTGGAGTATTGGAGGCGTTGGCCGTCGGGCCCCAGTTGCTTAAGGTGTTGCCGGAAGCATCGTTTGGATTTTTGGCCCTTACTTTGAAGTTGGTAGTGAGTGGAGCAGATAATCCAGTAACGGTTACCGTCCCCCAAGTGGCGGCGGTTTGCCAGACCGGGCTATCCCCCAGCGTGCCGCTGGCTTGTACGTACTGACTGGTGGTAACACAGTAAATTGCGTACGTGACAGTACTGGCTTCATCTGCGTAAGGATTGACCGCAACGTCAACGGTGGTAGCCGTGGCATTGTTTACCGAAGGGGTTAAGGGCGTATAGGGCTTGACGTATTTGTATGTAGTGGAAGGAGACGTGTTTTCGTTGGTGCCCACGTTGCCAAAGGTATCGGTTTCAACCAGTTTAACTTTGGAAATATAATCGTCGCCGTTGAGTGTGGTAACGGTAACGGCTTGAGTGGCGGGCGCGGCGGTGCCGGACTCTCCCGCAATCCCGCTGCCGTAATTTTCACCATTTACTGCGGCGTAAAAAACATTGGTGGAAGGATTGATTTCAGTAAAGGTGCCATAAACCGAAACGTTAGTAGCGCCGGCTTCGGGAGTTTGCGTCAGATTTGCGGTGGCTAATGTAGCCGGGGCCAAATTATCCAGCGTAAAACTTTCAGCCGTGGTGGCCTGGGTACTGTTATTGGCCCCATCGTTTAACCAAAACCGGACGCGTGCGGTGGTGAGGTATGCGTTGTTGAATCCGGCCAGGTCGGCGTGCTGGGTATTAATTGTGAACGAGTATACTGTTCCGGAAAAATCGGTTGCCGAATTGTAGCGTGCGCCGCTGTTATCGGGCCAGGAGCCGGAAAGTGCGGTCGAAGCATCGCCGTTTGTAGGCGCGCTCCAGCTTGAACCGCCGTTGGTGCTGTAGGCAAAAATTTCTAGTGAGCAGGTAAGCGTCCGCGCGGATTTGGCCCTGAAGTGAACGGTAACCGTACCGGACCCGTCAGTAGCTTGTGAAACTTGTGCCGCAGGAATAGTGTAATCGGAGGTGTAGCCGCCAATGGGTGGAGAGTTTGCGGCATGTCCGGCCGCGCTCCAGCCGCTAAAGGTATTTAAAGCCGGATTACTTGGGTTCCGGGAAATTACCTTGAAATCGTTCAGTGAATTGGTCAGACCCGTAATGGTAACCGTTCCCCAACTGCTGGTGGTTTTCCAGTAAGCGCTGGCGCCAAGCGTACCGTTGCTTTGCACGTATTTACTTTCGTTGTCATCAAAAATGGCATATTCCACAGCGCTGGTTTCACTGGCATGGGGATTGATGGTTAACTGGACCGTAGTGGCGGTGGCATTGCTTACAGTGGGCGCAAGCGGAGTGTAAGGTTTTACGTATATATATGTGTTGGAAGGAGAAGTGTTTTCGTTGGTGCCCACGTTGCCAAATGTATCGGTTTCAACAATTTGTATTTTTGAAATGTAGTCATTACCGTCTAATGTTGCAACCGTTACTTCCTGGGTTGCGGGAGCGGCGGTGCCGCTTCCTCCAGTGGTTCCGCTGCCGTAATTGCCGCCGTTGAGTGCGGCATAGAAAACATTGGTGGAGGGGTTGATTTCTGTAAATGTGCCGTAAACCCTGACGGTGGTGGCGCCGGCTTCCGGTGTGGTGGTGGTTTCTGCTGTGATCAGGCCGGCGGGGGACAGGTCGTCTACCGTGAAAGCATCGGTGGTGGTGGCCTGGGTGCTGGAATTTACTCCGTCATGCAAAACAAATCTTACTTTTGCGCCGGTTAAATATTGGCCGTTGAATTCGCTGATATCAGCGTGTTTAGTGTTAAAGGTAAATGAGTGTACCGTGCCGGAAAAATCAGTGGCAGATGAGAATCTGGCTCCGCCGTTATCCGGCCAGCCGCCGCCCAGCGCAGCGGACGCGTCTCCCGGCGTATACCAGGTGTTGCTGTCCGGGCTGTATTGAAAGCTTTCTAAAGAGCAGGTTTGAGCTTGGGCATCCTTGGCGCGGAAACTGATGGTCAAAGTCCCGGAGCCGTCGGTGCTTTGCGATACTTGTGCGGTCGGGATGTAGTAATTATTAGTGTAGCCGCCGATGGGCGGGGTGTTGGAAGCACTGCCCGGGCTGCTCCAATCGCTGAAGGTGCTGTCATGGTTTGGATTTTTTGCCCGGGCTTCAAACGTTGTATAAAGGGGGACACCTAAACCGGTTACCGTTTTGGTGCCCCAGGTTGCTTGGGTTTGCCAGGTTGCACTACTGCCTAAACTTCCGTCGCCCTGAACGTACTGGCTGTGGGTTGTGCTGTAAAGAGCGTATTGGACCAGCGCACTTTCGTTGGCGTGAGCGTTGACCGCAATATCCACCGTGCTGGCGGTGGCGTTGGTGACTGTGGGGGTGAGTGGGGTGTAGGGCTTGACGTATTTTACCGCGGCCGGAATGGTAGTGGTTTCGTTGGTTCCAAGATTGCCGTAAAGATCGGTGGCGTGAATTTTTATTCCTGAAATGTAATCCGCCCCGTTGAGCGTTGGCACGGCTGCTTCGCAGGTTGCGGGACTGGCGGTGCCGGACTCCCCGGTAGTGCCGGAACCGTAACTGCCCCCGCTGTAGGCAACATAGAATGAGTTGGTTGACGGGTAGGCCTCAGTAAATGTTCCGTAAACGCTTACCGAATTGGCTCCGGCCTGCGGTTGGGAAGCTACTTCAGCCGGGGTCAGCGTGGCCGGTTTTTTATTGTCGGCCACAAAAACCTCGGTGGTGGTAGATTGATAACTATTGTCATAAGTGTCGTTTAATAAAAATTTAAATTTTGTGCCCGTGATCATTTCTCCCAAAAAACCGGGCAGGTCGGCATGTTGGGTATTAACCGTAAACGAATAAACTTCACCGGTAAGGTTGGCTTCAGAAATAAAGCGCGCCCCGCCATTATTCGGCCAGGTTCCACCCAGTGCACCGGATACATCCCCATTGGCCGGAGTCAGCCAGCTGGTGCCTTCGTTGGTGCTGTAATAAAAACTTTCCAGCGAGCAGGTATGGCGTTCGTTGTCTTTGACCCGAAAGTTAACCGTGAGCAGGCCATTGCCGGCCGCGCTTTGGGTAACCTGGCTGGAAGGAATGTAATAGTCCAGCGTATAGCCGCCAATGGGAGGAACATTGGCAATGGACGCCCCCGCGCTTAATTCGCTGGTGGTAGTTCCGGTGGTGTCATTAGGATTGCGGCCCCGCGTTTTGAATATGTAGGTTGAAATTGGCGGAGATAGGCCGGTTACCTCAACGGTTATTCCCCAGGCAGCGCGGGTCCGGTAGATTTCACTTGCGCCCAGAGTTCCGTCGGCTTGCACAAATTTATTTTGCGTGGTTTCGTAAATTGAATAAGTCACGTTGTCGTTTTCGGCGGATTGTTTGTTTACGGTTGCGTTTAAGGAAGAGTTGCTGACAAAAGCCACGGTGGGGGCCGGCGGAGTGTAGGGCTTGACGTATTTGAAGGTTTCAGTCGTCAGCGTGACTTCGCTGGTAATATATTCTCCGGATAAATTACTGTGTTCGCATTTTATTTTACTGATGTAATCATAACCGGAGAGAGTGGCCCCGGCGGCGGTTTCCTGGGTGGCGGGATTGCTGGTGCTGCTTTCCCCCGCCGTGGCCGCGCCAAAATCCCCGCCATTAAGTGCCAGATAAAACCGGTTTAAGTTTGGCGCCGCATCCAGGAAAGAAGTTTTCAGCCCGACCGTGGTTGAACCGGCACTGGCCTGCGAGGCAATGTGAATTGCCTGGTCAACGGACATAGCTTCGCAAGTTATAGCGACATTGTCTAACTGTACTCCCTGTGCACCGGTGGAGTGCAAAAAGGACTTAAACAAAAACTTTAGGCTGCCGTACGGGAAAGACGCGGCGTTGGTATTGATTTCGGTCGCAGTGTTGGACTGGGTATAGGTACCGTCGGCGGTTTCCCAGGTAGAGCTGCCGCTGTTCCAGTATTGCCAGCTGGTGCCGGCATTGTTAGAAATAACGTATTTAATTTCGCCGCTGTTTTTGGTTGCAGTTTCGGCAAAACGTGAAAGCGAAACAAAACCTTGTGCCTCGGACGTGATTGGCTGGATAGTTGGATTATCCTGCGGGTAGGTATAGATTTCAGCAGTACTGACAATGGCGGTGGGTTCGGGAGTTGCGTACTGCCTTACTCTTACCCAATCGTAGGCAATGTCATCAACGTTATTGCGCCATGAAATGGCACCGGTCCAGTATCCCAACATGATGTAGAAGCGACGGTTCCAGGTGCCGGTAGTTGCGCGGCTCCCTAAAGTATTATATGAAGTATCTTTGGTAAACAGCCTGATCCCGCTGGTCCCCATGAATTCCATGCCGTGGATATAGAGCGTATTAAAGCTGGGGGTATTGTATACATATAGGCCGCCGATTAAATTAAACCCGGTAGTGGAGGCGTCGGCCGCATAGCCCAGGAAGTAAAACCGCATGGTTGAGCCCGTGCTGGTGGACATGTTTATGACACAGGCATCCGGGGTGGTATTGCCGCTATAGATCCGGTCCCGGCCGACAATTGTGATGCCGGAACCGTATTCCAGCGTGGCGGTGGCCGCGCTGCCGGTCCACTTGCATTTGGTTTCAATTATGGAATTTTGGGAAAAGGCATCGACCGAGGTTGTGGTATACGCACAGCCGGAAGAAATGTTCAAATAACTGCCGCTTACTACATAGTTAGAAGCAAAAACGGGCCCGCCGGTGGTGGTCCAGATTCCGGTGTTGATAGCGGTGCCGTTAAAGTCGTCAAAAAATGAAAAAGTGCTTTCTCCGCTGGAGGTAGTGGTGGCGCTGGAATTACCGTAATACAGGTAAATGGTTTTGGTGCTGGCGGCCTCAACCGTAGGAATTTTTACCCAAAGAATGGCGGTGTCGGTGGTGTGGTCAAAAGATTCGGTAAAATGGTACAGCAAGGCAGTTTTGTCTGAATCTGTAAACCTAATGTCGCTGCCGTCTGCATTTACGTGGCTCCAAAAACTGGTGTTACTGCTGGCGATGGTAATTTTTATCTGATAATTTGAAAGCGCCGAGCCGGTATTGGTTACCTCAATGGTTTGCCGGTAACCCCAGCTGGTGTTGAAAAAATCGCTTTTCAGCTGTGCGGCTCCGCCGGAAAATTCAATTTTGGTGCTGTTGTAGGTATATTTGGAAGAATCCGTAAAGTCCCAGTTTTTTTGCGTGGCAGCCCAAGCTACCAAGGTGGTGGACAAGAATAGCAGTACGGCAACCAGGGGGAAGAGAAGTTTTTTGTAGGTTATTTTCATTGCCTCTGCTAGCTTTGCTTGGAAAAAACTGCATACATTAATTATGTCTTTCAAAAGTATAGTGAACTTAAGAGTAAGTTGCAACTGCTTTTGAAATTGTTGTATACCTGGACCCGCCGGCGCGTATATAATTTACTTATGCCGCTTTATAAGGCCGAAGCTATAAACATTAAAGTTATCCCTTTTGCAGAAACCGACAAGCTGTTGACAATATTTTCGAAAGAAAAAGGCAAGCTTAACCTCATTGCCAAGGGAGCGCGCCGCACCAGTTCCAAGTTTGGCGGCCGCTGCGAAATTTTGGCGCATAATTTTTTATTGGCGGCACAGGGTCGTAGTTTGGACATATTGAGCCAGGCGGAAACTATTGATACGTTCCAGGAAATCCGTGATAAACCGGCGGCGTTTGCGTCCGCGGCTTATCTGGTGCGTATTTTGAATGACTTTTTAGGGGAAAAAGTAAACAACTTGTTATTGTTTGATGTTTTCCTGGGTTGTTTGCGCGGGTTGCGCGCGAGGTTGGATCCGGGTTTGGTCACGGCGGCCTTTGAGGCCAAATTTGTACAGGCCGAGGGCCTGTTCCCGGTCATTGATCGTTGCGCGCATTGCGGGCGCCGCCTGAAAAAAAAGCCCGAAAAAGTTGCTTTCAGCCGGGTGGCGGGAGGGATTGTTTGCCAACCTTGCAGTAAAAAAGTTCCGGCTCTCCAGCAGATTCATTATAAAATTTTAGAAGTGGCGCAAGGATTGCGCGATACAGATTTGGAAATTTTTTCGGAAGGTGGGGCGGGCGATAAAAAGCAGATCCCGGGCAGCTTGGAATTAAAAGAATTAAGCCGTATTTTTGTGCCTTATATCAGCGAGCATTTGGGAAAAGACGTTTCTGATTGGAGAAAAATATAACCCATGAAACCTTTGGCTTGTAATTATTACATTACGGCGCGCTGCAACGCGGCTTGTGAGTTTTGTTCACACTGGCGGGAAGAAGAACCTTTAAAAGAGGAAGCCGGGACCGAAGTAATCCTGCGCAATTTACGCGGGTTAAAATTGCTGGGAGTACATTATCTGGACATTACCGGCGGAGAACCGTTGTTGCGCGACGATCTTCCGGAAATATTGGCTTACGCCAAAAAATTAAAGTTATTTACGGTGCTGACAACCAATTGTGCCCTGTTTCCAGCAAAGGGAGAAAAAATCGCGCAACACTGTGACCGGTTGCTCTTTTCGCTTGATTTTCCAGACGCGGAACAACACAACCGGAGCCGCGACGCCGAATTATTTGCAAATGTATTAGAAAGCATAAAAATTGCAAAGCAGGTTGGCCGGCGGCCGATTATCAATTACACGCTGACCCGGGATTCGGTCCGGTTTTTGCCGGAAATGGAAGACCTGGCCAGGCGGTACGGAGTTTTGGTATGGTTGAATCCAGTGTATGCGTCCCCGGCGCACGAGGGCTTGACCCCGGATTCTTTGGCTTACGTCGCCTATTTTTTGAAGAAAAAAAGTTTTGCCGGAAACGCGGCGGCACTGCGGCTTTTAAAACATTGGGGAAATAATCCGGCCTGGCCGGTCTGCCAGGCGGCGCGCTCGGTTATTACTATCACGGCGGATTCATATGTAGTGGCCCCGTGTTACTATTTTCCGGCGGTAAAAATAAAAATTGACCGTAACCTGAAAGATATTTTTAATAGCCCGGAATATTGGCGGGCGCGCCCCACCCAGGGCAAAGACAGTGTTTGTTCCGGTTGCCTCAACTGGGGTTATATGTTACCATCGTTTTGGTTTCGGCTGGATCGGTACTTTTTCTTGAATTTGTATTCCGGGATGCAGTTATTGATGAAGGAGTTTTTGGCCAACAGGTAGTAGTTTACACCCAAGGAGGTCCGCAATATGAAAATAGTTATGTTGAGCCCATTTTTCTATCCCCATACCGGTGGCACCGAAAAATACGTAAAAGACCTTTCCACTGCTTTGAGCAATGCCGGCCACGAAGTTACCGTGATCGGCTGCAACCTGCCGGCGGAGAAAAACGCTCCCGCTGAAGAGCAGATGGGAAATTTTAAAGTTATACGCTTGCCGGCGGGGCTGTGGTTTGATTATTTGCCCGCCACCAAGAAAAAATTTGATATCAAAATGCTGGAAGGGTATGACATTGTGCATTGCCACGTGCCGCCGTTTGGTTTTTTGCGCGAGGTTTTGGGGAAAGTAAAACAGCCCGTAGTAGTTACCTATCACTGTGACGTAACCGTTTCCGAAAAATATTATGGAGTTAGAGTTCCGAAACTATTGATTAAGGCAGTGGAGGCGTCTGCCAATTTTTATGCCCGCCGCCTTTTGCGGCGCGCCGACGCGGTTTATAACACTACCAAAACCTATGCGGATAGTTCGCCGGTACTAAAAAATCTCCCCAATGTGCGGCATATCCCGATTGGGCTTTTCCATGAAGCGATGGACGAGATGCAGTGCAAACTGGGCCTCTCTGAAAAAGACAAAAATCCCCGCCAGATTTTGTGGCTGGGCCGGATGGCGGGCAACAAAGGTTGTGATTATACCGTGAAGGCCATGCCCAAAATTTTGGCCAAATTCCCGGATACAAAACTGGTTATTTGCGGCGACGGGGAAGAAAAGGCATATATTAACGGTATTATTGATCAGTTGGGCGTGCGTAGTTCAATCGAAATATTGGGAACGGCAACTTTTGATAAATTGGTAGAGTTATATTACAAATCGTTGGTTTACGTGTTTCCTTCTATCAACCGGTTAGAGGCTTTTGGCATTGTGCAATTGGAAGCGATGGCAAATTGTACGGCCGTGGTTTGCACTGACATTCCCGGCCCCAATGCAGTGATGGATCCGGGCAAGACCGGTTTGATTATTCCCAAACAAGATCCCGCTGCCATTGCCAATGCGGTGATTTCTTTGCTTTCCGATCCGCAAAAAGCCATTGAAATGGGGAAAGCCGGCCGCCGGCTGGTGGAGCAAAAATACGAATGGAAAACCATTGCAGGGCAGGTGGAGTCGCTTTATAAGGAAGCCCTGGCGAAGAAAAAATGAAAATCCTCGTTACCGGCGGAGCGGGTTTTATCGGTTCCAACATTGTTGATGCTTATGTGGAGGCCGGGCATGCGGTGGTGGTGGTGGACGATTTGTCTTCCGGGAAAAAATCCAACCTTAACCCCAAAGCCAAATTTTATCAATTGGATATTACTTCACCCGAATTGGCCAAGGTTTTTGCGGCGGAAATGCCTGACATAGTTAACCACCACGCGGCGCAAATTGATGTTCGGAAATCAATTGCTGACCCGGCGCTGGACATAAAAATAAATATCATTGGCGTGGTAAATGTTTTAAATTGCTGCCGGGCAATTGGCGGCGCAAAAGGGAAATTGCCCAAAATTATTTTTTCTTCCACTGGTGGGGCGCTGTACGGTGAAGTAAAAGACTGCGCGCGCGAAGACGACCCGCTTTTCCCGGTTTCGGCTTATGCTATTGATAAACGCGCGGCAGAAATGTACCTTTTTGCTTACGCCGAAAATTACGGCATAAAATACACAATTTTGCGCTACGGCAATGTTTACGGTCCGCGGCAGGATCCG
>Ga0265292_1002282_pt1 | contig 13696 bp, 15 predicted proteins | sample Munlanlewell296A_FD_189080 | JGI IMG/M metagenome (GOLD analysis project Ga0265292, IMG submission 189080) | Leachate microbial communities from a municipal landfill in Southern Ontario, Canada - Leachate well 296A | ecosystem: Engineered > Solid waste > Landfill > Unclassified | place: Canada...
GCCGCGAAGCGGCCTGAGCTAACACCTTGCGTCAATTCATTTCCCCTTTAACCCCTTTTCTTGACGCAATGAAATCCTTAGTGTTTGGTGGTAAAATAAGTTCGAACCTTTTTGAAGATGGGCACATATCCCCGAGCTGTCGGGTCGGCGCGAAGCGCCGACCAAGCGTTTTGGCCTTCCCCACGGACTTTTTTAAACACAAAAAACACAGAACAAAACACGGGTTGATATTATTTGACCTATTGCTTCGGGATAGTTACGGATATATAAATAATTAATGCCTAATAAATTTTTCCTCTACGCCCGCAAGTCTACTGATGTTGAAGATAAACAAGTCATGTCTATCGAAGCACAACTTACAGAGCTTCGTGAGTTAGCCAAGAGAGAAAATCTTGAGGTCGTTGAAGAATTAATTGAAAAGAAATCTGCAAAAATCCCGGGAAGAGAAATATTTAACTCCATGCTTAATCAAATCGAAAAGGGCCGCGCAAACGGTATTCTCTCTTGGCATCCGGATAGACTTGCTCGTAATTCGGTGGATGGAGGAAGAATTATCTATTTATTAGACATAAATAGGTTGTCTGCCCTCAAATTTAATACTTTTTGGTTTGAGCCAACTCCTCAAGGAAAGTTCATGCTTTCAATTGCCTTTTCTCAAAGCAAATATTATGTCGATAGTTTAAGTGAAAACACCAAAAGAGGTCACCGTCAAAGAGCCAGAAATGGCTATATCATGGGTAAAGCTCCCCTTGGGTATTTAAATGATTCTAGAAATAAAACAATTGTGGTTGATAAAAGAGTTTCTCCTGTAATTATCAAAGCTTTTGAAATGTATTCCAAGGGAGATATCATGCTTAAAGATGTTGCTTTATTTCTGGCTCAAAAAGGAGCGATTAACAATAAAACTGAGAGGCTAAGAACCGACAGGACAAATAAAATACTAACCAATACCTTTTACTTTGGAATATTTACGTATGACGGTGAGGTGTATGAGGGCAGACACGATCCAATTATCTCAAAGCAACTTTTTGATGAGGTACAGGAAGTGCTAAAAAGAAGAAATCACGGCTGGCAAAAAGCCAAGGTTGAAAGAGTCCCTAAACCCTACTTAAGACTTTTAAGGTGTGGTGAGTGTGGGATGGGAATAAGTGGCGATTTTAAAGTGAGGCATTACAAAAACGGAAATTGTAGCCATTTTAATTACTATAGATGCAGCAAAAAGAATAAAAGTATTAAATGCCATCAGCCGCATATCCGTGAAGAAGAGTTGGACACTCAACTCACCACACTCATCAAAAAGTATTCTTTAAGACAAGTTTGGGCAATAAAAATGAATAAGAAATTAGACGAAGAACAAAAAGACATTGCCCAATCTTCCCTTGCCGTTAATAATTTGAAAAGAAAAGAGATAGAAGCTATTGATATTAAACTCAAGCTTCTTCTTGATTCATATCTTGACCAGATAATAGATAAAGAAAATTTTCAGGAAAAGAAGCTTGAACTTGTCTCCCAAAAGAAAACTTTTGAGGAGCAAATTATTAACAATACAAAAAGGCAAGGGAGTTGGATCGAACCAATGAGAAACTGGATATCCGAAGCCAGTGAAGTAGATCAAATAATATCAACAGACAATAAAGACGAAAAAAGATCACTCGCCTCAAAAATCTTCGGCTCGAACCTACTACTAGAAAACAAAAAAGTCCGTGGGGAAGGCCAAAACGCTTGGTCGGCGCTTCGCGCCGACCCGACAGCTCGGGGATATGTGGTCGCGCCTGGATTCGAACCAGGGACTTCTTCGATGTGAACGAAGCGCCCTACCGCTGGACCACGCGACCTAAAGGTATATTTAACTTTATAGTTTATCATTTCTTGGTTTGCATTTACATAATTGACATAACCATTCATTGATGTATAAATAATTAATGTTTGTCCCAAATACATGCAATATTCTAAAGAGGTCCCTCTTGGTTTTTCCTACGACGACGTTCTTCTTATACCCCAATACTCGAAAATAAAAAGCCGTTCAGATGTAGACCTGTCCACTCAAATTACCCCACGGGTAAAATTAATAATTCCCCTAATTAGTATCAATATGACAGATGTCACGGGAGTAGAGATGGCCATAGCACTTGGAAAACTTGGGGGGTTGGGATTTTTGCCAAGATTTTTTTCTCCTGAAAAACAAGCAGATATGGTTATGCAAATTAAGAAAAGCGGTGTCTATGCCGGAGCAGCAATAGGTTGCCGTCAAGGCTATTTGGACAGAGCTGAAAAACTGGTCAAGGCGGGAGCCGACATTTTAACCCTAGACGTAGCCCATGCACACATGCTACAAGCACTTGAGGCAACTGCCGAACTAAAACGAAGATTCGGCAAATCCGTAGATATAATCGCAGGAGTTGTTGGAACTGAAAAAGGGGCCGATGACTTATTTAAAAACGGCGCGGATTCCGTGCGAGTCGGTGTCGGACCCGGAACAATTTGTATCACTAGAGTTGTTACAGGAAGCGGAGTTCCTCAAATCACAGCTTTAACAGATGCTGCGCGTGCCGCTCGAAAATGGAAAAGAACTATTCTTTGTGATGGTGGAACAAAAAATTCCGGAGATATTGTCAAAGGCCTCGCAGCCGGGGCGTCGGCTGTCATTATCGGCAGTCAATTTGCCGGAACAGACGAAGCGCCCGGGAAAATAGTTGTTATAAACGACAAAAAGTTTAAAATTTACAATGCCTCCACATCCCCCGTCGAAAAGAAGAATCATAAAAAAATCAACGGAAATGAACTGGGTAAAAATTACACAAAGCAAATCGAGGGGGTTGAAAGTTTGGTCCCATACAAAGGCCCTTTAAAACAGGTGATAGAAATGATGTCAGCCAACGTTCGTTCGGGATTAAGCTACTCCGGAGCAAAAAATATTCCCGAACTTTGGAAAAAAGCAAAGTTTATTCAAATTACTTTCATGGGTCAAAAAGAAAGCGGGGCCCATGATGTGATACAATCGCCGGGTAAATAGAATGCAACAGGAAGGCACAATAACCAATATCTCCCCAATCGACGGGAGGTATACAGATGTAACTAGCCCTCTAAGAAACTATTTCTCAGAACACGCTTACCTTAGAGCCAGTTTAAGAATTGAGATCGAATACTTCGCCTTTCTTTCTAAAATAAAAATCTTCAAACCCTTGACACCAAAAGAAAAAGGACTTATCAAAAAAATATATCTTAATTTCACCCCTGCAGAGGCTATTAAATTAAAAACGGCTGGGACTCCGGACGGCCTGAGGATTCACGATTTAAAAAGCATTGAGTACTACTTAAAAAGCGCTTTACAGAACACCTCCCTTTCCAATACCACCCAATGGATACACTTCGGTCTAACCTCTAATGACATAGTTGACAACGCTTACCGATTGATGATTAAAAATGCCTTAAGCGAGATTCTTATTCCGGAAATTCAAAATCTTCTTACGATTCTAAACACCATTGCCCATAAACACGCAGGACTTCCGATGTTGGGACGGACCCACGGGCAGCCGGCAGTTCCAACTACATTTGGAAAAGAAATGGCCGTATTTTCTACCAGAATTGAAAAGGAATTAAAAAATCTAAAAAACAGAAAATTTTACGGCAAATTCGGAGGCGCGGTTGGAAATTGGAACGCATTAAAGTTTGCATTTCCAACTGCGGATTGACCATCCCTCTCCACGAGGTTTTTAAAACATCTTGGGCTTGAACATTCCAAAATAACGACACAAATCGCTCCCACCGAGGATCTAATAGAGGCCTTTCAAAACATTTTTAGAATTAACTCAATTATCATTGATTTCAATCAAGACATTTGGAGATATATTTCTGATGAATGGCTCATTCAAAAAGGTAAAACCGGGTTTGTAGGTTCTTCAACTATGCCACAAAAAATTAACCCGCTTGAGTTTGAAAATAGCGAGGGAAATTTAGTCATGGCAAACGGGCTATTTGAAACGTTTTCCAGAAAACTTCCCATAAGTAGACTCCAAAGGGACATATCAGACAGCACAGTTTTGAGAAATATTGGAGTTGCCTTTGCTCACAGTCTTGTTGCATACAAAAGCTGTGTCAAAGGTCTTGAAAGTATGTCTCCCAACAAAGGAAAAATACTCGAAGATCTTAACGAAGACTGGTCAATTCTAAGCGAAGCCTTACAAACGCTTCTCCGAAAGAATGGAAAATCTGACGCCTACGAGAGTGTGGCGACTCAAATCAGAGGCAAAAAAATGAACAAAGATGATTGGATAAAATTAATAGACTCATTAGATATTTCTAAGCAAGGAAAAGCCAAGTTAAGAAACCTTGCACCGGAAAATTATATAGGCTTGGTAAATTTTAATATATGAATAATACCCGCCTCAATAGTATCTCTGTCGTCGGTGGAGCATTTGGAGACGAAGGAAAAGGGAAAGTAGTCGATGAAATTTGCCACACACTTATTAAGCGCTTTGACAAAGTTATCGTTTATAGGTGGAACGGCGGCTCAAATGCAGGTCACACCGTCGAGGTTCAAAATAAAAAATTTGTTCTTCACCAAATTCCTTCCGGGGCTCTGATTGAAGGTGCCACCTGCATCTTGGGCAAGGGCATGGTTATTCACCCCGGAGATTTGGTTTTTGAACTGGCCACTATTCGGGATAACAGCGAAATTAAAACCGACATTATTGTCGATGAAATGACTCCCCTGTCACTTGATACCCACCGGGCCTTTGAATTATCTTTGAAAAAGAAAGAAGAAGGCGGAGCCGGTTCTACGGGAAGAGGTATTTCGCCGGCCTATGCGGACGTTATCTACCGCCATCCCCTAAGAGCCAGAGATTTGTTGGCTAAAAACTGGAAAGAAAAATTCGAAAAACACTATCTGCTTTATAGGTCACTTATTTCCGGCTTGGGAGATGATTTGGCCAAAACACAAGTCAATTCTCTTTCCGAAGGAACTCAAGAAGTTGGAAACAAAACCAAATTCATCAACAAAATTTCCGGGCAAAGGGACCGGATCGGCAAATACATTAAAAATGTCTACAACCTGGTTAAGGAAAACTGGAACTCAAAAGTCCCATTTGTTTTTGAAGGAGCTCAGGGAGTTGGGCTGGATTTACGATGGGGAGTTTACCCCGATGTTACGGCTTCCGATCCCACGCCCTCGGGAATATTCAGTTCAACCGAAGGGCTAGTTAATCCCGAAACTATTGAAATCAGGGCCAATGTTTATAAAGCCACTTACACTTCAAGCGTTGGCAAACGAGTTTTACCTACGAAAATGAATGAAAAATTAGCCGCAAGAATAAGGGAGGATGCCAACGAATATGGTGCCACTACCAAACGTCCAAGAGATATTTATCATCTTGATTTGCCGGCGCTTTCTTTTTTCTCAAAAGTTTCAATGGCCACTCACATGGTTCTTACCCATCTTGACATATCGTATCCGGACACTCCGGTTAAAGTTTGCACAAAGTACGTAAACAAAAAAGGACAACGGCTGGATTACCGGCCTGATCAGGAATTTCTAAATCATGCTCTCCCGGTTTATGAATCATTTAAACCCTGGGACGGGAGTAAAATAAAAAATTCCACAAATATAAATTGCCTCTCACTTTCGGCAAAAAAATATATTAAATTCCTTTCTCAGACCCTAAACCTCTTACCCCTAATGCTGACAACCGGTCCCAAACGGGAATCCGTCATCAATTCAAACTACCTCTTGTTCTGACCTGCTCCAACTAAATATAATGAACTTATGTTCAGGCGTCTTGGTGCATTTTTTTTGGATATATTGGAAGTCCTCGTTTTCGCGATAGGAATATTTTTCTTTGTCTACCTTCTTATTATGCGTCCCCATAAAATAAAGGGCGCTTCAATGTCCCCGACATATTTGGACAGTGAATTTTTGCTTACGGAAAAAGTATCATACTATTTACATGAACCCGAAAGGGGTGACGTTGTGGTTTTCAAACCGCCGGTATCGGAAGACGAATACATAAAAAGAATTATTGCTCTTCCCGGCGATACGGTTTCGATTATTAACGGAAAATTTTACATCAACGGAACACTTCTTAAAGAAAGCTATCTCGGTCCGGATGTTTATACCTCGGGCAGTACCTATTTGGAGGAGGGCGCTCAAAAGACAATCCCCGAAGGAAGTTATTTAACGGTAGGTGATAATAGGGATCATTCTTTCGATTCCCGGAGTTGGGGACCGATAACAAAAGAGGTTATTGCCGGACGGGCCTGGATCATCTATTGGCCGCCCAAAAAAGCCGGAGTTGTAAAGCCGATTGACTACTAAACGTCAACTGACTACCGCTTTGTAAATCTTCTGGAATCTTTCTTCGGTTTCTTCCAACCCGCCTTTAAATATCAAAACAAATCTTGTTTCTCTTCGGGATCGGATCAGGCGTATTTTGGAAGCTTTTTTCTCATCCTCTATTCCTTTGTTTAAGGCCACTTCCATCTCTTCCTGCATCTTATCAAGCTCTTCGGATACTATCCTTAATTGGTCTTTCCTTATTCCCAGCCCAACCATAGATTGCTTGGACTTGGCTTTCATGCGTCTTGCCAGTTCCTCAGCTTTTCTCACCGAACCGCTTTCTTTTAAAATGACTTTATAGGCTTCAACCATCAAACCCTGGTCTTCAATCGCGGCCAGAGCTCTTGCGTGCCCTTCCGAAATAAGACCCGAAAGAAGCCCGTCCTTTAGGGCATCCGGCAAAGAAAGAAGCCTAATGGAATTTGAAACATAAGCTACCGATTTTCCAATTCTCACGGCAATTTCACTTGTAGTTAAGCCAAACTCGCTCATCAGTCTCTCAAATCCCTTTGCTCTATCAAGAGCATTAAGATCCACTCTTTGAACATTTTCCACCAGGGCCATCTCAAGCATGCCCTTCGGCGAGGTCTCTCTAATAATGACCGGCACATGAGTTAGTCCCGCCAACCTTGAAGCTCGCCATCTCCTCTCCCCGGCAATGATTTGAAAACCTGCCGGAGTCTTGGCAATAACCAAGGGTTCCAATATCCCGTGCTCTCTAATCGAGTCTGCCAAATCAACCAGGCTTTCCGGAGTAATCGCTCCTCTTGGTTGAAGAGGGTTTGCCTGCAATTGATTGACGTCTATCTGAATTACTTCTTCTGCCATATTATTTCACCACCGATACTACTTTCTTACCCCTTTTCTGACTAAATTTCACCACTCCACTGACTATCGAATAAAGTGTATGGTCTCTGCCAACCTTGACTCCGTCGCCTGCCGCGAACTTTGTGCCTCGCTGGCGGATGAGTGTATTTCCAGAAGTTACCTTTTGACCATCGCTTGTCTTTAAACCCAGTCTTTTCCCCGAAGGACTGACGTGCTGCTTTGCTTTCCCCGATGCTTTATGTGTCGACATGACTTATGCAATATAGACAATATTTTCACGGATGTCAAGAGACTAGAAAGGTATAGATTGATATATTCAGGAGAGTTTTTCAATTAAAAGCCTGGTGTATTTGGGTCTGAAGCCCCAATGTTTTCGGTAGCGGGATTTGGCTTTATATTTTAAACCGTGGATTTTTTTGCCTTTTTCAACTTCCGCTAAGACTTTTATCTTAATTTTGACATCCTTTAATACCGGTTTACCGACTTTAACGGCTTCCCCGTCCACAAACAAAAGCACCTCGGGCACAACCTTCTTAACATCTGAAATTTTGTCAACCAAAATCTCTTCCCCTTCAAAAACCTTGTATTGATGCCCCTGTATTCTTATTACCGCGTATTTCTTTTGTTTTTCCATATTGTTTACTTTTGATATTGTAGCCTTAAATATGAATTTTCTCAAGAAGAAGTATTTTTCTTTGCCCCGTTGGCAATCCCCAATCCGATCATTGTTGCCACTAACGAGGAGCCTCCGGCTGACAATAACGGAAGAGGAATTCCCGTAATTGGAAGTAGGCCCATATTCATGCCTACATGAATACTGATTTGGACAAATAAAACCAAAAATAACCCTGACAAATAGGCTCTGGCCGAGGGTCCTCTTGAATTTTCCATTAATACGGTCAATCTAAAAAGAATTACAAATAATCCCAGAAGGACGAGTGCCGCCCCCACAAAACCCATCTCCTCCGCAATAGAAGCAAATATAAAATCCGTTTGTCTCTCGGGTAAAAATGAAAGTTGTGTCTGGACTCCTTTTCCCAAACCCCTCCCAAAAAGCTTCCCCGAACCGACGGATATTTTCGATTGAATCGAATTGTAACCTTTACCCAAAGGATCACCGGCGGGATTTAAAAATGTCACGACCCTGGATTTTTGGTACGGGGCCAAGGCCGTCCAAAATACAGGTATCAACATCATCGTTACTACAATAATCCAGAGAAAATATCTCTTTTTAATGTTTGCCGCCAATAATATTCCCACAAAGCCCGCGGCCGTTATCAAAGCGACACCAAGCGAAGGCTGAACCAAGATTAATCCCAAAGGGATTAAAAATAGCAAGATAATACCAAACAACTTTTTTGCATTCAAATTTTGTTCCGTCAACCTGTTGGCAAAAAATACCAGTAATAACGGCCGGACAAACTCCGCGGCCTGTATGGAAAAGTCGCCGATAGGAATCCATCTAACCACCCCTCTTGTTACTCTTCCTATTATTAGGGTGGCGGCAAGAAGAATGATACTGACAATGTAAAAATGTCCGGAAAAAAGAGAGATGATGTCGAAATCGATTTGAGAAAAGACAATATAAGATATTATCCCGAGTGCTATGTAAATAAAATACGTGGGAAATATCGTTGGCGCAATCGATTTCAAAACCACACCGGAGAGTACTATCAAAAATATTAAAGCCAGCACTATCGGCAGATCAAACTTTTTAAACATTGGCAACTTTAAAATTACCCTTTGAAATATTGCGTATTTGCGCTTTTTTTATTAACCATTGAGTATCTTTATTATCCTCAGGAAGCCATTCATTCCAAAGATCAACTTTCTGAGTAAGAACCATACCCATATTTTTCCTTTCACCCTGAATCTTCCTTACCAAATCCCGCAACTTAGCTTCCGCCTCCAACTGGGGTGTAATGGTTGTATCCAATTTATCCTCTTTTTGACCCCAGAATACATCCTTAACGTTTATTTCATTTTTTACTAATACCTGAAAATCTTGAAGTGGTTGGGGATATGTTGTTGCTAGGGAAAGCAATGGACGGCGAACAGGTAGCCCTCCTTCTTTTCTAAGAGAATGACCTTTCTCAACAACATTTCTTACAATCTGCATTTCACCTAGTATCTTAGTATCCTCTTCACCCAGTATCTTAGCCTTGGGCCAATCCACAAGGTGGACTGATTCCTCTTTGCTTAAATTTTTATAAATCAACTCTGATAAAAAGGGAGTAAATGGAGCCATCAGTTTACTTAAAGTAACAAGGGTCAAATAACAAGTTTCATAAAAAGCCAATTTATCTTTCTCGGACTCTGCCGCCGGTCCTACTCTATCGCGGGAACGCCTGATATACCAAAGTGACAGATCGTTGACGATAAAGTGTTTTATTTCTGCTATGGCAGATACCGAATCATATTTTTCCAAACCTGTCGTCACCGATGCAACAATTTCATCTAATCTTATTAAAATCCACCTATCAAGAACATTTTGACTAGACGCTGTACGCTGTACGCTGTACGCTTTTGGCCTCCAACCGTCCAGATTTGCATAACTTGTAAAAAAGTTAAATACGTTCCAAAGAGTCAGCATCAGACTTCTTACCTGGTCTTTATACTGCTCTTCAGATATTAAAATATCTTCCCCATTCATGACAGGGGAACCCAGAAGATACAACCTTAACGCATCCCCCCCGTATTTTTCCAGCATTTCTTTGGGGTCCGGGTAATTACCGAAGTTCTTACTCATTTTTCTCCCGTCGGTTCCCAATATCACTCCGGTGACAACCACATTTTTATAGGCGTTGCTATCAAAAAGAGTTGTTGAAATAACATGGAGGACATAAAACCAAGCTCTGATTTGACCCGTATATTCAACAATAAAATCAGGCGGGAAAAAATCCTCCAGCTTAATATTTTTCTCAAAAGGAAAATGTCTTTCCGCAAACGAGGCCGAACCCGCTTCTATCCAACTGTCTAAAACTTCTGAAACACGCTTGGCCTGCTTACCACACTTATTACATTTAACTGTCACTTCGTCAATTTTAGGTTTATGAAGATCGGTTATCTTTTTACCAGAAAGTTCCTCCAACTCTCCCAACGAGCCCGGGACTATATTCTCGCCACAAGAACATTCCCAGACGGGAACGGGGGAGCCCCAATACCGGCTTCTTGAAATGCACCAGTCGGGAGCCGCCTCAACACTTTTATAAAACCTGCCCTTTTTAAAATGTGAAGGATACCAATTTACCTTTTCGTTGTTTTTTAGCAGTTTTGGCTTGAGTTTCTGAATATCGACAAACCAAGCATTTTGCGGGTTATAAAAAAGCTCGGTATGGCACCGCCAGCAATACGGAATGGTATGAGTATGTGCTTCTTCCTTATAAAGAAGGTTTCTTGAAAGCAAATCTTCATTTACCAATTTGTTTACACTTAAGTAATATTTTCCTGCCCAACTCCCCGCATCATCTTTCAGGTGGCCGTCGTCTTTGACATGAAGAACTATCTGGATGTTTTCCTTTTTCATCACGTCCAGATCCTCTTCCCCGTAGGGCGCTATTGTTACTATCCCCGTCCCTTCGTCGGCGGTAACAAAGTCGCCGGCAATGACGATAAAGGCCTTTTTCCCTTTTTCTATTTTGAAATAATCGTAAAAAGGAACGTACTCTTTTCCGACCAAATCCTTCCCCAAATATTCTTCCACGATCTCGTGCTTTTTTTCTTTGAGTATTCCAAGGGTCGATTTGGCCAAAATGAAATACTCGTCTCCCTCTTTCACTTTGACATATTCAAGCTTCGGATTGACGGCCAGAGCCGTGGTGACAATCTTATTCCAGGGAGTCGTTGACCAGGCAAGAAAGTAGGTATCGGATTCTCCTCCTATCCTGAACTTGTAGGTCGTGGCAGTTTGGGATACCTCCTTGTAGTCGTTGTCCATAGCTACTTCAAAGTTGGATATCGGAGTTTCACAGTGCGGGCAATATAAAGAAACGCGTGTTCCTTTATAGATATACCCTTTTAAATACATTTGCTTAAACACCCACATCACCGATTCCATATAGGGAAGGTCCCAGGTTTTGTAGGCGTTTTTAAAATCAACCCAGCGGCCGATACGATCGACGTACCACTCCCACTCGGCCGAAACTTCTTTAACATATTCCAAACATTCGCTTATAAATTTTTCTACACCGATGGTGTCTTCGATGTCTTTTTTTCGTTTAATTTTCAATTTATTTTCAACCTTGTTTTCAATCGGCAGGCCGTGTCCGTCCCATCCCCAAACTCTTCGTACCCGGTAACCCTTCATCGTCCAATACCTTCCGAAAACATCCTTGGGGATTGAAGACAAAAGCGTGCCGTAATGAGGCATACCCGTTACAAACGGCGGTCCGTCCAAGAAGGTCCATTGTTTATTTTCGGGACGGAAGCTTACCGATTTTTCAAATATTTTGTTCTTTTTCCAAAAGTCCAGCATTTTCTCCTCTAATTTAGAGAAAACAACTTTTGGATCAACCGGATCAAAATACGCCACGAAGTAATTTTACTACACCCCGACAGATTTATGAAGAGACTGTATAGGACGGATATATTATTGAAATTACTTAAACAGGGACAGCTGATAGATTTTGTTTTTGATTTTGGCTATCGCCTCTTTTTCAATTTGCCTGATTCGTCCCTCTGTAAGATCGAAGGATTCGCCGATTTCATTAAGAGTTGTTTCTTTGAGTCTTCCAAATAGAATCTTTTTCTCCTTTTCCTTTAGTTGAGGGATGTGCTTAACAAAATAGGCAAAATATTTCAGAGTCTGGTTTGAACGCATTTTCAAACCTATTATACTACGGGGAAACTGCTTTAATTAAATAAAGTAATTCGTATTTTTTTGGCGTGACCATCGCATGAAGCTTGTTCGCCTAATGGAGTATTTCCATAAAGAGCAGAAGGAGAACATCCTTTGCTACAACCAAGAGCTACACGGTCTTTTCCGTCTCTGCGTGCAAACCCAATCTTCAGGTTGGCGCACTCACCGCATAAGCCTTCCAGAGCCCTGAGCCTATTAACGTTATCGAGGGCGGCATCGTCATGAATCCGGCTATGTGGTTTAGAATAGCGCCCAAGCAAGCGATGCAAAACTTCTTTTGCGTCGGCAATTCGTTGTTCTCTTTCCATTTTCGTGATATTTTACCATTTCTAGGTGGGTTCTTCACACTTTATATGATACAATCTCTTTTCTTATAGAGTATCCTACTTTACCTTCCCGCTCAGCTGGGCCCATGGAAACCAGTGTTTTTTCTCCCTCGCCTAATCTTTGAGCATGCCACTGTCTCTTAATACCTTCCACCATAAACTGTGCTGCGAGGGGAGCAGGAATAATATTTCCTCGGTCATCACGGAGCGGCACCTCAATAAAAAATTCCTGTACGACTTCTTTCTTCATATTATAGAATTTGTCTATTAAAAAAGAATTATCTTACTTCTAAGCTCCTTCTTCCCCGGATATGACTTCTGGGATTTTCCGGTCTGTCACGCAAAGGGTTTTGCTGAATCAAACCCTCGGCCAGAGTCTTCAAGCCCGCTCTTTTCAATTCCCGGTCGCGGTTTTTCTCACCATCCTCAAACATTATCCTCCCCTCCTGACATAAACGATCCGTATAATTTTTCAGAATTATATCTTGTTTATTCATACTTATTTAATGTATCTTTCTTACCCCTTATCAAATACGAACAATCTCCCTGTTTACAAAAGTCTTTTGCGTTGAATTAAACGCTAAATTTCCCGAACCCGAGGGGTAGGGCGTATAACGTTTAACCCTCCTTCGCCAAATTCTCTTTCTTCTTGTGCCTTACGCTCTCTCTCTGCCTCATCTACTAACTTCCTACGGGCCTCTGTATAGTCAACCAACTTATCTTCATCCCCTGCGTCCATCGCTATCTGGGCTAAAGCCTCCACATCTACATTGGGAGAACCGACCACACTTCCCCGATAGTAAGCGAGTAGGCTCTCTAAAAGAATACTCCGAGCTACCCTCGGGCTTATCTCAATATTCCCGCTTACAGGGTGCTTAAAAAAGTCCAACCGCCTTTCAAGCTTTGATGTTTCTCTTTCAGCCATATAAATTCACCTCCTTTCTTTAGTGTATCTTTCTCAAAAATGCCGGAATTTCGAATTTCTCCCCAAACACATCTTCATCCCCTTCTTGTCTTTTTACATCATCCCCGTTTTGGTCAATTTCTTCTTCGTTCTCCTCATTATCTCTTTGCATTATCCCCTCACTTACAACTCCCTGCACAATTGGTTTGTCCGGCTGGGTTTTTGCAATTTGGGCAATTCTGGCTCTGGTTTCGTCAAATCCTGTTGCAATAACGGTAATTCTTAATTGATCGGTCAAGTCACTCTTAACTACCGCTCCAAAAATAATGTTTGCATCCGGGTCTGCGGCCGAGGAAATAATCTTTGCGGCCTCATCGACTTCAAACATGGTCATGTCACTCCCACCGGCAATATTAAACAGAACCCCCCTGGCGCCTTCAATCGAG
>Ga0265292_1002283_pt1 | contig 13696 bp, 13 predicted proteins | sample Munlanlewell296A_FD_189080 | JGI IMG/M metagenome (GOLD analysis project Ga0265292, IMG submission 189080) | Leachate microbial communities from a municipal landfill in Southern Ontario, Canada - Leachate well 296A | ecosystem: Engineered > Solid waste > Landfill > Unclassified | place: Canada...
CCTCTTACATGGCGTCACCGGATCAGGCAAGACCGCCGTCTACATCGAAGCGGCTCGGAAGTCACTTGCTCGTGGCCAATCAGCCATCATCTTAGTTCCCGAGATTGCTCTTACCTCTCAGCTCGTCGACGAGTTCTCTCATCATTTTGACGACATTATCCTGACCCACTCTCGCCAAACCGAAGCCGAGCGGCACGCGGCTTGGAAGGAAGCGCTGACTAGCCAGGTTCCGCGTATCGTCATCGGCCCGCGCTCAGCACTCTTCCTACCCCTCGCCCACGTCGGTCTGATCGTGATTGATGAAGCACACGAACCAAGCTTTAAGCAAGAACAATCGCCACGCTATTCCGCCCTCCGGGCAGCGAGTATACTGGCGGGCTTTCACCAAGCCAAGCTCGTTATGGGAAGCGCCACCCCAACAATCAGCGAATATTACTTAGCCAAGCACTCGCATCGCCCAATTATCACAATGTCTCGCCCCGCTCGTGAAATAACTAAACCGATTATTTCACTCGTCGACATGACAAAACGGCAAAATTTCAGCAAACACCGCTTCCTCTCCGATAAGCTCCTTCTCCAGCTAGAGGAAACCTTCGCAAGCGGCAATCAGGCGCTCATTTTTCATAATCGTCGCGGCAGTGCTAGCACGACGCTCTGCGAGAATTGCGGTTGGCAAGCCGGCTGCCCCCGCTGTTTCATCCCCCTCACACTCCACGCCGACAGCCACCATCTCCGCTGTCACATCTGTGGTTTCCACGACAAAGTCCCGACCAGCTGTCCGGTCTGCCAGCACGCCGACATCGTTCATAAAGGCATCGGCACCAAGCTCATCGAGTCTGAACTACGAAAATTATATCCCACCAAGACCATCATGCGCTTTGATGGTGACAGCGAAACGGGCGAATCCGTCGAGGAAAAGTATAAGGAGCTCTACGAGGGCACCATCGATCTTATCATTGGCACTCAGGTCATCGCCAAAGGCCTCGACCTGCCAAAGCTACGCACCGTTGGCGTCATCCAGGCCGATAGCGGCTTATCACTCCCAGACTTCGGTGCTTCGGAACGAACCTTCCAGCTATTGGCTCAGGTGGTCGGCCGCGTCGGACGCTCTCATCATCCCACTACTGTTATCGTGCAGAGTTATCAGCCAACGCACCAAGCCGTTGTCGATGGCCTTAGCCAAAATTATGAGCATTTCTTTACCGCCACTATTGCTGAGCGCCAGCGTGCCCTTTTCCCGCCGTTCACCTACCTCCTGAAGCTAACCTGCATCTACAAAACCGAGACCGCCGCCATCAAAAATGCCCAGGCCCTTGCCCGTGAACTACGCGCTCAGCTGCCAAGCACGGTTCAAATCCTCGGTCCCACCCCCGCCTTCTACGAACGACAGCGCGATACCTACCGCTGGCAACTTACCCTGAAGTCACCTCGTCGCGCTGATCTTGTTGGTGTCCTCATTTACGTTCCCTCAACTCATTGGCGAAGCGAACTCGATCCCGTCTCACTCTTGTAATTGAACTGCTCAGCGACATATAATGACGGCATGAGAAAAACCAAAAGCGGTTTCACCATTGTTGAGTTACTTATCGTGATTGTAGTGATTGGTATCTTGGCTGCGATTACCATTGTTGCCTTCAACGGAGTCCAAGAACGTTCTCGAAATGCAAAAACAATAACTGGCGCAAAAGAGTATATAAAAGCACTGAGTCTTTACGCGGTTGATAATGGCTCGTATCCCGATACTAGCGCAGCGTGTCTTGGTGACGGCTATAATTATACTGGTTACCCAGGAAGCTGCGCTGGCGCTTCGAGTATTTATCCTGACGCTGCCTTTAATGCGGCTCTCGCAAAATACTTTAGTACAAAGCCACAGTTAGACACTACGAATATTACAATTTACACTAATAACGTTCGTGCAGGTGGTTACTATGACAAGAATGTTGGCACGTACGGAACAGTCTACTATATACTCGCTGGCACAACCGCAACATGTGATGCAGGTGGTTCAAAATCACTATCTAGTGACCCAGGTATTACGGGATTCTTCTGTGCATATTACCTACCAAAACCGTTGTAATCGCGGTTCTCACTTGATCATATGCTCCATGACACAAAGCACGACAGCTGCAAACTGGTGCTATACAATATTACTGGCTATACGAGCATACGGTGAGATGGCTCGTTATAGTATATCTGTATTCTGTATGGAGTAGTCCGGGTTTAGCCCTATCTGTTATACTGGAATAAATGAAAAAAGAAGATATCATTACCCTGCCAAATAAGCATTTGCGGCAGAAATCTCTCAAAGTGCACGTTATTACCGACGAAACAACGCAGCTAGTCGACGATATGACGAGTGCCGCGCTTGATTGGGAGGATTCACGGCCGCATGAAATTAGCGCTGCCCTCGCAGCTATTCAGATTGATCGACTTGATCGCGTCGTGATTGTCCGTAGCGACTTCGACGACAAAAAGTCCCGTGATTTCACCACGCTCATCAACCCTGAGATCGTCAAATACGAAGGTGACGTCGTGGCCGACTACGAAGGCTGCCTCAGTGTCAGCAAAGTTTATGGCAAAGTACCACGCCATACTAAAGTCCGCGTTAAAGCACTGGGACTCGACGGCAACGAGCTGCGTTTTAAGGCCGAAGGTTTCTTGGCCCGCGTGATTCAGCACGAAATCGACCATACCAACGGCATCGTATTTATTGATCACATTAAAGATGACGAAAAAGCATTTTATACCCTCGACGACGAGGGAGAATTACAACCACTTAACTATGACGAACACATCAAGCAAAATAGTATTCTTTGGGACTGAAGAATTTAGCCTGACCGCCCTTACGGGGCTTATCGAGGCTGGCTATGACATTGCGGCCGTCGTCACTAAACCTGACAGTCGCAAAGGTCGCGGACATCAATTAATCGCGCCTAGCGTCAAAGTAGTCGCCGAAAAGCACAATATTCCTGTCTGGCAGCCCGAAAAGCTCAAAGACATCACTGACAACATCAAAGCCCTCCAGCCAGTTACCGGTGTACTCGTTAGTTACGGCAAAATTATCCCGCAATCGACGATTGATCTTTTTACTCCAGGAATCATCAATGTTCACCCCTCGCTCCTGCCAAAATACCGTGGCCCCTCGCCCATCGAATCGGCGATTTTAAATGGAGATGACAAAACCGGCGTCACCATCATGCAGCTCAGTGCCGACATGGACGCTGGTCCAATTTATACCGCCGAAGAATACTCACTGAAGGGTGCAGAAACGCAGCCCGAGCTTTATCACACTCTGGCGACTGTTGGCACCGACCTCCTACTTGAAACTCTGCCTCGTATTCTTGCTGGTGACCTTCAACCAAGCCCGCAAGACGACAGCCAGGTATCGTACTGCCAATTACTGAAAAAAATGGATGGTCACCTCAATCCACACGAATTCACCGCCGCCGAAGCTGAGCGTCGCGTTCGTGCCTATCTACGATTTCCACGCGCACGATTGACCGTGCTAGAAAAAGATATCATCGTCACCAAAGCACATGTCTCATCCGAGAAAACTACTGAATTAGATATTAAATTCAAAGATGATGCCTATCTCTCAGTCGACGAACTAATCGGCCCAAGCGGCAAGACAATGAGCGGCGAAGCGTTCTTAAAAGGCTACGCAAAATAAAATAAGCGAGATTGACTCGCTTATTTTATTTCAGTCTAGAATTTAGACTTCTTTATACACTGCAAACTCGTTACTATCAAGCACGTATCGGTCTGTGCCAACCACATCAGGGTTTGCTTGGTCGTATTGTACAGCTAGTTTAGCCTCAGCATCGCCGTACTGCATCTCGCCCCATGGAGCCAGAATACCAATTTTCTTACCAGTAGGGTTGTTGATAATACGTGCCATACCTTTGGCCTGGTATTCACCGTCGTTTTCAGTCGCACCATACAGTTTATAAAATTTTTCGTTAGTAAGAATAAAATCAGCACCGTTCGCACCGGTAACAACCGTTTCGTCTTCACCGGCCGTATTACGGCCTTCTTCAACACCGTTAGGAGTAGTGGTTACGACGACTTCGCCAGTAACTGCCGGACGCGCTTTTACGAGAGTACTCTTTCGATATACCGGAGCCTCTGCAAACGCTTTGGTAAATTCATCACTCGAAAGATCAAGGAATTCAGCACCATTTTTATGTGCTTCACGAGTTGCATTAGCTATTTTATCAATTTCATTTTGACGCTCAGTGGCGGCGCCGTAAGCCTGGCTCAGGTCTTCACTACTAACTTCAGGATGGTAACCAATCCCTGTTCTAATCCCGTTGTTTTTATCTTTTTCTACCTGAGGACGTGTAACAACACGGTTCATAACTTCATTTGCGACTCTATGAGCAGTATATTCACTCTGGCCTTTTGCTTCGCGTTCTGAATCTATCTCAGTACCAGCTTTGGGGGTATCATTGCGGTAAAAGTCTAGCAATTTTGCAGTATCTTTCGCAACACTAACATCTTTGATGCGTCCCGCGTCTTCGCCTTCAGAAACGACGATGTTATCGACTTCTGCTCGGCTTTTTTCTGATATTGTTTCGCTCATTGTGGTGGATTCCTTTTTTTTGTTTTTATTGAAACTTAAATTCATACTATCACACTTATGGTTATTTGTCAATGGTTAGCGTACTTTGACGCCCTAAAGTACCGAACGATCTTCTTTTGAGCGTGCAAAAGAAGGACTTGGTTCTTGGTCTCAAGAACAAAAACCCGCCGATTTCTCGGCGGATAACTATCTTATGCTGCCATCGGTGGCTGCTGCGGTGGTTCTGGCTGCTGAGGCGTCATACTACCAAGGATTGCATCGCGATTAGTGATGATCTCTTTCTTGAGTTCTTCCAGAACTTCGGCCACGACGCTGCGGTAATCAGGACGATTCACTTCGAGCCACTTAGTAGCAGCGAATTCAGATTTTAGACGTGGATCGGTGGCTTCCAGCTTCGTCGCTTGCTGCAAGCGCGTAAATGTCTCTTCCTGCATGTAGTTCGGTGCATGAAGTGATAGCCAGGTGTTAATCGCCTCCTCGTCGCGGTCGATAATCTTTTCGAACTCGCCGAGTTGCGTGTCGCTCAGGCCGTCTGACAGTCGCGTGCCAACTTTCAGTTCAAGCTCGCTGTAAATATGCTCTAAAAATGGTTTTTTCTGCTCTTCGGGCAACTGGTCCAGCCCGAGATCTTGTAAAAATTTATCGTCTAGTTGAAACATGTATACCCCTTATATTGTCTACAATTATTGTACCATGCTAGGCAACAAGCTTGTAACCGTTATCTTTTGAGGATTCAGCAATAACACGAAGGGCGCTATCAGGGAGACGGCCTGGTTGACTAATACCCCACTGGCCGTCGGGCATGCGGTACGCCCAACCTTGCTCATGAAGCTTTGGACCAGCATCTTGCAAGACATCCTGCCAGTTATCCTGGGGGATACCGAGCTCGTTGAAGGTCTGGTACCAGCCCTCACCCGGATCAACCCAACGAGCATCTTGGCTGACTTCATGGAGATTAATGACATTATGGTGATTGCTGCCCCCGTCGGGATGGTTAGGGGTACCATCACCTCCGCCGCCAGACTCACCAGGCTGAGTAACTGTTCCCTGTGGCTTTCCTCCGTCACCACTGGCACCATTGACCCAACTGCTAATCTTATCATGAATGGCATCCTTCGCGTCATTCAGTACACTGGTATTACTCAAGAGATACCCGGCGCCAGCACCAACCGCAATTGACCCCATACCCCAGGCTAGCGACTTGCGTCGCTCTTTCTGTTCGTCTTTTACGTCATCTTCGAAAAATGAATTGACCTTTTCAGAGGCACTTTCGAGAATGTTGGATGAATCTGATGCCGCAAGATGCTTAAGTACAATCTTTGTATCGTCAGAATTCTGAGAATCAACCTCATCTAGTTTGTCTGGCATCTTACTGCCGCGGTGCTTGTCCTTAGAGGCATAGCCCTTAACAAAACGGCTCGCTCCCACAGCACCGGCGGCAACTATTCCCGCTCCGACAGCACCGGCGGCAACTGAACCCGCCACACCGGCCACGACACCGATTCCGATACCTTTTGCTACCCGAGTTGCAAACTTACCTCGGTTCATCCACTCGACGAATTTCGAAACCTTGGTACCTTTTAAGTTTTCCAGTGTCTGTTCACGTAGCTTTTTCTGCTCTGCAAACAAGTATTTAAGAACTTCAACTTTCTTATCGTTTACTGAGACGGTGTCATCCTCTAATACTGATCGGAGCTCTAATTTTCCGAGGCTTTGGACAGCGGTGTTGTATTCCTCTTTCAGTGTGGCGCGCTTACTATCTTTGATAGAAAATGCACGGCCGAGACGTTTTGATGCAGCTCTAGCCCAGTTCTCGCGTGATTTGTGAACGTCAGAAAGTAACCCAGCATATTCTTCATAGTCTATTGCCAACTCATCCCACTCTTCCGATGTGCGATCTGTAGACTGGTTATCCCCGGTGCTCAAATCCAGACGCCGCCCAAACAAGCGCTCTTGTTCGTCGTGTAGTCTATCGAAGCCTGTTTTACCTACATTCGTCTGATTTGCTTCGTCCCATTCCCCAAATCGCCACTGTAAAGCACTTAGTCTATCGGCAGAAAGGCTGCGAAGTACGGACTGGTAATCTTCGTAGTTTTGATTATCGTCCGGTATGTGATGGTCTCCGAGATACTCACGTATGGTTGCGTCGAGCTGACTTGCGCGTTCAGTGTCGCTTAGATCGCCATCATTGAGAATGTCTTGCTGACGTGACCGAAGATCCTCAACATTAACTTGCAGAAATGCTTGTTCTGCGTTTTGCTGTAGAGTTAGTTCGGGCGAGCCAGTTCGTTCCATGGATTAGATATTAACATAAATAGTATAGAAAGTCAATATATGTGACATGATAGTTGACATTTTCTAGTTAATGTGATAATATACGAACGATTTCATTTTTGGAAGGAATCGAACCTATACATCGCGCATCTATCGACAACGAGCGCAACGCTAAGTTGAATAGTACCTTGCTATCCTGCTGAGCGTTGCGCTCTTACTACGGTATTGACGCGCACCACCCCATCAGCCTTTGCTGACGGATCTACAATTTAAAATAACAACTGAATATGTATTTCCGTCGGCGCTACTGTCTATGCGCCGACATCCACCTTTCGCCCACGACGGGCATCAACCGCCCAAGCGGGCAAGAAAGAGAGATGTCATGACGACCATCGACTGGAGCCAGGCCGGCTCGAGTGCGACCGCCACCTTCGACGAGAAGGTGCAGGAGGCCGCGGGACAGATCGTCCTCGGTATCGACGACCTGATGGGGGACGCCAGCGTCCCCCGCCAGGTCAAGCTGGCTATCGTCCAGCAGCTCGGAGCCACCCTGGCCGACCGTCAGCAGCTCCAACAGCTGCTCTCGGGTCAGCCTGTTCAGGGCGGCCCTGCCTCTCTGGGCGGTGGCTCCAACGCCGGCAGCACCCCCGCCGGCTACGTCACCCAGCAGGAGTTCGACACCGTCAAGCAGGAGTGCGACCGGGCCAACGCCCAGAACCGCATCCTGCTGCAGGACCGTCAGCTGCTCGAGGGGATCGTGCTCGCCCTGGGCCTCACCGCCCCGGCCAACACGAACACCCCGTTCGGTGCCGACACCCCGCAGAAGGTGCAGGAGAAGGTGCAGGAGAAGGCCGACCAGGCCGTCTCCAGCGCCGGTCTCGTTCGCAAGACCGAGATCCTGCCCAAGATCGACCAGGTCGAGAGCAAGGCGAGCGCACTGCACACCTCGATGCTGAGCAACGGCATCGAGGGCAAGGACGAGCTCGACACGGCCATCGCGGCCGCCAAGACTCTCGTCAGCTGATGGGGACCCCCTGCGGGGCGTGATTCGTGGAACCTTGAGTTCCCGATGACCGCCCCGCCGGGGCCCACCCACTTTCAATGTAAAGTTAGTGTAATTACTTTAATTACCCTTACCTTGCACTGAATTGGTATCCAACCAAATCAAGCGCAAGAGAACCTGTTCAGCTCCCACACCAACCGACCTAGGAGGTCACTATGGAGCGCATTTGGAAGTTCACCGCCTTCGTCGTACTGATGGAGGTGGCTGCCGCCATCGTCATCAAGATGGCTGGAGGCAAGCCCTTCGGCAGCATGAGCGGCTGGTCGGGCATCGGTCTGCTCATCGGCGTCATGGCGTTCCTCGCCCTGATCGGTGGGCTCGCCTATGTCGTCGTCCACAACAGCTTCAACAAGCAGGTCGAGATCGGCCTCACCGTCGGCATCGTCCTGTGTGTAGTGCTCATGATCGGGCTCTTCGGGACCGTCGGTCTCGACTGGCTGCAGAACATGAGCGATGCCTTCAAGAACGACGGCCTCTGGTGGCCGGTCGTGATGCTCGTCGCTTGTGTGACGGCGTGGGTCCTTAAGCTCGGTAGGCGCTAGCCGTCTGCTGTCGGGAGCTCGAGCAGGTTCAACGTGGGGTGAGGAGATTTATATCTCCTCACCCTGCGAAGAATCAAAATTATTCCCAACACCCCAAAGGGTGTTTTTTGTTATTGTGACAGTTTTATTGTATTAATACTATTGACTTTTTATCTCTCTTATGGTTATAATAAACACATAAATATAGAAAAACAAACAAAGGAAAACAAATATGACAGAAGTACTCAGCCATCGACCAACTGACGGCCCAGAATCATTCAGCGACGAGGAAGCGCCCCTTTTTGATATGGCCGACTTTGAAGCAGATGTACAGGAACCCAAACCAGAACTATCCCCTGCTGCAACTCGTATCCGTGCTGCTGCCGAACGAACAGCAACCTTTCTTGAAGACCGTGCCGAGACCAAGCTGAAAAAAACAGAGCAAGATGAAGCATACGGATCATACAGCGAAAATATCGCTACTACCCGTGACCGAATTCGCGAAGAGCGTATCGATGCCGTCGAAGCAAAGATTGAGAACGCCAAAATACGCATTAGCGGATTGGGACGCACCACGCTTGGTCGTCTTAAAAACGCCGGATTGATTACCGTCGGGCTCAGCCTTATGGCGAGTGAAGCTGGTGTACGAGGCGTAAAACGCAGTGGTGAAGCAGTTGGCAGTGCAGTCATGAGCGGCCTTGGGAAAGTCGAAGCTGGAATGGACAGTGCTGGTAACAAAATCGCGGATACAAAGGCGGGTGTGAAAGAACACTATCAAACCTACCAGTTCAACCGTGAGACAAAAACCAATCAGAAGCAATTCAAGAAAGAATACGCGAAGGGAACAAAAGCCTTCGACAAGAATGCCGCTAAAGAACGTACACTCCAAGCAAAGGTAGATAAAGTGGAGTCGAAAGCAGCTGCTCGTGAAGACCGCCGCTTTGAGCGCGAGATGCGCAAAAAAGTCGCGCTTGAACGACGTGCCGAACGACGCGCGCGTTGGTTTGCTAGGGGAAATGCCGTCATCGACATGGCCGTAGGTAGTGCCGAGGCCGTCAAGGAGACATACACTTCCGCAACCGATAAAGCAAAAGAGCTCGCAGAAAGCGCAAAGCAAAAGGGTCGCGTCAGTCGTACGGCTGGTCGCATGGCACTTGAAACGTACCGCGATACAAAAGAAGCATTCAAGAATAACTAATTCTGATACACTAAAACAAAAGGATAAACATTATGGATTCACCTATTATTACAAAGCAGCTCCTCGATGAAGCCGGTATCAATCTGAGCGACCAAGACATTAATGCCCTTCTCGCTCACCTCAACCAAACTTTGGAAGAGCGAGTTGGTACCGAAATTACTGAATCACTCAGTGACGACCAGCTGAAAGCTTTGCTCGATGTGCAGGAAACTGGTAACGACGAAGCAGTCGGTGCCTGGTTAGAACAAAACGTACCAGAACTGCAAGAAATTACGCAAGATGAGATTGATATCCTGCTCGGTGAACTCGCCGAGAACGCCGATGGCGTCAACGCGACCGATGCCGCATAAATAACAGTGTCGACTTATAAAAATGACCTCCGCCTGGAGGTCATTTTATTTACTAGGCGAGCGTACGCTTCACTAGTTCGCGGGTGAAGAATTCAATCGTATCACCTTCTTCAACAAGTAGCTTCTTGTTGGTCTTGAGTGACAGGCCACACATTTCGCCTTCGAAGACTTCTTTGGCCTCTTGCTGTTGGCGCTGTACCTTGGTGACTTCAACTTCGGCGAGAACCTCGTCTTTGCGTTTGACGCGAGCCAGAACGTTCGGCACGGCCTTGCCTGAAGTAACTTCCCCGCCAGCGATGATCTCGTCCTTCAGCGTGCGGAACACACCTTTAATGGTGAGCTTGCCGATCTCAGTTTCAACAACTTCAGGTGCAAGCAGGGCTTCCATCGACCTGCGGGCATCATCCAGCAGCTCGTAAATAACCTTGTACATTCGTATTTCAACCTTGTCGCGCATCGCCAGCCGTTTCAAGGCTGGAGCTAACTCGACATTGAAGCCATAGATGACCGTATCGCTACTGCTCGCCAGGCGAATATCGTTTTCGGAGATATTGCCAACACCAGAACCGATCACGCGCAGCGCGACTTGATCACCAGTATCAATCAGGCGGAGACTATCCATCACAGAGGTCAGTGAACCTTGGACATCGGCTTTGACGATGACATTAAAGTCTTCGGATTCGTGCTTTTGGGTAATAAGTTTTAGCATGTCGGCACTAGTAACATTGGTACTTGCCGCCGCTCGTTCGCGCTCAAGATGAGTTTTTTCAGTCAGCACACGGGCTGCCTTTTCACTCTTCACGATCGTGAAAGTGTCACCGAATTGTGGTAATTCCTTGAAGCCAGTCACTGTTACGGGAGTCGAGGGACCAGCGCTTTTGATGGATTTGCCAGCAAAATCAAGTAAGGTTCGAACCTTACCAAACGCCGTACCAGCCACTAAGAAATGGCCCGGTTTGAGCTCACCCTGTTCTACCAGCAGACCAACGACTGAGCCGCGGCCTGTTTCCATGTGAGCTTCAATGACGAGTCCTTCGGCAGGAGTATCAATATCCGCCTTGAGTTCTTCAAGATCGGCTACCAGCAGCACCATGTCGAGCAGTTTGTCGACGTTTTCGCCGGTTTTCGCACTGACTTCCACCATCACCACATCGCCACCCCATTCTTCTGGGTTGAGATTGTGTTCGGTCGCCAGTTGGGTCTTCACCATCTGGGCATTGGCGGCTTCTTTATCAATTTTATTGATGGCCACAACGATTTTAGCGTTGGCACTACGCGCAAAACGAATCGCTTCGATGGTTTGTGGCTTTACGCCGTCATCGGCAGCCACCACAATAATCACAACGTCGGTAAGAGTAGCGCCGTGTTGACGCAGCGCCGCAAACGCCTCGTGACCAGGGGTATCAAGCAAAGTAATCATGCGACCTTTTCGCTCTACCTGGTAGGCACTAATGTGCTGCGTGATCCCACCGGCTTCGCCGTCGACGACTTTCTGATTCAAGATTGCGTCCAGAAGGCTCGTTTTACCGTGGTCGACGTGTCCCATCACCGCCACAATTGGGGGACGGTCAACGGCTTTATCGGATAGCACGTGTGTCTTCCTGGCAATCGGCTCAGCGGCGGCTTTTTTCTGCAGCTCAACGTCTTCCAGACCGAGTTCTTCGACAATAATCGTGGCAGTTTCAAAATCAATTCGCTGGTTAATCGTGGCAACGATACCATTTTTAAACAGCTCGCCAATAAGCGTCGTCACGGGCAGATTGAGCGTTTCAGCAAGTTCGCCAACAGTGATTGAATCGGCGACGATGATAACTTTCTTGTCATCCATACGAAAGCTCCTTTCTACCCGAGAACGGGCGTATTAGTGGGTCTATTTTTTCTTGGCAAGACCGAGAGAAATTTTGCGGTTATCTTTGTCGACTTCGAGGACGACAAAATCTTTGCGCTCGTTGAGAGTGAAGACTTTTTCAGGATCAACGTCGCTACCACCACCAAGCTCACTAATGTGAACCAGGGCTTCAACCGCAGCGCTCAGCTGCACGAAGGCACCAAATGGAGTGATACGAGTCACGGTTCCTTCAACTTCGGTGCCTGGCTTGAATTTTTCAATCTCTGATAGCCATGGGTCTTCCTGAAGCTGTTTCATGCTGAGGCTCAGGCGATCTTTGTCGATCGAGATAATCTTGGCATCAATCGTTTGACCAACCTTAACGTAGTCGCTTGGGTTGTTAACACGCTCCCAGCTAATTTCTGAGATGTGCACCAGGCCTTCGATACCATCAACGTTGACAAAGACACCGAAGTCGACGACACCAGTGACGACACCAGATACTTTGTCGCCAACCTTTAGGCTAGCAAAACGAGTTGCTAGGCCGTCTTTGATGGCTTCTTTCTCAGAGAAGATCAGTTTGTTGGCTTTGCGGTCACTGTCGAGAATGCGAACTTTGAGGACTTGTCCAACGAGCGCGTTCAAGCGCTGCAAGATCTCGTCTTTGTCGCTGCTACCAACACGTGGGTAGTGTTCGGCGGATAATTGTGAGACCGGGAGGAAACCGCGAACACCTTCGTATTCAACCAGTAGTCCACCGCGGTTTGCATCATATGGTGTGACATCGATGATTTCGCTACTTTCGAGTTTGACAGCCACTTCTTCCCAGCCACGATCTTTGGCAGCTTTACGGAGTGAGAGCAGTGAATAACCGCTGTCGAGTTCACTATCCACCACGCTGGCAGTGACTTCGTCACCTTCTTTAAGGGCGCGAGAAAAACCGACTTCGCGGCGTGGGACGTACCCAACACCTTGAGCACCGAGATCGATGAGAACTTCGTGTTTTTTAAGTGATAATACGGTTCCGGTGATAATATCGCCGGCGGTGATCTGCTTTGCACTATCGTCTTGGGTAGCGAGCAGGTCGTCCATGGTAATGGGGGCTTTAGTTGCCATAAGTCTTAGAAAGACTCCTTTCTTAATTGATATTTTCTTAAGGCGCATTCAAATAGAGCGCTCCCTAAATTCCCTTTATTGTACTAGAGATGAACAGATAAGTCAAAGAGATGAACGGAGGTTGCGAGAGCGAATAAAGCTCGCCACAGTGGCTGCGAGAGCGCCCAGTGCAAGCAGCTCCATAGCCGTGTCAGCGGGGCCTGTTTGCGACAAGGAAGTCACGCTCGGAGTGGCTACTGGAGTCGTCGTGGTGTCGGGTGTTGTCGACTGAGGCGCAGTTGTATCGCCGGTTGGAGCAGTGTCTGTCGTATCGGGCTGTGATGTTTTGTTGTCAGCATCACCTGGCGTCGTGACCGGCTGTGACGTCGTGCCGGGCTTCTCAGCTGTACTCGGCTCATCTTTGTGACGTACCCAATATAATGTCCCGGCGGTCACGATGACTAAGATGACACCGATGACGATAAAGCTGGCGACAGCACCCTTCTGATTTGATCGTACCTTCATGACTTACCTCTCGTTTACTTTTGTCTACTATACTACTTTTTAGTGGGGCGCGCAAGTGGTGGATATATGGTACACTAAAAGCATGTTAGTGACGGTCGACACGGGTGGGACAAAGACGCTGGTAGCCAGTTTTACAGAGGCAGGCATTATCCATGCACGCGTCAAATTTCCGACACCCCGCGACCAATCGCAGTATGCCACACAGCTTGCGGCTGCCATCGAGACGGTCAGTCACGAACGATCAATCGATGCAATTGTCG
>Ga0265292_1002284_pt1 | contig 13692 bp, 12 predicted proteins | sample Munlanlewell296A_FD_189080 | JGI IMG/M metagenome (GOLD analysis project Ga0265292, IMG submission 189080) | Leachate microbial communities from a municipal landfill in Southern Ontario, Canada - Leachate well 296A | ecosystem: Engineered > Solid waste > Landfill > Unclassified | place: Canada...
CGCTACCGACCGCGCAGACGCCGCCACCGACCGCGCAGACGCCGCTACCGACCTGGCATCAGCCTCGCTCGACGAGCTGACCGGCGCACACCGCCGGGGCGCCGGGCTGGTGGAGCTGGAACGTGAGATCGCTCGGTCGAGACGGTCGGGCGAACCGCTGGTGGTGGCATATGTCGACGTTGACGGCCTCAAGACCGTCAACGACACCGATGGACACGCGACCGGGGACCGGCTGCTGTGCGAGCTGGTCAGGGTTCTGCGTGACCAGCTGCGCCAATACGACTTGATCGTCCGCGTTGGGGGCGACGAGTTCCTCTGTGCCCTCCCCGGCCATACCGTCCCCGTGGTGTCGGAACGGTTCGCCGCCATCAGCGCCGAACTGATGACCCTTCCCGAGCGCATGTCGATCTCGGTGGGCCTCGCCCAGTTGGAGGGCAACGAGACGATGGAGGATCTCGTCGCTCGGGCGGACGCGGCTCTCCTCCACGAGCGAGCGCAGCGACGGTAGTTCGGCCACCACCCCGGCTCCGGCCACACCTGACGTATTCCTCGAATACAACACCGACCGGCCGCATTCGTCCCTCGGTGGACGCACGCCCGCCGAGTACGCGACGCTGTGGCTCACGAACCAACCAGTACACTGGTGAGAACTGGGCTCGCAACCGGCGACCCGTCACCGCAATGCGCGGGCTCAGTATCGGCTACAGCCAGTCGCGACGCCGGAAGAAGCGGTACAGACCCAGCGACACCACGACCATCAAGCCCAGGGCGAAGCCGTAGCCGAACTTCCAGTTCAGCTCCGGCATGTGCGCGAAGTTCATCCCGTAGATGCCGGCGATCAGGGTGTCGGCCACGAGGATGGCGCCCCACCCGGTCAGTACCTTCATGACCTCGTTTAGCCGGTTGGATATCGCCGACAGGTTGGCCTCGATGGCTCCCGAGAGTAGTTCCTGAAAGCTCTCCAGTCCGTCGATCACGCGCAGGAGGTGGTCGTAGACATCCTGCAGGTAGCGTGCCGTCTGCTCCCCGAACAGCCCTTCCTCCCGCCGAAGCAAGCCGAGGAGCGCGTCGCGCATGGGTGCGGCGACCCGTCTTAGGCCCATCAAGTCCTTACGCAGCGCGAATATGTCGCTTTGCACGGTGCCGTCCTTGGCGGCCGCGAACACACGGTCCTCCAGGGCGGCCATGCGTTCCTCGAGGGCATCCAGAACGGGGAAGAACCTGTCGACCATGTCGTCCAGCAGCGCGTAGAAGGCGAACGCCGCGCCCTCGGCGAGCAGGTCGGGGTGGGCCGCGTCCCGGCGCAGCACTTCGGAGATGTCGTAAGGCGGCTCGCCCTGGCGCACGGTAACGAGAAAGTTGCGACCGGCGAACATGTCGACTTCCAGGGGCACCACTCGCCCGCCTTCCTCACGGGCGGAGTAGGCGACGAGGAAGACGTATCCGTCGTAGCTCTCGACCTTGGGACGCTGGTGGGCGTGCAGGACGTCTTCGAGGGACAGCGGGTGCACGCCGAACTCGCGGGCCAGAACGGCCATGTCCGAGGGGTCGGGTGAGGTCACGTCCACCCACACGACGATATCGGGATCGGCCAGCCGTCTGTCGATCTCCTCGACCGGGAACGGAGTGGTATCCAGTACGCCCCTGCGGTAGAGCCTGGTCGTGATCACCGCGCAGTCACCGCCCCTCCCTTGCGCAAGACGCCGGTCCCCGCGTGCATCCTACAAGCGCAAGTCCCGCGGGAACCCACTTTGTCGCCGCCGCGCTTGCGGGAACCCACTCCTTCGTGGCCGAACTCTTGTGGCCGCACTCCCCGGGGCAAGTAGTCAGGTCGCTTCCCGTTCCGGAGCCAACAACTCAGCCACGAGCATGCCCGCCAGGATCAGACCCGAACCCGTCCAACCTCGTCCGGTCAGCACCTCGCCGGCCAGCAGGTAGCCGAACACTCCCGCGAACACTGGTTCCATGGTGAGGATGACCGCGGTGCGCGTGGGAGGGATCGTTTCCTGGGCGCGCACCTGGATGAGGAACGCGCCGGCCGAGGCCAGCAGCCCGCACAGGGCGACCGCCCCGGCAAGCTTCCATTCCAGAGGGAACGCGAGTGAGTCGCGCCCGGCGGTCGCCGACACCGCGTGCAGCAGTCCGGACCCGGCAAGCTGCATGACGACCAGGGGGTAGGCGCCGAAGCGAGGAGCGTAGGCGCCGAGTAGAAGGATGTGCACGGCGAAGGCAACGGCGCATCCGAGCATCAAGGTGTCGCCTTTGGCCAGACGAAGGCTCGGGCCCAGCGACAACAGCGCCAGGCCCGCTGTGGCCAGCACGACGCCGCCGAGGGCGGCCGGGGAAGGGACGCGCCGCAATACCAGCGCGGCGATCAGCGGCACGAGTACCACGAACAGGCCAGTTATGAAGGCGGAATTGGAGGCGGTGGTGTACTGCAGGCCTATGGTCTGGAAGGCGTAGCCGGCGTAGAGCGCCAGAGTCAGCCAGCCGCCGGCCTTCCATGCTTCCTTGGTCAACCCGCGCAGACAACGAGGGCGCAGGATCATCAGGGCCGCCGCGGCGAGAAGGAAGCGCCATGCCAGGAACGAGAAAGGCGGGACTCGCTCGATCGCATCCTTCACTACCACGAAAGTCAGGCCCCATATAAGCGCGGCCAGCACCAGCAGGCTTTCGACGCGCAAGTCGCGCGCCAGCTTCGTCAGCCGGTTCATGTGGAACTCTCCCCGGTGTTTGGCGCGGCGCTGCCGAACCGGCCCATCAGTCTCGGCCTTCGCTCATCGCGATCGGGATCGTGCAGCGGCTGCATCCGGGGCACCACGTGAACTCTCCTGCGACCTTGGCCGAGCCACTGTGCGAGCTCAGCACCGAACCAAGTGCTAAGGCGCACGTCCAACGAGCAGGGTCACCGTGTCGCCTTTCTTGACCGACTCGCCGGGGGCGGGACTCTGGTCATAGACGTAGTTGCCCCAGCCCCGGTAGTCGACCTTGAGCCCGAGGCTCGTGAGGGTCTTGGCGGCCTTGTCTTTGGACTGCCCTCGAACGTCGGGGACGGGGAAGTAGTAGGGGCCCTTGCTGACGGTGAGTGTGACCGTGCTGCCCTTGTCGACCACGCGTCCGGAGGGTGGATTGGAGGACATGACCGCGTCCTTCGCGACCGTGTCGGAGAAAGCGTCGAGTCGGGTGACCTTGAATCCGAGGTCCTCGAGGATCTTCTCGGCTTCCGCAAAGGGGCGTCCGGTCACATCGGCCACCGCGACCTGGGGCTTTCCCTTGCTGACCACGAGCTTGACCGGGGTACCTCTCGCGTAGTTCCCGGCGATCGGGTCGGTGCGGACGACGAGGCCCTTGGCTACTGTCTCGCTCACTTCCTCGACGGTGTCTCCCACGGTCATGTGGGCGGCAACGATTGCCGCCTTGGCGTCATTGAAGGACTTGCCGGCGAGGTCGGGCAGGGCGAAGAGTTGTGGGCCGGAGGACAGCCATACCTTGATCGTTCCCCGGCGGTGCAGCGTGTCTCCGGCCAGAGGCACTTGGCGCGTGACGGCCCCCTTGGGGATCCGCTCATCCGTCACGCTGCCGGCCTGGACCGCGTGCAGACCCACCGCCTCCGCGGCCTTCCGAGCCGCGGTCAGGTCCATGGAGCCCAGCGATGGGACCTTCACCGGCCACCAGGAGGCGTATCCGTAGGCGGCAGTGCCGGCGAGCATCGCCAGCACCACCACCAGCACCGGCCAGCGGTGGCGCTTGCCGGGCCGCTGAGGCTTCGCCGGGCCGATTCCTCCGCGAGCGGGATAGCGGGCGGGAGGCTTGACCACCGGGATCGAAGGTACGGTCTCGCGAACCATGGTCGGGATCACGGCAGTGTCGCGCGACGTGCCTGCGGGCCGTCCTTTCCCCAGGGCGACGGCGAAGTCCCCGGCCGACTCGAAGCGGCCGGCCGGGTCGGGGTCGGTGGCGCGCAGCACGGCGGCATCCACCTCGGGCGGGATGTCCGGGACCTTCTCGGATGGAGGGGGCACTCGCTCGGCCAGATGGCGTGAGGCGACCTCCTCGGGGGAGTCGCCCTCGAAGGGCACCTCGCCCGTCAGGGCCTCGTAGGCGACGATCCCCAAGGCGTAGACGTCCGTGCGAGCGTCCACGCCCTCGCCGCGAAGTTGCTCGGGCGCAAGGTAGTGGGCCGTGCCGGCGACCGTGTCCTTGGTGGCGGGCGTGGCCTCACGAGTGAGCGCACGAGCGATGCCGAAGTCGACCACCCGTACATCGCCTTCCATGGTCAGCAGCAGGTTCTCGGGCTTGACGTCGCTGTGCACCACGCCCATGCGGTGGGCGTGGTCGAGCGCGGCCGCGGCCTGGGCGATGATCTCGGCGGTCGCCGTGGGGGACAGAGCCCCCCTGGCGTCAATGACCTCGCGCAGGCTCGGGCCCTCGACCAGTTCGAGCACCATGTAGGCGGCGGAGTCCTCTCGGCCCCAGTCGAAGACCGCGGCGATGTTGCGGTGGTTCAGGCGAGCGGCAGCCTGGGCCTCCCGCCGGAAGCGCTCCAGGAATGAGGGGTAGTCGGGCAGGTCCGGGTGCATCACCTTCACGGCGACGTCTCGTTGGAGCACCTCGTCGCGCGCCCGATAAACCGAGGCCATGCCTCCGCGCGCGATGCGAGCAGTCAGACGGTAGCGGCCACCGAGAGTTCGGCCGACGAGTTGGTCCAGAGACGTGGTGTCTTCGCGCACGCTCATCCTCTCCGGGGTCCCGCGCACCCGGGGACGATTGCCGGCCCCGGGGCCGGTCTGCGAAGCAGGCCGTTTGAGGCGGCCCTCGCCAATTGTAGCGGCCGCTCTGTGGGGGTTCACGCAGGCCGGGCGCGGTGCGAGCCGCGCGACGTGCCGAAGCCCGGGGACGGAAGAGGCATGGGCAGCCTGCTCGCGGCGGCCTAGGATGGCGGAGGGAGTCCCTTCGCGGCGGCCTAAGATGGGCCAAGGCGATGCGCGATAAGGGGAAGGCTCTGACGCCGTTGAGCAGCCCATGTATGAGCTGCTAAGGCGGCGAGCGAAAGGGGGAGGCACATGGCGAGCTTCGCTGTCACCGGGGCGACGGGCTTCGTCGGGGGTCACCTGTGCGCAATGCTTCGCCAGAGTGGCCATGAGGTGCGAGTGCTGACTCGAAACGCGCAGGGGGCGGGGGAACTCCAGGCCCAGGGTGTCAGCGTGGTGGGCGGCAGTCTGTTCGACCCATCGTCGTTACGCGAACTTCTCGAGGGCGCCGACGCATTGGTCCACCTGGTGGCGATCATCGTCGAGCATGGCGATCAGAGCTTCGGGCATGTGAACCACGAGGGGACGCTGGCTGCCGTGGAGGCCGCGAAGGCGGCCGGGGTGAAGCGGTTCCTTCACATGTCGGCCCTGGGTGTGCACTCCGACCCGCGATTTCCGTACCTGCACTCCAAGTGGCTCGGTGAGGAAGCCGTGCGCGCCAGCGGTCTCGATTGGACGATCTTCCGGCCCTCGGCGCTGTTCGGCCGGGGCGCGGGCTTCTTCAAGCCGCTCAAGGATCTCGCGCGCTTTCCCCTCTACCCGGTGGTGGGATCCGGCCGCACGCGCTTCCAGCCGATCGACGTCGACGACGTGGTGAGGTGCGTGATGCTGGCCGCCGAGCGACCCGAGACGAGTCGCCGCACCTACGACCTCGGGGGTTCCGAGGCGTTCACATTCGACCAGATCGTCGAGGAGGTGCTTGGAGTCCTGGGCAAGCGACGAGTGAGGGTTCACATACCCGTGTGGCTGGCGCGGCCGCCGGCCTGGCTGATGGGCAAGCTCCTGTCCAACCCGCCGGTCACCGCGCAACAGCTGGATATGCTGGCACTGGACAATACCTGCGAAGAACCCGACACGGTGATGCGCCACTTCGGCTTCGAGCCGAAGTCCTTGAGGGAAGGGCTTCTGGAGATGTGGGGGCGCGAGTAGGCACCGGCCGCGCGGACCCCGGGCGGGCGTAGAATACAGATACGACGGGGAGCTCGGTGAACCGAGCTGAGAGGCCGGCTGTTATCGTCGGCGACCCGCAGCACCTGATCCGGGCAATGCCGGCGGAGGGATTGGGCATGCCGGCCACCCCGATGGGTGGCCTTGTTGTTGAGACTCAGAGGAAGAGGAGAAACGGGTTTGCGGGAGACCCTGGTGGGCAGAACTGCGGAGGATCCGCTGGTCATTGCCGGGCGCACGTTCGCCTCCCGGTTGCTGATTGGGACCGGCAAGTTCTCCTCGTACGCGATCATGCGCGACGCGCTGGAGGCTTCGGGCGCCGAGATCGTCACTGTTGCCCTCCGGCGGGTGGACCTTTCGGCGAGCGGGGAACCCGACATTCTCGAGTTCATCGACACCGAGCGCTACCTGTTGCTGCCCAACACCTCCGGGGCGGTTGACGCGGAGGAAGCGGTTCGTCTGGCCAAGCTGGCCCGCGCGGCCGGGATGCCCGGATGGGTCAAACTCGAAGTGACGCCCGATCCGCGCCACCTCATACCCGACCCGGTGGAGACCCTGAAGGCGGCCGAGATACTGGTCGGTGAGGGGTTCACCGTGCTGCCCTACATCAATGCCGATCCCATCCTGGCCAAGCGGCTGGAGGAGATCGGTACCGCCACGGTAATGCCCCTGGGATCCTGGATCGGCTCCAACCAGGGCCTGCGCACCAGGGCTGCCATCGAGATCATCATCGAGCAGGCCGGAGTGCCTGTCGTGGTGGACGCCGGCCTGGGGGTTCCCTCGCACGCCTCCGAGGCGATGGAGATGGGAGCCGACGCCGTGCTGGTCAACACCGCCATCGCGGTGGCGCGCGATCCAGTGGCGATGGCCGAGGCGTTTCGGCTGGGAGTGGAGGCGGGCCGGAAGGCCTTCCTGGCGGGGCGTGCGGCCGTGCGCCGGGAAGCCGAATCCTCCAGTCCGTTGACCGGTTTCCTGGGAGGCAGGGCGTGAGGATCGATGCCCTTCCAGAGAGCGCGGCCATCGGGCCGCGCAGGGTCGCCAGCGAGTTCGGGGCCGAGCTCGACGCGCTGGACGCGGCGCGGTTGGCGGCCGAGGGGATGGCGGCCACCGAGGCCGACGTGGACCGAGCGCTGGCCGCCGGCTATCGGGATCCGGCCGATGTGGCGGCGTTGCTCTCTCCCGCAGCCGGGCTGCGGCTGGAGGAGTTGGCCTGCGCCTCTCGGGACCTCACCTGCCTTCGCTTCGGGCGCACCGTGCGGCTGTTTGCCCCGCTCTACGTGTCCAACGAGTGTCTGTCCGGCTGCGTCTACTGCGGGTTTGCCCGCGGACTTCCGGTTTCACGGCGGACACTGAGCCTGGAGGAGGCGGAGGCCGAGGCCCGCTTCCTGACCGGCGAGGGATTCCGCCACATCCTGCTCGTTTCCGGCGAGCATCGCGTGAAGGTGTCGCCCGACTATCTGGCCGAGTTGGCGAGGCGGATCTCCGGCTTCGTGCCCTCGATCGCCGTCGAGACCCAGACGTGGGAAGAGCCGGTCTACCGGGACCTGGTGGCTTCCGGGGTCGAAGGGGTCGTCATCTATCAGGAAACCTACGACCGGCTTACCTATCCGCTGGTCCACATCGTGGGATGGAAGCGCAACTACGAGCGGCGCATAGCGGCCGTGGAGGCGGCCGGACGGGCCGGGGCGCGCCGGCTGGGTATCGGAGTGCTGCTCGGGCTCGCGCCCGACTGGCGGGCCGACGTCCTGGCCATGGTCGCCCATGCCCGCTTCCTTACTCGCGAGTACTGGCGAGCCGAGGTGACGGTGAGCTTTCCTCGGCTGAGGCCCTGCGCCAGCGGGTTCCTTCCGGCGAGTCCGGTCGCCGACCGTGAGCTTGCCCAGATCATCTGCGCCGTGCGCTTGGCGCTGCCGGACGTGGGCATCGTGCTTTCCACCCGGGAGGATGCGGCGCTGCGCGACGGGTTGCTCAACCTCGGAGTGACTCACATGAGCGCCGGCTCGCGCACCGATCCAGGCGGCTACCTGCATCCGGACCAGGCGGAGGGGCAATTCGACATCTCCGACGAACGGCCTCCGGGGGAAGTTGCCGCCGCATTGAGGGCTGCGGGGCTGGACCCCGTGTGGAAAGATTGGGTGAGGTTGTAGATGAGAATCGAGGCGAACGGGGCTTCTCACGAAATCCGGGAGGGCACCAGCGTCAAAGCCTTCGTCGAATCGTTGAACCTTTCGCCACAGTGGGTTGTCTGCGAGCTCAACGGAGAGGTCGTCGAGCGTGCCAGGCTCGCGGATGTAGTCTTGAAAGAAGGGGACCGGCTAGAAATCGTCCGCGCAGTCGCAGGAGGCCAGCCATGGAACTGACCCTTCGCCGCGCCCGCCTTGCCCGCGCCCGCCTCTACCTCGTTACGGGCTCCCGCCAAGTCCAGGGAGATCTCTCGGGGTTTCTCGATGCGGTACTGGACAACGGGGTCGACATCATCCAGCTCCGCGACAAGCACGGGAAACCCAAGGAGATCCTGGCCGCGGCCGCGCTGTTCCGCGAGGCGGCCGACCGCCACGGCGCCCTGTTCATCATGAACGACTTCGCCGACCTGGCGGAGGCGGCCGAGGCGGATGGGGTTCACCTGGGACAGGCGGACGGCCCCGTCGAGTTTGCGCGGGATATCCTGGGACCCGACGCCATCATCGGGCTATCCACGCACGACGAGCAGCAGATGGCCGAGGCGCAGAAGCAGGACTGCGACTACTTCACCGTGGGGCCGATCTGGGAGACACCCACCAAGCCGGGACGCAAGGGAACCGGGCTCAGTCTGGTGAGGGCCACGAGGCAAGTGAGGAAACCGTGGTTCGCCATCGGCGGCATCGACCTGGCTCTGCTGCCCCGGGTGCTGGAGGCCGGAGCAGATCGAATCGTTGTGGTGCGGGCTATCACCGAGGCCCGCGACCCTGCCTGGTCGGCCAAGCATCTGGCCTCGGTCCTTGCCGCACACGCGTAAGGGGCGGCAACCCGGACTGCCGTTTTATTAGGATTGCCGGAAACAGAGATCGGTGACCAGGGCATCCAGTGCGGCATGCACGGGGGCGGGGAGTCCGAGTGAGGCAAGGGATGTTCGGGATTCGGCCGCCAGTGCGGTGATTCGCTGTTCGGTGGCCTCCAACGCACCGGTGTCCAGGATGGCCTGACGCAGCGCTTCGACCTCGTTCTCGGTCAGATCGCGCGCGCCGATGCGTTCGTCGAGAAGTCGCGCCACTTCGCCCGTCGCTCGCCCGCGGGCCAGGGCCACCAGCGCAGTCTGCTTGCCCTCGCGCAGGTCGTCCCCCGAAGGCTTGCCGGTCAGAGCCGGTTGGCCGAACACTCCCAGAACGTCGTCCCGAAGCTGGAAGCCCTCGCCGAGGGGGAGCCCGTAGGCGCTCAATCGCTCAGCCAGAGCGGGATCGCCGCCGGCCAGCGCCAGGCCCAGGTGCAGCGGGCGTTCCACGGTGTACTTGGCCGACTTGTAGGCGGCAACACGGCGAACGTCTTCGAGTTCGGCCCTGCCCCGTGCGGCCACGAGCAGGTCCAGGTACTGCCCGCCCATCAGCTCGGCTCGCATGGTGTTAAAGACCCTGAAGGCACCGGCCAGACGCTCCGGGACGAAGCCCGATTCGACCAGCGCGGCGTCGGCCCAGGCGAAGGCCAAGTCCCCCAGCAGAATGCCGGCGCCCAATCCGAACGCCGCCGCGTCGCCGCGGAATCCCGATTCTTGGGCCATCGCTTCGAAGCCGCGGTGAGCGGTGGGCTTGCCCCGGCGGGTGTCGGAGGCGTCCATGATGTCGTCGTGGATCAAGGCGAAAGCGTGCAGCAACTCCGTGGCGAGGGAGGCGCGCACGATCTCAGGGCAGTCCACGCCGCCGCCGGCACGAAAGCCCCAGTAGACGAAGATGGGGCGCAGTCGCTTGCCCCCGCCCAAGGTGAAGTCGCGCAAGGCTTCCAGGAGGGCGCGGCCTTCCGCCTGCATGAAGCTCAGGTCGGCTTGCCGAGCCTGCAGGAAGTCATCGAGTTCGGAGGAGATGCGACGGCGAAGCTCGCCGGCATCCCAGCTCCCTTGGGTCAATGCATGCTCCCTCTCTGTGGGCCGGCCGCGCATCACCGGCCGCCACCGGCGGTTCTCCCGCCAAGCCTACCCCACGTGCCGGCGAGGCTTGCGCGGGGAAGCCGCGTGCCGAGCCCGCCGATCCCGCGTCCACTGCGGAAGCTCGGACTGCGCGCACCCCGGTTCTCCCGGCGCCGCCGGGGAGTCGGGCACCCCTCCGGTCGACTGCCATGTTGGGCTACAGTGTGACGTAGGTCACATGCCGGGCCGACCCAGTGGGTTTGCATCGTCCAAGGCATGAGCTGTCGGGTGGGCGGAAGGGGGGCCGCATGCGGAGGGCATCCGGGGCAGGCAAGTTCGCGCTTGGGCTGCTCGTGGTCCTGGCTCTGTTCTCGGCCGGCTGCGGGCAGAAACCTGGAGTCCACCAACTGGGGCAAGCCTCCAACTGGGCGACGTCGGATGGGGAGGCGATCGGTGAAGCAGTGCCCGGCTCCTCATCGCTGGAAACCAGCGGGACCGTTCAGCCGGGGGCCGATACGAGTCCGGGCAGCCGAATCACCAAGACACCGGCAGCCGCCGCGGGGCGCTCTGATGGAGGGACCGGAGGCGGAGGCGTCACCGGCGACCGAACCGGCGTAACCGATACCGAGATCGTCATCGGCGTCCACGCGCCCGTGACCGGGGCCGCTCCTTTCCCTCAGACGACTTTCGACAAGGGCAAGGACGTCTACTGGAAGTGGCTGGCCGGGCGCGGCGGGCTCTTCGGGCGCAAGGTGCGGGTGGAGTTCGGTGACGACGCCTATACCCCTTCCAGGGCTCAGGCGACCTGTATGCAACTGATCCAGCAGAAGAAGGTCTTCCTGCTCGTGGGAGGCGGCGGGGCCGACCAGATCCAGGCCTGCGGGCAGTACGCGGCGAGCGTGGGAGTTCCGTACCTGTCCGCCGGCGTCATGGAAGTTGGGCTCAAGGGGCTGAAGAGTTACTTCGCCGCCAGCATGAGCTACCCGCAGCAGGCGGTGCTCATGGCCCAGTACATAGTGAGCCGTCTCGATGGCGCCAAGAAGAAGGTGGCCATCGTGCGAGCGAACACCGTGAACTTCGACGACGTGCGCTCCGCTTTCCTGAAGGCGGCCCAGACCTACGGGATCAACGTGGTGCGCGACGACACCGTCCCGAAAGACCCCGACGACAACGCCTTGATGACCGAGGCGGTGGCGCTGAAGAACGCGGGCGTTGAAATAGTCTTCTGGGTGACCGCCCCGGTGACCTGGATCCACGAGGCCACCGCCGCGAACGACCAGGGCTACCACCCCATGTGGGTGACCCCCGGAATCACGATCGGGGAGAACGTGGTGGCCCAGACCACGTGCAGCATTGATCCGACGGTCAGGGCCAGGTCCCTCACGCCGTTCCAGAACCTTGACGTCATCGACAACTTCGACCCCGAGTTCCGCAAGGCATACGAGAAGTACGTCACTTCCGAGAACTCCGCTCTGAAACCCGACGACATCGGCATCGCCCTATGGGGGCTGTCCAAGGTTCTGCACCAGGCGTTCCTGAAGGTGGGCAGCGCGGAGAACCTGACCCGGGAGAGTTTCGTGGCCGCTCTGGAGAAAGCGACCAACCTGCGCACAAACGTCTTCCCCACGCTGAACTTCACGCCGGCGAACCATTTCGGCGCCCGGGAGGCGCATGTGATCGAGATCAACTGCTCGAACGGTCAGTGGAGAACCATCGAGACCTTCAAGGACCGCTTCTGATGGACGGCCCCTTGCTCGGCTCTTGGGCGTCGGCCGGCATGAGATCGATCTGGGGTTTCCGCGAGCAACCTGGGCGCACGGCATCGACCGGCCCTCGCTTCTCAGGCCGTATCCAGGGGCACGGTGGGACCGTTTACGTGGTTAAGAAGCAAGCGGGAGGTGGGTCATGCGAAGGCTCCTGATGCCGGTGGCGTTGGTGGCCCTGCTCGCGGCCTTTCCGGTCAGATCCTCCGGGGCACCGGTGCTGCCCGAGGCCCAGGCCCGAGCATGGGCCGTGCGCATATCCGTCTCCTCCACCCCGGCGGTCCTGGGTCTCGTCGAAGCTTCCGCTCAGAACGGAGCGGTGGCGGGCGCGAGCGGGGCCCCAATCTCGGTGTTGGGACAGATTCCCGTGCAGGCCGTCGCCTCACGGGCCAAGCCCGACGATGTGCAGAACCCTCTCGTGTGGAAGGACGAGACCGGAAGCATGACGGTCGAGGGGATCTTCGCCGAGGCCCACAGCACGGACGCTTCCTCGTCGGCCAAGACGGGGTTCGGTTCCCAGGCGGGATCGAGTTTCCCCATGGCCAGCATGCTCAGCACTACGGAGCAGCAAAAGCAGCTCTTCGATCAGTGGATCGCCATGAACAAGATGGTCTTCGACCCCCTGAACGAGCAGATGGCGGCCCTGAAGCCGATTCTCGCGCCCCTGGGTCTCAAGCCGCCACAGTTCGAGGCGGTGGGGCCGATGGGACTGATCGATGTGGAGAGTTCCCGCCAGGTGGTCGCCTCGGCCGAGACGACCTCCTCCGAGTACCTGGCCTCGGCGCGGAGCAGCGCGACCCTCGATGAGATCCGTCTCTTCGGCGGCTTCATCGAGGCGCGCGGCATCTCGGCAGAGGCCGTCTCGGCGCGCGGCATGTCGGATACGCGCGAGGCGATGGCTCGGGTGAACTCTTTGAAGGTGGCCGGGATCGAAGTGGCGGTGGACTCGGGTGGCTTGCGAGTGGCCGGGAACGACCAGGTGTCCCGAGCGCTGGTTCAGCCGGTCCTGGATGCCGTATTGGGAGCGCTCGATTCTGCCGGGGTCAAGCTGAGAGTGATGGAGGCATCCGGAGGGCAGGCGCCGCCGCAAGCCTCAGCTCTCGAGGTGGAGATCGCGTCACCCGAGGGGACGATCCTCGTATCCATTGCCCACGTGGAGGCGAATTCCGACCCGATCAAGCCCAGCTCGGCGGAGTCGTCCGCGACGGGTTCCACGGTCGAAACGCCGCCCGGCGCGCCGAGTTCGCCGGTGCTGTGGGAAGGTCCTGACGTGTCGGGCTCCGGTGGTCTGCTGGCCCCTGGCGCGGGGGCTGTGCCCGGCGCACGATCCCTGATGACCGGCACGCTCAAGCGGACTTCGGTCCGCACACCCTTCGCGGTCTGGCTCCTGGTCCCGGTGGGGCTGGGGTTCGCCACTCTTGTCCTGATGGCTCTGTCGGACCCCGGTGAGATCCCGGTGGAGCACCGGGGGGCACTTGCGGCCCTCATGCGGCTGCAGGCCCGGTCGGGCACCTAAGGCTTGCAGATGCGGCAGGGATCGAGGCCCAGTTCGACGGCCCGTGAGCGGGCCGCGCGCTTGAGGCCAGACTTGCCGTCTGCCAGCCGGCAGCCGGAGAGGTGGAAGCTGTGCGCACCCATGATCACGGTGTCTTCACCGTCGCCTTCGACTCGTGACTGCGTCGCGGCCGCGTCATGGACCGGTGTGGACGGGAGTCGCTCCACGACTTCGGCCAGCTCGCTCAGGGCGTGCTCCAAACGGGCACGGTCCCGGCGGGCGCCGTCGATGGTGAGCAGCGTTCCTCCCAGGAACACCAGGGCCAGGCCGGTGGCTCCTCCCGATATCAGGTAGGGGAGTTGG
>Ga0265292_1002285_pt1 | contig 13692 bp, 17 predicted proteins | sample Munlanlewell296A_FD_189080 | JGI IMG/M metagenome (GOLD analysis project Ga0265292, IMG submission 189080) | Leachate microbial communities from a municipal landfill in Southern Ontario, Canada - Leachate well 296A | ecosystem: Engineered > Solid waste > Landfill > Unclassified | place: Canada...
CTCGCACAGTGGACGCCGGCAATCCATATGATTCCATGTTCGAACATTGTCTGACCGTTAAAGGGCTTTCGAGTGTTTGATATCTCAGCGGCGCGTGTGATAGTATCTCGTGCTGTTTTTTCGGAAGCCTGACAGCTGACCGCTTGTCCATGCCCGTCGGGGAATATCGTGACCGCTCCGTAACATGGGGATTCGCGGAAACTTACCCATACACATAGTATGCCCAATGCCACCGCCACACCGCATATTCTGACGAGAGTGTCCCTTGATGTCATGACCGTTCCTTCTCTGTTTGATCTTCTGCCGCGAGTATGCCACGAATCGGGCCTATGCGCAAAAAGAAAAAAGCCCGGCAATGAAGCGCGGGCTTTTCGAGTTCAACAGTATACAATCACTCGCCGTATTCGACGTTTTGGACGGAGGGAAAACAGGACGACGCGTACTCTTGCGAATACACAAGACACTGTTTTGGTACTAGATCTTTGAGGATTTTGATGTCCTCGCCGATCAGGCCCCAGTTGCCGGAAGTAATATGTGGGTACATGATGTTCCGGTAATAATCCCCTCGCACCTTCACGTAGAAGGCGGGTGAGTTTCGTTGGTCGTAAAACATCACGTAGGTGTACTCCCCTTCGTGAGGGTACGGATACCAGATGATGTTCATACCTGCGGGGCTGGTGAGAGTTTTCCCGCAGTCGCTTCCGCACAAAGGATTGAAGATCCTCTGTGCAAGCACGCCCGTCTGGACCCTGTTATTGGATATCACCTGCGCGACCGTCGGGACTCGAACTTGCTGAGATGCGACCGTAGCCGCTCCCAACAATGTATCGATGATCGCTCCGGCCGGATTTCTGGACTGAGGTCCCGAACGATAATACTCGTGATGTTCCCATCGGCGCCAATATCCATAGCCACCTTGTTGCGGTACGCCGTAGAATCGTTGCGGACCCATCGGGTGACCGTATACTTGCCCACCACCATATTGCAATTGATGCGCAATGCGGTTCTGTTGTTGTCGCATCTGGAACGCGAGCGCGTGCTCGTGCTGTCGCATCTGTTGTGCCTGGATGTGCGCCGGCGGTCCAATGTTGTATCGGACAGGTGGCGGTGCCATCCGGGGTGCTGGTTGCATCGCGGGGTGATATTGCATCACCGGACCACGATTGTAGAACTGCGCATTTGCGGTGCCGCTCGTGAGAGCGACAAGCAAGGCGGTAATAACGACGACCTGCTTTTTCATGTTCGCCTCCTAGCGAATTTTGACTCAAAGACCTATCTGATCTTCTGGCGATATTATAGCATACCTAAATAAAAAAGCAAGTACTGAGTTGTGCAAACCTGGTTTGCACAGTGTTAGGAGCGGGCGAAGGCCATTAAAAAGAAGGCGGCAATGAGCCACCAAAAGGCGTATGCGGCTCCGAATACGGCCTGTATCATGGGGCCAAAATGCCACACTGATTGGAGTGCGGGGACCTGAAGCCAGATGGTGAGGGTGATGACAGCGGCGGCGAGGCTTCCTACGACGGCCGTCGTGGGCGTGTCCCCGGCGCTCGAGAGAGAGTAGACGATTCGATACACAAGGAAGAAAAGCACACCAAAGATCACGCCGAAGACCCCTGCTTGCATGAGGGGTGCGGTGATCTTTTCTAAGAGAGGAGCAAGGATCGCGGTATGAGGAAGAAGATCGTACAAGAAAAATGCCAAGGGAAACGCGACGGAGAGTGTCGCGGCGCGCGCGGTGCCACTGCGCAATGCGTCGACCAGTACGATCAACACAAACGCGAGCAAGATCACCCAGTCGATGGGTGGATGGGCAAATGCGGCTGTAATGGCGGTGGTTGAAGCGAGATTCATAGATATGCGATTGCATTTCTATTATAACCCTTCTGTGCGGAGTTTCTCGATGAGATCGCGTGCGCCTTTGGATAACTTTTTTGGGAAGGTGATGTCAATGCGCACGAGCAGGTCGCCGCGGACTCCCCTACCGGATGGTACACCTTTGCCTTTGATGCGGATCATCTCGCCGTGATTGATGCCGGCGGGTACAGCGACCTTCTCTTCCCCATCGAGTGTGCGGACACCGTAGGTGCCGCCGAGGAGCGCATCGGTGAGCTTGATCGCAAGTGAGGTGATGAGTGTTGTGCCTTGGCGTGTGAATGCGGGATCTTGTTTGACATGAAGTTTGATGTAGAGCTCGCCGGCGACACCGCCCGGCACAGCTTCTCCCTTGCCTGGCATACGGAGCATTTCGCCGTCGGACACTCCTGCAGGTACTCCGATATGGATTTCCTCTTGTCGCTTGGCGACACCTTCGCCGTGGCAGGTGGGGCATGCGACCTCAGGCATCTGGCCGCGGCCGTGGCATTTGGGGCATACGCGCGCCGTCGTCACTTGGCCGAAAATTGAATTGCGCGTCTCGCGTATCTCACCCTTTCCGTCGCAGGTAGTACACGTGATCATCTTTGATCCTTTCTTGGCGCCACTGCCTTCGCACGTCTCGCAGACGCCGATCTTGGATACGACGACGCGGCGTTCGGTGCCGAAGATGCTCTCCTTGAAAGAAAGCTCGATATCAATCGAGACGTCGCGACCGCGCGCTTGGCCACGACCACCTCCGGCGCCTCCGAAGAATTCACCAAAGATATCGCCGAGGTCGAATTCGACGTTTTGGCCGTTAAAATCAAAACCGCCGTTTTGGAAACCAGAAAAGTCGAATCCGCCGAATCCCCCCGCGCCTCCTTGCGGGCCGCCCGTGGAGCCGTATGCATCGTACTGTGCGCGCTTCTTTTTGTCGGAGAGTATCGAATACGCTTCGCTCACTTCTTTGAACTTGACCTCGTCGCCGCCTTTTTTGTCGGGGTGATATTTGTGCGCCAGCGTGCGAAACGCCTTTTTGATGTCTTCTTCTTTTGCATTCTTGGGCACACCAAGAAGATCGTAGTAGTTTTTGGCCATAGGTATAGATTATATACGGCTCCGGCGCACATTCCAGCTATTTATTTTCGGTGGTGCTTTCTGGTGGTGTCTGGTCGTCTTGAGGCGGTGGAGTTTGGTCTTCCGGTTTTTGTTCGGATTGGTTTGGTTGTGCCTTGGACATCGCTTCACCGATTGCACTCATTGCAGTCGAGAGCGCATCTGACGCGGTCTTGATCACGGTGTCATCAGTGCCTCCGCGAGCGGCTTTGAGAGTATCAATCTTTTCCTGCACATTCTTGCGGATATCTTCACTCACCTTGTCGCCGTGTTCTTTGAGTGCTTTTTCGGCGGCGTAGGTCATTTGGTCGGCGCTGTTTTGGGCTTCGACGAGGGTCTTCTTTTTCAAGTCAGTATCGGCATTGACCTCGGCATCTTTGCGCATCTTTTCTACGTCGGCGTCTGAGAGGCCGGAGCTTGCTTCGATGCGGATGGACTGTTCTTTATTGGTAGTCTTATCTTTGGCCTTCACACTCAAGATGCCGTTGGCGTCGATGTCGAATGAGACCTCTACCTGCGGCATACCGCGGGGTGCGGGTGGAATACCATCGAGATTGAATCGACCGAGGGATTTGTTGTCCGCGGCCATCGGGCGTTCACCTTGGACCACGTGGATCTCCACGGACGGCTGATTGTCGGATGCAGTCGAGAATGTTTGTGAGCGTGATGTGGGGATGGTGGTATTGCGCTCGATGATCTTGGTCGCGACACCGCCCATGGTCTCGATGCCGAGCGAGAGCGGGATCACATCGAGCAAGAGCACGTCTTTGACATCACCTTGCAAGATGCCGCCCTGGATCGCCGCGCCGAGTGCGACGACTTCGTCGGGATTCACCGACATATTGGGCTTCTTGGAGAAGAATGTCTCGACGGCCTTTTGGAGTGCCGGCATGCGTGTCTGGCCACCGACCAGGATCACTTCGTTGATATCAGGGATTTTGAATGGTGACGCTTCCATCGCGCGCTTGGTGATACTCATAGCGCGATCGATGAATTCTGCCGTGAGCTCTTCGAGCTTGCTACGGGAGAGCTTGAGGAGGAGGTGGCGCGGACCCGAAGCATCGGAGGTGATGAACGGGATATTGATCTCGGACTCGACTGCAGTCGAGAGCTCGATCTTGGCGCGCTCGGCGGCCTCGTCGAGGCGCTGGCGTGCGAGCGGATCAGTGCGGACGTCGATGCCGGATTCTTTTTTGAATTCGTCGGCGATCCAGTTGATGATCTTCTGGTCGATGTCTTTGCCGCCGAGGTGGGCGTCGCCGTCGGTCGCGCGGACCTCGATCACATCATCGCCCACTTCGAGCACTGAGATGTCGAAGGTACCGCCACCGAAGTCGAAGACGACGATCTTTTCGTTCTTCTTTTTGTTGAAGCCATAGGCGAGCGCGGCCGCGGTCGGCTCGTTGATGATGCGCTTCACATCGAGTCCGGCGATCTTGCCGGCGTCGCGGGTGGCTTGGCGCTGGCTGTCGTTGAAATATGCCGGTACGGTGATCACGGCTTCGGTGATGGTCTCTCCGAGGCGTGCTTCAGCATCTGCCTTGAGCTTCTGCAAGATCATCGCGGATACTTCTTCGGGGCGGAGCCATTTGTCTTGCATCAAGACCTCGACGCCGCCATTCTCCGACTTGCGTACCTCGAAAGGTACCGTCGCGTGATCTTTGGTGACGCCGTCTTCGTCAAATGAATGGCCGATGAAGCGCTTGATCTGGTAGACGGTGTTCTTGGGATTGGTGACGCCCTGGCGGCGCGCAAGCACGCCGACCAATCGCTCGCCGGTCTTGGAGGTAGCGACGACGGATGGCGTCGTGCGTGCACCCTCGGCATTCTCAATGATCTCCGGCTCGCCGCCGTGGATGTACGCCATCGCTGAATTGGTAGTGCCCAAGTCGATTCCAAGGATTTTTGACATAAATGAATGTAATTAGTGATTAATAGTACTATAAATAATGTCTCTAAGCGAACTTGTTAGCTTGTAAATCTCTAAAAGATGAACATTTGTAATTTTTGTCACTACGGCAGTGATTTACCCAATTGGTGAATTTACTGCAGTGATTCTATTGTATGAGATTTTTAGAGTAAGTCAAATAATGTTACGAATTGTCGCATGTCGTTGATCTCAGTGGCTACAATATATCGAATATACTGATCTACTCCGTACCATTTTGCGACCATATGGACTTCCTCGTAGCATTCGTGCGGATAAATAAACACTGAACGCTGGTACAGTCTGAATCCCAAGTCTTCGAGTTTGAGGCGGAATGATTGTCGGACGCGCTCATGAGTGCTCGGTAGATCAAACATGACGATACGCCACTTGTGGTCCCATCTGCCCGGCGGCTCAATGACCAATTCCCAGATGGCGTCTTCGTCCAGCTGGAGGCGCCCGTGTTTGGTAAGTGTGACGTATGTATGGGGTCCTTGTTCTTCAAACGAAACCCTGTTTTTTTGTTCGAGATATTTGATCGCTTTCCATATCCTACTCCGCTCGTGTGCGCCTTTGGGATTGAGATAATCGATCAGTTGGACGGTGTTGGGGGCCGCTACCATGGCACCGCCGATGACGACGCCTGCCCCCACGAGACGTAGAATGTTTTTGGCGAGTTCGCCTCGCTGATATTCTGATACCGTCTTAATACCTTTGAATCTGGTCCCCATCCCAAAAAGCCTAGCATTTCAAGGTACCCCTGTAAACTCACCAATTGGGTAAATCGCAGGAGCAATGAATGACCGAACGAGCTTGACAGATAGGTAGTGTGTATGCTACACTACACCTGGTCAAATTGGCTGAATCACCATGCATCCTGCTGTTCGGAATTGGAATGGCATTGGACGACTGTGAACGGAGAAAGAAATGATACCGACAGTGCTCAAGAATCCATCTATCATCGCGCTCATTCTTCTCGCTATCGCCGTAGGAATAAATATGCTGGGACACCTGACTCCCGAGTTTCGGGATGGCACAAATCTGTTCCTCATATTGGCCTTTACGCTTCTGGCGGCATATGTGATTAAGAGGGAGTGAGTCAGCTGACCCTGGTGTGATAAGACCGGTGCTGACACTATGTCACGCCGGCCTTTTACTTTTTTACAATTGCCTGACTGAAAATATATGCCCCATAAAAATCCCAATTGGGATTTTTATGGGGCACTTTTTATTGATGGGTTCCGTTCGGGACAAGTCTGACTTGTTCCGATCTTGTCCTGATAACATTATCTTTTGACGATCACTTGTGCGGGACGGAGGATTCTTTCATTTGCCTTATAGCCATAGCGGAGGATGCGGACGATCTCGCCCGACTCCCCTGCCACGTCTTCCATCTCTTGGACGATCTCGTGGAGGTTGTGATCGGACATGTCGCCGACTTTGCCGTAGCGGGTGACGCTGTTGCGGGAGAGTACATCGAGAAGCTGATTGCGGATCTGTTCGATCCCTGATCGCCAGGATTCGTCGACGTTGGCCCATGCCTCACCGGCGGCGGCCATGTCGAAGCTGTCGAGGACAGGGATGATATCTTCGATGATCGATTCTTTTGCGCGCTGACCAGCGCGATCGGCTGAGGCAAACGCCTCTTTGCGGACGTTGACACTCTCGGCCTTGCATCTCTGCCAGCCGTCGAGGTATTCATCGCGCTTTTGTTGAGCCTCCTTGAGCTGATCGCGGAGTTTGCGTATCTTGGCCTGCGCGCCGGCGAGATCGCCCATCTCCTCATCAGCCTCAAAGTCGATTTCTTGCTCGGGCTCCTGTGAATGGGCACCATTCACATCATCGGTATCCTCATCGTGCTTAAACATGTAGGAAATAATAGCACAGGGCTTGTTTTAGTGAGTATTGACAATCTTCTATAATATGATAAAGTAATAACGGTACCACCCATACGGGCTGGCAGAAGGAGACGGACATGATAAAGAACGTCGTAATCTTCGGCATGGTGATCTTTTTGCTCGCTATCGCCACTTCAGTGAATGTGACCGTGCGTGATCTTGTGTCGCCAGAGGTGCGAGATCTCGTGAACCTGTTGCTCATTTTGATGTTCACCGCCTTGGCGATATACATCTACAATACCGAAGATTCATTGGTAATTCGCAAGGTTCCTGGCTTCGAACGCGGCCTGGCCGACGTGGTCGAATTTACCACTTTTATGATCCTGGTGATTGCTGCGACTGCCTTTGTAGGCTATCTAGGCAATCAGCTTGCTGAAGCGATTTGGCAATGGATCGGTGGGTCGACTATACAAGATACGTATGTGATCGTTCGCGGCTCCGTGGTTTGCATCCTGGTGTCGTTGGCTGTCGCATACTTCTTGTGGAGCAAGTCCTGCGCAGCGACGGTGATCGCATCTTTTGTCGCAGCGGTGGCGGCTGGAGTCTGGTTTGCGGCTCTTGGGCCGGTAAATGTGCTCAATGGCATCTGGAATGGCTATCTCACGCTTGGCGCGGCGTTGCAGGTCGCAATCTCTACGGGCACCATGTTTGTGGGGACTGTAGTCGCACTTTTCAGAACCGCCAGTCCACTCTATGCGCGATTTGTCAGAAGGTAGCGCACAAAGTATCACCCCAGGTCTTCGGATCCGGGGTGATTGTTTTTTTGACAATATGGGTCTGGTAGGTTAGATTGTTGGGAGTCACAGATCAAAGTGCGATGACAGGGAGAATGTCGTGAAGAACTATCAAGAATATCTTGAGATGCTCGAGAACCTCACCGGCCTGAAAGGATTGGATGCCGAGGTCTACAACGCCATTGGGTTTAAGAAAAATCCTCTCGGCATGTTACCGCCAATTGATGCCGCCGCCATTTGCGATGAAATCGAAAAACAACGTGGTTATCACCTGGTCTACGTAGACGGTGGGGTACAACCCACAGAATTTGGACTGATACCCGTCCTGCTCGCCATATTGGTCCCAAGGGAATTCAGGAGGTGGTGGTTCGAGAGAAAAGTGTCCGCCATCGTCGATCGACTGACTGATCCCGAGATGGATCGTTTGCGTCGTCTTGAGGACGGCAGACTGGTCCGATCTTATGGGGATTGGCCTGAAGGCAAGCAGACCAGCTGATCTCTGTTCTTTTTCTCAAATGTAATCGCCCCGAGAATCAAAATATTCTCGGGGCGATATTTTTATGCTATTTGATACGAAAAAACCCGGCTGATGCCGGGCTCTTTCTTTTTTGTCTTTGGGAGAAATTAGCGTTTGCTCCACTGTGGGGCGCGGCGGGCGCCTTTGAGGCCGAACTTCTTGCGCTCACGTGAGCGAGGATCGCGCTTGAGGTAGCCGCGGACCTTGAGGTCTTTGCGTTGTTCGGGGATGATCTCGATGATCGCGCGGGCGACACCGAGGCGGATCGATTCGGCCTGGGCCTTCAATCCACCACCCTGGACCTTGGCGGAGACGGCGTATGAGCCACCGACTGCTTGCATAGAAGCGTAGGCCGTCTTGATCATGACCTGGAGTGGGAAGTATTCCTCTGCGGTCTTGCCGTTGACCGTCATCGAAGCGCTCTTGGCGGCAGTGATGCGCACGCGTGCCGATGCGGTCTTGCGACGGCCGATGCCCTCTGTGTATGCTTGTGCTTTGGTTGCCATAAGATTATTCGGTGATAGTAAGATTCTTCATACGAGCGACGCGCATGGTGTTGTCGGGAAGCATACTGTGAATCGCGCGGCGCACGGCCTCCTTGTGACCGAGGCGGGCATTGAGCTTGCCGAGGGTCTCTTTCTTGAAGCCGCCTGGATAGCCAGAATAACGTGTGTAGGTCTTTTGGACAAGCTTGCGCTCACGGGTGACCAGCTTGGAGCTGTTGGTGATGTTGACGCGGACGTTGGAGCGGATGTTGGCCGTGTATGAAGGGAGTGTCTTGCCCATAAGCATCTTGGCGGCCTCTGAAGCAACGCGACCAAGGCTCTGGCCGGTGGCGTCAATCGTGTATTCCTTTATCGTGTTGGTTGTCATATGGTTCAAATTATAACTTACTGGACAAATTCGATACGTGCTGATTCGGTGTGCTGTTTGCCGATCTGGCCCATGCGGATGACGCGTGTGTAGCCACCGTTGCGATCTGCGTAGCGCGGAGCCAGTGTATCATGGAGTTTCTTGACTGCATCTGGTGCACCTCCGAGGCGGCTCGATACGGTGCGCTGTGAGGCGACGGTGTTCTTCTTGGCCTGGGTGACCAATCGCTCGACGAAGGGGCGGAGCTCCTTGGCCTTGGCAATCGTCGTGACGATCCCCTCTTCGAGGACGAGGGAGCGTGCGAGTCCGCGCATGAGTCCATTGCGGACATGTTTGACGCGGCCAAATGTTCGTTTACGGTGAAAGTGACGCATAAAGATTTATTGAATACGGAGGGTGAGTCCGAGGTTTGAGAGTGAACGCTTGATGTCTTGGAGACCCTTCTGGCCCATACCTTCGATCGCGAGGAGATCGTCTTCGCGCTTGCGGACCAGGCCACCGACGGTGCGGATGGATGCGTTGTCGAGGGCGGCTTCTACGCGCTGAGGGAGATTGAGCTCGGTGATGCGGGTCTTCAAGATTTCGGCATCCATCGGGACGGACTTGTCCTCGTGTTTGGTCGAATGATCAGCTGTCATAACCGGTGCTTCGACGACCTCTTCTTCCTTGAAGCCGATGATGGCCTTGAGCTGATGGATCATGGTCTCGATCGAAGTCTCGAGGGCTTCGCGCGGACTGATGGTGCCATCGGTCTCGATGATCATGCGGAGGCGGTTGAAATCAGTGCGGTCACCGACACGCATGTTTTCTACCTCATAATTCACACGGCGGATAGGACTGAAGATCGCATCGAGGGCGATGGTGCCGATGTCGACGCGCTCCTTCTGATGGATCTCCTTGGGGATGTAGCCGAGGCCGCGCTCAGCACGGATCTCGATTTCGAGGTCTACCTTGGAGGTGATGGTGGCGATAGGGGTCTCAGGATTGAGGATCTCTACCTGGCCGGGGAGCTTGAGGTCGGCGGCGGTGACTTCCTTGGGGCCCTTGACCGAAAGGTGGATGGTCTGGGGCTCGTCGGTGAGGAGTCGGAAACGGATCTTGCGGAGGTTGAGCAGGATCGTGACGACGTCTTCTTTGACGCCCTCGATCGTGGAGAACTCGTGCTGGACGCCAGGGATCTTGACGTGCGTGACAGCGGCGCCGGGAAGCGATGAAAGGACGATGCGGCGGAGGCTGTTGCCCAAAGTGAAGCCGTATCCCGGATAAAGACCGTCGATCTCATAGATACCGTTGCGCTCGGATTCGTTTACGATACGTGGCTTGCCGGGAAGTGCGATGTGATAGTCAGACATAATCGTGTGGGCGTTAAAATAATAAAATAAATATGAACTCCAAAATTGGAACTATTATAACCTATCTACTGTAAAACTCAAACACGGTAGCATAATCAAGCCCGGTATCGGCTGGGCTGTAGACCGGCTCATCCTGTACTTCTGCATTGAGTTTGGTGAGGTCGACGGCGATCCAAGCAGGGACTGCGCGCGCCATCTCTTCTTTGTTTGCCTCCTCAAGACCGGCAAAAAGCGGGCTCGTGCGGCTCCCCTCTCGTATGGCAAGTATGTCGCCCTTGCGTACACGATGAGAAGGAGTGGTGATGCGGACACCATTGATGGTGATGTGGCCGTGACTCACGATCTGGCGAGCGGCACGACGAGTGGATGCAAAACCGGCGCGATAGACAGCACTGTCTGCACGACTCTCAAGAGAGATGTGCAGAGCCTTGGAAGGATCAGCTTGCTCGAAAGCCTTCTCGGCATAATTGGAAAGCTGGCGTTCGGAGAGGCCGTAGGTGTAGCGTACGCGCTGTTTCTCGAGGAGTTGCTTGCCGTAGTCGGATCCGCCGCCGCGACCGCCACGGGTTTTCTTGCTGGCCTTTGAGCGGGCTTCGGAAAGGGCAAACTTTTGGGTCTGCGTCTTTTCGAAGACACCAGCACCGAGGCGTTTTGCGACTTTGTATTTTGATTTGACTTGCAACATAAAATAATGAGAATGGAATAGTAGCTATTAGACGCGACGAGCCTTGCGCTTGCGGGGGCCGTTGTGCGGTACCGGCGTATCATCGGCAATGCGAGATACCTCGATGCCCTTGCCGGCGAATGCGCGCAAAGCGGACTCGCGGCCGGACCCTACTCCGCGGATCACGACGTCGACCTCCTTGATGCCGATAATGTTGGCCTTGTCGCCGACGATCTCACCGACCTTGGCGGCGGCAAAAGGAGTGCCCTTCTTGGCGCCGGAGAAGCCGAGAGCGCCCGATGAGGACCAAGCGACTGCGTTGCCGTTCTTGTCGGAGAGGAGGACCTTGGTATTGTTAAAGGTGGCCTCGATGTGGAGGGTGCCCGCGACGATGTTCTTCTTGGCCACGCGTGCCAAAGATCGCGACTTGAGTCCCGCGTCTACGCCGCCGCCTGATTTTCGTATGATTCGTTTTTTGCCCATGATGTTTGATTAGAGAAGGATAGTAGCACTAAAAAAGTCTTATGTCTTCTCCAGCTTACGACGGCCGGATGTCATAGTTTTGCGGACGTTGCCGCGGACGGTGCGAGAGTTGGTCTTGGTGCGCTGGCCGCGAGCAGGTAGGTGGCGCAAGTGTCGGATACCGCGGTGTGCTTTGATGTCGCGGAGGCGGCGGATGTTGCCGGCGATTTCGCGCTTGAGCTCGCCTTCTACGGGGCGCTTCTCGATCACATCGCGCAATGCGCTCTCCTGTGTGGCAGAAAGGTCCTTAGGCTTCGCTCCTGGGTCAATACCGAGCTCTATGAGGGTCGACTGAGCGAGGGGGCGGCCGACGCCATAGACGGCGGTGAGGCCGATCTCTAGGCGCTTGTTCTCGGGGATGGTGATACCTGAAATTCTCAACATAAAATAATAATTAGCCTTGGCGCTGTTTATGGCGCGGATTAGTACAAATGACCCACAAACGCCCGCGTCGGCGTACGTGTCGGCAATGCATGCAGATTTTCTTAACGGAAGCTTTAACTTTCATGATTAGAATATGATAGGTGGTTTGAAATAGTCCTCGCTTAGTCGATCATCCGCGTCTGATGATCCGCGATCTGCCGCCGTATGGATCAAGCTGTACTTGGACACGATCTCCTACGAGCACTTTGATGCGGTGCAGACGCATTTTGCCGGCAAGGTACGCGAGAGTCACCGTGCCAGACGCAAGCTGTACGCGAAAAAGCGTGTTTGGAAGCGCCTCTTCGACGATTCCCTCTACAACTTCTGGTTCAGCCATATCTGCGCGACGAATGATAGCAAAGAGCGACGCTATGTCAAGCTAATTGCCTTTCCCCGTAGTCGGCTGGGGTGCCGTGATGGTTATTTTAATGGCTTTGGGGTCTGTAGGGAAGGTGTTTTTCCAGAAGGGTTCGATGCGCGCACGTGCTGCCTCAATACCCGGGAAATTGGCTATAATGCTCTTAAACGAGGCCTGATCGCGTCCGGCGAGGGCTGTGGCGAGGCTCATAGTATCGACATTCCAGACCAGCGTGGCATTGCCGACCGGTTTGAAGTGAAATGGTGCGGTACCCAGGGTGCTCGATGCGATATCTGATGACAATGCACTGAACCCGTCTCCGCCGAGAACTTTTACGTTTGCGGTTTCGGCGTCGGAAGTGACGCTGGACCCGACCATTTGAGCGAAGAGACCGGCCGGTATGACCGGTACGAGGGTGTGAATACGTTCATGAATGCCGACGCCGTTGGTCTCGTTGGTGTCGGGGAGGTCTTGGAAGGTGGTCTGTGCGAGAGTGAAGAATACGGTACCGTCGGAGCCACCGCCCGTGGTCGCGCTTTTGAGAGCGGCTTCTTGAAGGCGGGTGCGGATACTGGCTACGGCAGTCGCTCGTGCGGCAGGGTCTGTCGCGGCTCGGTCGCCGGAGAATCCGCCAGTGATGGGGCCCTTGGAATCAGCATAGACACCCTTGAACATAGGGGCGTTTTTCTCGAGGCCAGGGACAGTGAGGTGCAGGGATGTGCTTGCGTTGTATTGTTCACCTGCTTGATCGGCGATGATGGTCACATCGACACTTCCTGGGGTGGAGCCTTTTTTGCCGGGGATGACAATGTCGTTGAGGTGGTCGGGTGTCTCAAAGCGAGTGGTGGCCACGAGGCGGACAGGCGATGTTGAATAAGAATTCTGCACTGTGACGGTGACTGATGCTTTGGTCTCGATGTGTGTCGTGCCGCCTTGCGAAGGGATGACTTCGGAATCTTCGAGATCGATAGTCTCTACGGTGTACGACAAGGTGCCTGAAGCGGCGGTAGTATCGGGATAGACGACGAAGTTCATGGTGTCGTCGAATAGGAGCTTTTGTGAGCGCGGTGTGACGGAGACGACGGTCGGGCGCGTCGAAAGCACAGCAAAGAGTACCAATGCAAGGACACAAACACCCGCAATGATCCATATCCAAAGACGTGAAGAGGAAGAGCCGCGTCGATCAGGAGGAGTATTCATAAAGGGTGATGATTGACGCATGTCGGGTGCCGAGCGTGAACGCCCGCGGGAAGGAATGTTGATATTGCGTATACCGCGAAGGCCGACTTCTTGCCGGAATTCTTCTTCTGGTGTCTCTTCTTCATCCATCGAGGTATCCGCAGGGCCGGTATCCTCTATGGTGTCGTCGTCTTCTTCTATCATGGGTGTGATCTTGCGCGTCGGGGTGGCACGGCTCTTGCGGCGATCACTGCCTGCCGGCGGGACAATGT
>Ga0265292_1002286_pt1 | contig 13687 bp, 13 predicted proteins | sample Munlanlewell296A_FD_189080 | JGI IMG/M metagenome (GOLD analysis project Ga0265292, IMG submission 189080) | Leachate microbial communities from a municipal landfill in Southern Ontario, Canada - Leachate well 296A | ecosystem: Engineered > Solid waste > Landfill > Unclassified | place: Canada...
TTATCGTGCGTCTGTAAGCGCTTTCCGACGGCTAGCTCCACCTTAAAAAATCCGTGTGCGAAGTAGCCGCGCACTACCACTAGGGTCTGATTCTTAGCCTGAAGCATGCCAATTAACCGGCTACGTTCTTTATTGGTGACCAACAGCTTCACCATACTGCCCGTATCGGTGGCGTCGTCGATGTGCGCTCCCACCATCCACAGCTCTGGCTCATGGCTTTTGCCGCTCGTTAGCAGACGGGCATAGCTACCCGTTAGATTAGCCTTGCCTTTACGGATCGCTTTAATCTGTAATCCGGTTAACACTACCCCACACGCAAACCGCTCCCCCAACGCAAACTCCTTGCGGGCGGTCCGATTCAACATGCTGCCAATCATTAGTCCGGATTCAGTGCTTTCTGGATGGTGCCCCACTGCTGCACCAGTACGGCGATGATCGCTGCGATAGGGATAGCGAGTAGTGCGCCAACAATTCCCATCAGTTTACCCCCAATTAACAGCGCTAAAATCACCACCACCGGTGATAGTCCAACGGCTTTCTGCATCACTTTTGGCACCAAGAACTGCCCCTCTAGCTGCTGAATAACGACGATCATTAATATCGCGACCAGCAGGGCCTGCAGCGGAGAGCCGGCGACTAAGGCGACAACCACCGCCGGTACAGCTCCGAGAATAGGACCTAAGTATGGCACAATCTCCATCAATCCACCCCAAAGCGCCAGCGGCAGCGGTGACTGCACTCCTAAAATTAGCAGCACTACTAGGTCGAGTATGCCAATAATTACCATTAGGATCAGCTGACCGCGCACCCAGGCCCCCATTTTGTGAGAGATCTTTTGCACCACCCCCATTAGCTTGTCTCGCTGCGGACCAACCAAGATGTTATCGAGAAACTGCTTGGCCGCTGCCTCTTCGAGCAGTAGGTAAAAAGTTAGCACCATAACAGTAAATACCGTAAAGATGCCACCAAAGATACCGAAGGCCGTATTGATTAAGTTACCCGAGAACGTGGTTAGTGACCCGGAAATCTGCTGCAGGTTGTTCGTAATATCTTTAATAAACTGATTTCCGTCTTTAATCCGTTCAAAGAACGGCATAACCGAGTTTACCTTGCTCGGAATTATCTCTGCCAGATAGCTAACCTGGGCGGCAAGGGGTTGAAACAGAACCGTTGAAACACCAATAAGTAGAACAAATAATCCAAAATATATTAAGGTGACAGCTAAAATCCGCGGCATGCGCTTCTGCATGCGCGAGATAACTGGATTCAACGCGGAGACGATAATAAAGACCACAAACATCAGAGCGAGTATGTCGCGAATCAGGAACAGAATATAAAACACTACCGGAACCGCGATCAGTTTAACGATCGACAGCCACGACACATCTAACATGAATCGATTTTTGGGTGGTTGTTCTGGCATTAGTTTTAGCTTACCAGATATTTCTTACTCTTCTACTACCTGTAGGTATTGGAAGTTGGGTAGCGGTGTTTCGGGCAGGGTTAGCTCGTCATACTGATCAACTGTAAGCTCCAGCGCCCCGGCCGCCAACTCAATCTGATCAATAATTCCACCCCGACGCGTTAACGAGGTTGCTAAAACGGGCGGACTTCCTAGCGCCACTACCGTATACGGAGCCGTAAGATTGGTCCGCCATTCTGAAAACCATGGTGTGACTCGGTAGTCATTGATCGACAAGGCCTCGGCGCCAATGTTTTTTAAGGCATTTAACACATCGGTGATCTGGGCGTTGGTGAGGCTGTCGTTTATTACCAGTCTGATACCTGGCCCTGTTACTGAAACACTACCGGTGACTAAGTCCGCCTTATCCAGCTCTTTTTGATAGGTCGCACTAGCCGACTGTTTGTCGACGATCGCCTGTTGCAGCTCATACTCCTGCTGCGTAACGTCTGAGAGCTGCTTACGCAGATCGGTGTTGGCGTTGGTGAGCCGCGCCACCTCAACCGCCACCACCTCTTGGGTCTCTGGATTCTGCGCCTGGGCGATGAGCTGACGGTTATCTGACTGCCAGCGCATCAGTACCCCGAGCAGCAAACAGACGATAAAGATCTCTGAAGTAGAGAAAAGCAGTTTGCGCTTCATCGCACTAAGGTTACGTGATCACCCGGTAAGCGGCCGGTATAGGCTGGTATTTCGGTTCGGGTACTGGTGGTTACCGAAAAACGTACGCCATTCTGTATCACCCGTTCGTGCAGATCAGAGAGTACGGCCGGATCATTAAGCGCCCGAGCCAGCGTTTCGGCGTCACCGATCGCCCGAATTTCATACGGATTTGATAGCCGCGTATCGTTGACTAAAATTGTATTAACGATACAGTCAACTGCTGTTGTAGTAATTACTCGCTCCCCGTTAACTGAGATCGCTTCGGCGCCGATCGCGCGCAGTAAACTAATTATATCGCGCAGATCTGCCGCATGGGTGATCGCCTGCTCTGACAGTATTCCATCTGGACTGTCGTCTAAAACAGCGACCACCCCTGGCCCAGCCACTTTAGTAAACCCGGCAGCAGTAGACGCCTCGGCAGACGACGATACAAGCGTGCGATCGATCTCGCGCAATGAGGTAGAGAGAGTGGCTTTGCGACGCTTTACTGAGGCCGTTGCCGCGGCAATCTCGTCTTTGAGACGCTGCTGTTCGTCAGTAAGCGCGTCCAGCGTGTCAGTTAGAGAGGTGTAGGGTTGAACCGGATTTACCACTCGCGTCACCCGTACCTGCCACTGAGACGACACTAAAACCCCGCCGGCCACAGAGATTGATACGAGAGTGATGTAGGGAAGGATACGCATCTTATCTTTTAGACTATCAGAAGCCTGGCTTTACACGAAAGGGATAAAACGTTTAGGGTGTAGATGACAAGCTCCCATAGCTCAACTGGATAGAGCCACAGATTCCTAATCTGTAGATGTAGGTTCAATTCCTACTGGGGGCACCACAATTACAAGTAACATAAGGAGATGGAAACACCCTCATCATGCACGTGCGATGACTGTGCAGTACACGACGGCACTGGTGCTTGCACCTGTGTAGACGACAGCTGCACCTGCGCCCAGTGCAAAGCTGAACCAGCCGAGGATACTGAGGATGGCAAGGACGCCGAGGACGACGCCCAGGAAGACGAAGAGTAGTTAGTCAATCGCTCGTTGCGTCAGATCAGTTTTTACTGTACCGTAACGAGCGTATCGGGGTGTAGCGCAGTGGCTAGCGCGCAGCGTTCGGGACGCTGAGGTCGGCGGTTCAAGTCCGCCCACCCCGACCACAAAAACGCCTTAATGGCGTTTTTGCGTCGGCACGGTCTACCTACGACCAGTCGTCACAGATTTGTATTAAAACGCCTTAATGGCGTTTTTGCGTCGGCACGGTCTACCTACGACCAGTCGTCATAGAGTCAGCTTGCTTAGATACACCTAGCAGTATTTGCTTGGGCCTTAATCACGAAAGCAAATCTGCTACGATAAAGTCCGATGAAAAGTGCAAGTGTCGTCACAATCGGCGGCGGAACAGGAACGTCGGTAGTAGTAGCTAGTTTACGCCGACACCCGGTTAACGTAACTACTATTGTTTCAGTGGCTGATTCGGGTGGATCGACTGGAAGGCTACGCGATGAATTCGGCTTCCAGCCAGTCGGTGACCTGCGCCAGGCTTTAGCCTCCCTAGCAGCAACTGATGGCCATGAATGGATCAGTAAGCTGCTGTTGTACCGTTTCGAAAACGGTAACGGCCTATCTGGCCACAATGTCGGCAATCTTATTCTCACCGCCCTGCAAGATCTGGCCGGTTCAACTCCCAAAGCCCTGGCGATCGCTACGAAGATCTTTCGGCTAGACGGCACAATCTATCCGGTAACCAGCAAGAATGTCGAGCTAGTGGTTGAATACACTAATGGCACGTTTAAAATCGGCGAACATCTACTCGACGAAGATATTAAAAACGCGGTAAAAATTAAACGGGTCTTGCTCTCCCCGCGCGCTACCATCTACCCACCCGCCGCACAGGCCCTTAAAACAGCTAGACTGGTCGTTGTCGGGCCCGGCGACCATTACGCTAGTGTTATGGCCTCACTGGCCGTATCTGACATTAAAACTGCCTTCAAACACGTCTCCGGCAAGGTGGTGTATATCGTTAACTTGATGACGCGCTTCTCCCAGACCCACCAGATGACCGCCCGGGATCACATTGACTGCGTCGAAAAGCGTCTTGGGCGACCGGTCGATCATATTATTATCAACTGCGGTAAGGTTGCGCCGGCTATTTTAAGACGTTATGCCGCCGACCGTGAGTATCCGGTGGTGGATGACTTGGGCGCCGATAAGCGGGTCATACGCTCGGCGATCGCCAGTGACATTCCTTTTGTCCCAACCGCCAGCGACACGGTGAAGCGTTCGTTACTACGCCACGATCAGACCAAGCTGGGCAATCTGCTCTTTAAACTACTCTAAAATAACCAAAAACGGCCACCCTCAACGGCGCCGTTTTTGGTCGTAAAGATGCGTTAACTACTTAACGCGCGTACGCAGTGCCTTACCGGCACGGAACCGAGGAAGCTTCATTTCAGCGATACGGATGTTCTGCCCGGTGCGTGGATTAACTCCCGCCCGCGCCTTGCGGTGGCTAAGCTCGAAGGTGCCAAAGCCAGTTAGTGTTACCCGCTCGCCCTTGACGAGCGCATCACTGATCGTGTCGATCAGCGAGTTGGTGGCAGCTGCCACCTCGTTGCGGGACAAGCCCGTAGACTTGGCGACCGCTTGTATTAGAACAGATTTGTTCATTCCTCCTTTTTACTATTCTGCGATTACTCTAGTTGGCCAAAAACCAGTCTGTCAACGAGAAAAGTAATGACTCTGCTTGGTATTACCCTTACAGAGCCATTATACGATTTAGATTTTTCTTAGGAAACAGTGGATAGTCGGTGTGGCTGTGGAAAACTATTCGGCTACAGCTTGAGCGCGCGTTTCCCGTATCACATTCACCCGCACCTGCCCTGGATACTGCATCTCATCTTCGATACGGTGGGCGATCTGCTTGGCTAGCTTAGCGATGCCTAAGTCATCCATCTGTTTCGGATCAACCAGGACCCGAACCTCACGCCCGGCCTGAATGGCGAAGGCCCGGTTTACCCCGTCGTAAGAGATAGCGATGTTTTCAATCTCTTGTAGTCGCTCCACATACTCCTCGTAGGTTCCCCGGCGGGCGCCTGGACGGGCGCTAGATATAGCGTCGGCGGAGCGCACGATCCACGCTTCAATGGTGGTAGGCTCCACATCGTCGTGGTGGGCTAATATCGCGTGCACCACAGCGTCACCTAGGCCATACTTTTTCGCGATGTCGCCTGAGATATGATGATGGGGGGCTTGGATGTCTTTATCGATCGCTTTGCCGATGTCGTGGAGTAAACCAGCCCGGCGTGCAACGATGTTATCGGCCTTTAACTCTTGCGAAAGCATACCCGCGATCTGCGCCACCTCGATAGAGTGGGCTAAAACGTTCTGTCCGTATGAGGTGCGGAACTTTAGCTGACCGAGTACTTTGATGACTTCTTTGGGTAGCCCGGGCACCTTAGCCTCCATCGCCGCCTCTTCACCGGCTTTCTGCACTACGCGTGTTACCTCATCCTGCGCCTTCTCAACTACCTCTTCAATCCGACCCGGATTAATTCGTCCGTCTCGAATCAGCTGCGTAAGGGCCACGCGCGCCACCTCACGGCGCATCGGTGAGAACGAGCTCACCACGACTGCACCGGGCGTGTCGTCGATCAGCAGATCTACTCCGGTTATTTTCTCGAATGATTGAATGTTGCGCCCCTCTTTACCGATAAGGCGGCCTTTCATCTCTTCGTTCGGAATGTCGACGGTGTAGATGGTCGACTCTGCCACTAGATCGGATGCTAACCGGCTAATCACCGTAGAAATCTTCATGTTAGCGGCTCGCTCTAGCTCTTGCTCAGTCATGTTATCAACTGCTTTCATCTTACGTAACACCTCATCGCCAGCCGTTTTTTCCACCGTAGTTAGCAGGAGCTCCTTTGCCTCGGGCTGAGTCATTTTGGCGATCTTTTCGAGCCCCTCTTCCTGACGGACACGTAGCTCCTTCAGGGAATCCTTAAGACGTATGATTTCCTCATACTTTTTATCAATATCTTCACGAGCCTTATCTTGGTCAATACTGCGCTGATCGAGCATCTTTTCCCGATCACGCGTCTTACTCTCAAGATCAAGAACGTACTTCTGTTTATCCTCAAACTCGCGCCGGGCATCATCTTTCGCTTTGGCGACCTCTTTCTCCGCCGTATTTACCAGTTCGCTCCGTTTGGCTTCCGCCTCACGCAGGATCTCACTGGCTTTCGTCTCAGCTCGAGCTTCGCTGTCTTTTCTAAGTGATCTAGCTACTAAAAACCCTACTGCCGCACCCAAAACGAGGGCGATAATTACATAAAGTGCTGTCATGGTGGTTTGAATAAGTCATTACCACCTCATACTACGCGTCCTAATGAGAACCGTCAATTCGCTAACCCTTGCACTCTAATCTGATTAACGGTACAAATAATAGGTAGATATTCGGCATTGTGCCTATATCGGGGAATGGCGCAGTTGGCTAGCGCGCCGGACAATGGGCAAGCAAAAGTGCTAACGCACTTTTGAAGAGTAGGAGTTCAGAATTGAAAGAGGCTTCCAATTCTGAACGATTTAATAATTAGAGCCAGTTATCGGGGAATGGCGCAGTTGGCTAGCGCGCCGGCTTTGGGAGCCGGAGGCCCCGGGTTCGAGTCCCGGTTCCCCGACCATGCAAAATGACTAAACGTCATTTTGCACATATGCTCTTTCGAGCATATTTGTCAGAGCAGAGAGCTCCACACGGGAAGATAATGACTAAACGTCATTTTGCACATCTGCCTTAACGGCATTAGTTTGCCGGCAATGTCATCCTGTACCGGGTCGTCGTGGAGTCAGCCTGCTTAGATAGTAGTCCCAATATTGTAGTATCGTTGCCTCTTGTGCGACTACGTAAATAGCTCATTCATCCACCGGCGGCGATTGATAGAGGATGAGCGTCAGTAGTCGAGCAAGAGAGCAACGATAGTGTGCGCTCGTAGCTCAGTTGGATAGAGCGTCTGGCTTCGAACCAGAAGGTCGGGGGTTCAAGTCCCTCCGAGCGTACCACTCGATCAGGATCCGACGGGCCAAGAATGCCCCTTTGTGGGCATTTTTTGTTGGCCTTATTGACAATCACCAACCAAACGGGTATGGTGCCCCGTTATGCCAATTTCATATTTTTATGAACCAGCCCTCACGGCAGAATCCTTCGAACCTGTTACTGCTGCTGCGGAGCCATCCAGCTTCTTTGCAGCAGAGACACTCGAGGCGAATTTGCGTACGCCAGAAACACCGGCCACATCAGAGGTGCTTACTACCATCCACCGGATCATGGATAACCTCGCGGACGCTCCAATTGCCCTAGCTGCCGCCCTTGATTCAGTACGATCTCGAATCCGTAGCATCGCAGCCGAAACCCCAGCCTCGACCCCACAAGAAGCTGTTAAACCTGTAGAGGAACCGGCGTTGGTTGCACCCCGTTCTCAGAGTTCACTGCGCGGCACTACACCGTACATTATTGAACAGACGCTTGAATCAATGTGGGACGCCAACCGCACAGCTGACAGTACCGTATACACCACCGCGCAACAGAACGAGCTACAAACATATGCGGCCCGTCTTGAAACAGTCTCCGTACCCCGTCTGGGCGTCGTGGAGTGTATTGCTGGTTGGTGGGATCGCTTGATCCACCGATCAGACGAGCCCGCCTGGGCCCGCACCTTTATTACCGAACAGCCTGCATCTGGTAGGTACATCCGACCAAGCGGCACACAGTGGGCGCTGGATCAGGATCGTATCCATCAGCTTTCTGATGCAGAGCTACAAAAGCACTTTACGGTGGCCGAGCAGTATGTGGCCCGGGCTCATCAAAAGCAGCTACGCCATAGAATCCCAACCCAACCAGTGGGTTTGTGGGAGCAGAAGATCTACTCTGCTCTGACCCGCGAGATGATCCGTCGTACTGCTTGATCATCTATCAGATTACTGATATAGTAGCCGCGGCGTTTATACACGTCAGAAAGATGGGATAGAATCGTGGATTGGGGCACCCTAGAAGCGGCAGTGCTGGCGGATGACTCCGTGCAGCTGCCGGTCGAAGAGCTCGCGTTGATGATCTGTCGGGCAATGACGCCCGCTCAGTTTCACTGGTTGGCCTGGACGTTCGCCCGGCAAGGTGAGAAGGGGCTGTGGATGCAAACCGTCATCCGCGTCCTGCGGGTACTCGTGCGTGCCGATAGGCTGGCTGAGTTCTTCAACCTGCACATCGTGGAGCAGGATTGGAAGCTGACCAGCGATCTGGTCAGATCTCACTACCCATCGATCCGCGAGCTGCTGCTGGTGCAGCTGGCGTACCGGTCGAGGGGCAACCGCAGTGCCTGTTTCGCGATGATGAACAGCGGGGTGGGTGAACACGTTGATCTGATCCCCCGCGCCTGCGACGAGGGCAGATTGACGCCTCAACACTAGCATGGTCGGCCGCTTGGGCAATGTAACGCCCGGGCGGCTGAACCGATTTCTTGGTTTACTGATATAATTTTGCTACCGTATACCTGATGTGGATGTGGGGTCTGCGGGTGTAGCACAATGGTTCGTGCACCAGCCTTCCAAGCTGGTGATGGCGGTTCGATTCCGCTCACCCGCTCCACGAAACTGCCTAAACGGCAGTTTCGCGCCGGCACCGTCTCCTCACCAAGTCGGCTAAGAAAAATATGGTGGCTGTAGCTCAATTGGTTAGAGCGCCTGGTTGTGGTCCAGGAGGTTGTGGGTTCAAGTCCCATCAGCCACCCCAGAATTAACTGATTGCAGATATCAAACGGCGAGACTGACGCCTGCTGACTGCAACCGTAAATAGCTCGTTCATCAGTCAGAGTTGATCCAAAAGAGAACGAGCGTCTGGTTGCAGGCGGAAGGTGTCAGTATTTGCTCCCGTGGCGCAACTGGATAGCGCAGACGGCTTCTATCCGTAAGGTTGTAGGTTCAAGTCCTACCGGGAGCACCATTCAAATTTTTTAAAAACATATGGCGAACCGCCGTGAGATTGAGGCCCACTACGATACGCTCGGAGCACTGCATTCTTTACGTATGGAATCAGTTCAGGGTCAGTATCCCGACTACACCTGCGCTTTTTATAACGGTGACTACACCAAAAGCTACGTTTCGGCTCAGAACGATAAATACGATTGGATCTTTACTAATCTAAAGCTAGGTGACGATCTTACCGGAAAAACTGTGCTCGATATTGGCTGCGGCTGGGGTCCGATCTTAAATGCGGTACGCGAACGAGGCGGTACCAGTATTGGTCTGACGCTTTCGCCCAACCAAGTACAGCAGTGCAAAAAAAACGGTCTTGACGCCCGATTGCAGGATTACAAAAAACTGAAACCAGACCAGCTAACAGCCTTAGACGCCATTATCTCAATTGGCGCATTTGAGCACTTTTGTTCAGTTGAAGAGAAAATTGCCGGTAAACAAGAGTCCGTATACCAGGAATTCTTCAAAATCTGTGCTGACCGGCTGCCAAAAGGCGGGCGTCTATATTTACAAACTATGACTTGGGGTAAGTCGGTGCCTGACCCAAAAAAAGTAAGCCTTGATGCCCCGCGTGATAGTGCCGAGGCGATTTTGGCCCGTATCGAATACCTCTACCCCGGTTCGTGGCTACCGAACGGTCTCGACCAGATCGTCGCCTGTGCCAATCCTTACTTTGATCTTGAATCACACAACAACGGCCGTAAAGACTATTTACAGACCCTGCGCGCCTGGACTGCCTCTACCCGCAATCTGTGGCGGCCATCCACCATTTTGCGTACCCTACGGCGTATTATCCCCCTATTATGGAAGGTGCATACTAATCGCAACGCTCGTATCCAGTTTATGTCGATTTGGTATGGCGACCAGACCAGCTGCTTTGCCCGAGAGATTATGAGTCATGAACGAATGTTCTTGGTTAAAAAGTAGGTCTGGCTTGAAATTTCAGATAAGATTGCTATGATAGGCACGTTTGGATCGCTAGCTCAATGGTAGAGCAGGGGCCTCTTAAGCCCAAGGTTCTGGGTTCGATCCCCAGGCGGTCCACCACAGTTTTGCCCTTGCGGGCAAAACTGCGTCGACCCTGATCCCCCTATCTTGATCGGCTCAGAGTTTTCTTGCTTAGATAGCCTTAACGGCATGTTCGCGCCGGCACGGGCTACCTACGCCTTGTCGTCACAGAGAACAACAGATAAATAGTAATGCATTTTTATGCATATCGCCCAGAGCAAAACCCGTGAACAGTTCCCGCTGAGCTACAAAAAGATTATGAAAAAGACCCTGGCGAGCACCATAGTCATCACTTTTACTATTATAATCGCCTGGATACTAGCCTTTACCCTTAATGACAGCACGAGCTCTTCCCAGAAAGAGATAGTCAGCCTCGTGACCTACGGGGTTTTTGGTATTTTGTTCCTCATTATCGTGCTCAACTACCTTTACCAGCGCTGGTATTTTGCGGTTTACTATTATGATCTGACAACCGATTACGTACAGATTAAAAAGGGACCCATTACCCCCAGCGAGATCACTATCCCTTACGAGCGTATTCAAGATGTGTATGTCGACCAAGATCTATTGGACAGAATCTTTGGGCTCTACGACGTACATCTCTCTAGTGCCACTGTTTCGTCAGGAATCGAAGCTCACATCGACGGTGTAGAGAAAACAGCGGCGGATGGCTTACGCGCCGTATTACTCGACCAGCTAAAGCAGCGCATCAGCACAACGCCAAAAGTTCAATAATATGAACAGCATCACAACTGAGCAGAGCTATCCAATTCAGCGACGGTGGATTGTTAAGTCAATCCTTAACTTTGTGTTATCAGTAATTTTTCTAACAGCGATGGTCTGGGTGTCTCGATTCGATCCTAGCAGCGACATCGATGCTGCGATTGGGCTGTATATCCCCTTCATTATTATTGCAGCGATCATTCGGGTTCTATATGTGGTATTACGTCGTGCTACCTTTCACTATGCGGTTGAAGAGCAGTTTCTCACCCTGCGGCAAGGGATCATCGCAAAAGAGCAACGACATGTACCGTACGGTGTCATCCAAAATATTTATATCAAACAAGATCTGTTTGACCGTCTATTCAAACTGGCGTTTTTAACGGTTGAAACTGCCTCCCAGGGTGCGGGTAAAACAGCTGTGCCAAACAAACAACGGCCGCAGATTGAATCGGTTGGGTTTACCGGAAACACGCTGAGTATTCCCGGTTTAGCTAAAGACGACGCTGAAACGCTTAAAGTGATCATTTTGCAAAAAATGAAGGATCATCCCCTCACTGAGAGCAATTCGGGATTATAGGTTATAGGTTTGGTTACTTGAATTATTTCTCAGATTAGGCATACTGATAACGCGGTCTTATCGTCTAGCGGTTAGGACACCAGGTTCTCATCCTGGAAACCGGGGTTCGATTCCCCGTAAGACTACCAATATCGATGTTTATCCAATACAGACGCTCACTTTACGTATTAGATAAACATCGATATTAGTATAGATGGTGTGATAAAAACACGATCACCCGCCCCAGAGTCCTGGGACGGGCGTCGTAGTAACCGGTCAGCGTTTGCGGCGGTGCCGTTGCTTGGGCCGGCGTTGCAGCGTAGGTGGCAGGCTCGAGGTGGTAGGCGCTTTGGCTGTCCGTCGCACCGGTGGATCACAGGCCCGGATGATCAGGGCGAGCGTCACCGGCAGCATCAGACAGAAGATCACCACATCCCACAAGTCACCGCGAGCGGCGAAAGGCACGACGGAACCCGGTGATTGGATGATGAGGGCATACAGCTCAACCGCCATCGCCACCGTCCAGCCGAGAATCGCCATTTGGCCCAACCTGAGCCGCTCCCGCCACATACTAAACGTCCAAACCAGCATGCCGCTCACGATAGCGACACAGGGGATGAACCCAATGTCGGCCAGATAGAACCTGACGATTCTCGGTCCCCAGAGTAGCTGTTGGCAGCCCTTCCCCAGCAAATAGCACGTCGCCAGGGCAAGAAGCACTATCCGGGTCCACCGTTGAGATCGATTGGGCGATCCGAGGAGGGCCCAACCGCAAGCCGGTACAAGGATGACACCCAACAAACCCACACCGGCCAACACCCGCCTCATTTCGTCACTCATCATTCGTCTCCCGCCGTGCTTTATACCATATATATCGGTCTTTTGCAAGTACCAAAGACCGCTTCGTGACTGTTATTTACAGTAATCGCTCTCTGAACCTGGGGCGGTGGCCGGCAGATTCCTTATTAAAGTCTCATCTTCAGTAGAAAGCAGATCAAACCAGCAGACGGCGTGCCACGCCTGATCTTGGTCATCGGCGTGAACCTTTTGGAAGGTAGCATCCACCGATGCCTCGTTAAACTGTCGCAGATCATACACCCCGAAGTCGAAGAAGGCGTTGCCCTCGCTCAGCAATCCAACTGCAGTCGCGACCGTATCACCGGCCTTAACTGCGATAGGTGGATTAATCTGGGTTGTGCGGGAATCCATGTCTTGAGCGGCGGGAAACTGCTCGGCCAAGGAGGCAAACGTGGCAGATAAAGTTCGAAGATGTCCTAAGCGGTATTTGATACCACAAGGATTCACGAAGTCAAAGGTGTACTGGATCTCTCCGTCTACCAGATAGCGGCTACCGTCTGTCACCGACGCGTCCATTGGAGCTGTTACGGTAACGTTGTTCTCACCGTCGGCAAAACGCAGCCCGCCGTGCGGTTTGTAGTTGCCACCCCTAGATTGACCAGGATAGAGCACCGAAACCGCCTTACTTAGATCAGCCGGTGCGGCTAGCACTAATGGTGATGAGCACGTCGGAGCGGTACCGCTTGGTTGGTACTCACCGTCACCCATCATCTGCCAGACAATCTCAGATGAGCCCTCTCTGCTACTACCACCCCCACCGCCGCCCGTAACCGGCCCAGTTCCTTGGCGCGATCTTGCGGCAAAGACAAAAAATCCCACAGCCACAGCCACGATTATTACCAGTACTACGACAATGGCCAGCCAGGGCTTTTTCTTTTGTAATTCTGGTGCGGGCTGGCTAACCGGTTGTGGTTCGTTGGTCATGATCCTCCTTTTTTGGTTTAACTATAATTTGGAAAATGATACATTACAACTGTTCGGACCCTCGTCCGACAGAAAGGTAGGGTCGTATGCCACGCATCCTGGTTTTTGCCTCCGGATCCAAAGATGGGGGCGGATCGGGCTTCCGGTGGTTGATCCACGGGATGCTCATCGGCCTGCTGAAGGCCGTGATCGTCGGTGTGGTGTCGAACCACGAGCACGGCGGGGTGCGAAAGATCGCCGATCAGTACGGCATTCCCTTCGTTCACCTGGCCAACCGCCACCCCAGCGCCGGCGAGTACCGCGACATCCGCGACCTGTTCCAACCCGACCTGATCGTCTTCTCGGGCTGGCTGCTGTTCGTGCTCGGCATCAACGGCGTCAACATCCATCCGGGGCTGCTTCCCGAGACGGGCAAAAAGCACGGCGGCGCGGTGCACGCTGAGGCGATCCGGCTGTTCCATCTGGGGCTCATCCCCT
>Ga0265292_1002287_pt1 | contig 13681 bp, 13 predicted proteins | sample Munlanlewell296A_FD_189080 | JGI IMG/M metagenome (GOLD analysis project Ga0265292, IMG submission 189080) | Leachate microbial communities from a municipal landfill in Southern Ontario, Canada - Leachate well 296A | ecosystem: Engineered > Solid waste > Landfill > Unclassified | place: Canada...
GCTAGGGGTCTCGCAAGAGACAGCCCGGCCGCCGAAGCTCTTGAAGCTGCTCTTTATTGAGTAGCAATTGACGTGTTGCAAGGTTAGCAGCTCATCTGCTCCGACAGACCAGGCAGAATGAGCTTTTTTAATGCCCCCACCTGGGACGCCAGACGCAAGCGACGCGGTTTGTCCATTGGAAGAAGATAACAATGGGCAACACAAAGAAAAAAAGCAGGATTACAAGAATCACGATTCTCGTATTGATGTTATTCGCCGGTACCTGGTTTTTGTCCTCGAATACGGGATTTGCCGCTTCGTCTTCAAGTAACGTCAAGGTCAAAGTAACTGTTATGGACGCGGTCGGCGTGATCGTCGGTAATTCGGAGTTGGGTTCAGTATCCGGTTCCAGAAACAGTCAGGTAATTACAGAGTTTGTCACCCGGACGGCATCATCTCGGCTTGGCGATCAGTACACGGTTCGCAAGGCAAACGTTCTCGATGCACTCGCACAAGCGGAATCTCTAGCTAAGCAGAGCGCAAGCAGGTTGAGCTTTGATGATGTCGTGCCGGGTGGCGCAATTCCAAATAAAAAACCGGCAACTGAAATAGTAGTTACTGTCAGTATGCTTTGACCAGATAAAGCGTCCCTCGTCGGCTCCAAACCGACATTTAGCCCTGGCGGTATGCATCTTGCCCGAATCCCTTCCAAGGGATAGATGCAGCCGCTGAGGCTATTTTTTTATTATTTGAAGGAAACCAATCAATTCTTGTAGAAAAAGATTCTGCGGCTGACAGGAGTACATCCGCACTGCCGCATCTCTCCGGCATGGACCAGGTATTCGGGTTTATTCAGAATCGAGTGCTGTCGTCATTCTCTGAAATATTTGATGGAACAGGAGACTAATGGACATACAGGAACTGGTTGATTTGAGGATTGCGAAAATTCAATCTCGTGCCACTGGATCTTCAGCGGATGACTATCTTGTGGATTTCGATGATTCAAAAAGCTTAAGATCCAGCAAGGTAAGAAATGTAATTAAAAACAACAAGTTCACGCGCAAGCCGAATTTGCTCCAGGAGAAATCACAGGGTGGAATTCCTGAGCCAGGTAGCATGAATGAGGTAATGGCCACCATCGATCATTCGCTTGCCCGGATAGCGGAAAAAATGCTTGATGTAACAGATCTGGTCGCGGGCGATTATAGCCGACTTGAAAACGATCTTTTAAAATCACGTCTTGCGGTTCTGTTGGGCGCTGAATCGGTTCTGGATATGGCTCTAACGCTCAGGGAAAAAGCCCTTACGATAAATTCAGAATTTATGCAAAAGAACCAGGGACGTGCTGACGATGACGGCATTTTGAATGAATCTCATAAATATGTGTATTTGCGGCCAGATAAAGGCAGGGCCAGTATGCACAGCAACGGGGTGGCGGCCTTGTTCAGAAAGACCTAGATTCATGGCTATTCCGGCTTTCCGGCGCATAAATGGAAAGATGCAATAATTTGACACCTGTTGGTTTTTCTCCTAGGTTAGACAATGCTTTGAATTTGGATATCGAAAATCCACATGACCATGCGACCGGGAATGGTGTTTCACTGTTTACCTCTAAAGCCAGCGTTTCTCTCAAGAGACATGAAACCGACATCATCAAGAAATGGCTTACGACGGTTATTGATGACCTGGGGCTTACGTCATTGCAATCATTCCCAACTCAGGAATTGTCGGCTGGATTCCCTGAGCTTATAGATTATATTGTCAGGTCGATTCAGGAATCACCTGAAGGCAGGACAAACGATTTCCATCTTGATGAAATCGCCGCCAGACTGGCTACTTTGCGACGGGAAGGACCTGCTCTTGAAAAAATGCTGGATGATTATGCATTGCTCAAGCGGCTGCTCCAGGATGCCGCTGTCAGGGATCTGCGTAAGACTGATCTGGCTGCCATTCAGCTTTCGCAACGCATAGATGAAGGTTTCAACAATATATTGAAGGCGGGTATAGGGGCATATATCGAGCAAAACTCGATCGAACTGGAGCACCTTGCAAATACAGACGCCCTGACCGGACTTTTCAATGTGAGATATTTCCGCAGGCAGCTTCACAGAAACCTCGAAATGTACAAGCGTTACCGCATTCCCTTTGCGCTGATGATGCTCGATCTGGATAACCTGAAGGAGCTGAATGATGCGCTCGGGCATAATGCTGGCGACAGTGCGATCAGGCACCTGGCTTCAGTCATGAACAATGAGAAGCGGGAGACGGATATCGCGGTTAGATATGGAGGGGATGAATTTTTCCTGCTTTTGCCGGGGACGTCGACGGATGAAGCCGAGCGCCTCGGTCATAGAGTCAGCCGGCGGGTGAGACACATCAATCTTATGACCGGTGGTAAGGAGATTACCGGTGTATCGATCGGAGTAGTTTCCTGTCCTGCTGATGGCACTGATGTCGGAGCATTGCGGGCGAAGGCCGACCGCGCGTTATATCTGGCAAAATCGATTGGTGGAGCCACGGTCACACGATATCGCGATTTCGCCTGATCCTGAATATTAAATATCGAGTGATAGTCGGCGCATATGCCGAGGCGGATCAGAGTTTATAACCGATATTGCGTAGAAGCTCCTTACGTTCAGCAACATCAGCTTCATTTTCCAACCCGGCGCTGGAGCCACCATCGACGACACCGAGTATGCCCCTCCCCTGTCCGGTTTCCGCGATCAGCACTTCCACCGGATTCGCAGTGGCGCAATATATTCCGCATACCTCCTGAACCTGTTTGATGGCATTGAGGACGTTGATGGGAAACCCGCCTTCCATAAGAATGATAAAGGAATGACCCGCACTGATTTCAAGCGCGTTTTTCTCCGCCAGGCGAATCAGTTCCTCATCGTTTCCCGAGCTTCTGACCAGCCGTGGCCCGGATGATTCACAGAATGCTATCCCGAACTTTAGCGTCAGCGCAGACGCGGCCATGACCTCGTGCAGATCCTCTACTGTCTTTATGAAATGAGCCTGCCCAAGAATCATGTTCATATCTTCCGGTTTTTCAATTTTGACGATTGAAGTATTCATCTTTCATCTCCCCTTCACTGATTAGTCTATTGTGAGGCCCTGAGCCATAAGCCTGCCATTGCTACCTTTGTTGCACGTGCAAGTGCGACGCTGTCAATTTTGTCCGCGTCATCGAAAATTGTGTGATAGTAAGGATGATACGTACTCGGATCGCTACCCCAGTCCCAATCGACGGTCACGGCGGGTATGCCGAATTGCCAGTTAAATGGCTGAGCGTCTGAACCTATGTCGGTGCCCTCCTCGCGCACTGGTGTTTGCATGTACTGTCCTGCTTGCTGCAGTGTTCTTACAAGCGGCGCAGCTTCTGCGGCGCCTTCGTCCCATACGCCGAAATAGCTGCCGCCCGTTGCTCCGATGCCATCTATATTTATCATTTCGACGTTCCCGGCCAGCCCGGCATTGGTTATTGCGCCACCAAGGGCTCGAGCTCCATATTCCCCTTGCTCCTCGCCTGAGAATGCGCAAAACACAATGGTTTTTCCTGGGGTTAATCCCAGCTGTTTAATGATCCGCGCGGTTTCCAGGAGGGCTGCGACACCGGCGGCATTATCATCCGCGCCATTGAAGGCCTGCCCGTTGGGATCCAGGCCAAGATGGTCGTAATGGCCCGCCAAAATCACATAAGAACCTTCAGGACCAGTTCCGGGTATGACTCCAATGACATTATCACTTTCCAGCCCGGCGGCTGCGAAATGTTGCTGGTATGAACCGGGACTGATGGCCGACCATGGTATTAATCCGAGACTCATGAACTGGTTGGAAATATAGCTGGCTGCAGCCCTGGCGCCCGCAGACCCGGTGCGGCGACCCTCATATTTATCTGAAGCCAGTTCAGCTATCTGGGCCATATGAAAATTGACGTTGTATGCAGAAATGATTTTCTCAAGCACGGCACCTGATGAATCTGGTTGAACCTGAAGTTCCGGATTAGCCGGACTCGTAGCAGGTGGCGCAGTTGTGGCAGCATTAAAATTGTATTGCGTGGACGGCTTGGGAACAGAAATAAGCCGGGACTGATCCTGGGTATCAGCACACCCTGTATTATATCCAGACGCAATAAGCATGATGCATGTTATTACCAGAAGCAAAAGTCGGTAAAGTCTTTTTTCTATCAATCGCATTTTTGGCAAGCCGGGCAAAAGTAGGTCCCCCTCCCCCCTGCTTTGATCTTTTCAATTATATGGCCACAAGCCGGACAGGGTTCACCTTCGCGTCGGTGTACGCTGAACGTATCCTGGAACTTTCCCCGTTTTCCTTCGGAGTCACGATATGTATCAATCGAGCTTCCCTTATGTGCGATGGCTGAGCGCAGCGTGGTTTTTATCGACCCGACCAAACGCTCGATTTCGTCATCCGAAAGTTCATATGCGGGGCACGTGGGATGTATTCTCGCCCGGTAGAGAGCTTCGTCCGCATAAATATTCCCGATTCCCGCAACCATATGCTGGTCAAGGAGAAAAGATTTAATCGGCCTGTTCCGCTTTCCCAATATTTTCTTGAGTCGGGCAGCGTTGAATGAACGGTCCAAAGGTTCAGGCCCCATTTTTTCCCAATATTCTTCAGCTTCTGAAGCTTTGAGGATAAAGGTTTTACCAAAGCGACGTGCATCATTGAAGGCTATGCAGGTTTCGTCTTCGAAACATAACAGCAGGCGCAGGTATTTTTTCAGATCTTTCCTGATCGGATGATCTGCAGCAGTGAGCCTGCCGGTCATTCGAAGGTGGATGACCAGTGTGCTGCCGTTGTCCAGTTCGAAGCGCAGGTATTTGCCGCGTCTGGAGAGCTCGATGACAGTTCTGCCAACAAGTTGTCGCTTGAATGAGCTGGCGGCTGCAGGCGCTGTCACAAGCGGGTCTGGTACAGCTACGCTAATGAATGTACGGCCGACTACAATAAGCGCCAGCTGGCGGCGGATGGTTTCTACTTCCGGTAGCTCTGGCAGGATGACCTCCCGGGCTTACTGTGCGTGTATCTCATTATTATGCATCCTGTTTGAACAGATCAAAAAGGAACGGAAGCAGCATTTTAGCACGCGGCATCGTCGCTGCCTTGAACGCGCTTCATTTGCGATCTGATACTCACAGACACCAGCAGCGTCAGTAGAAAAACACCGACATCCAGAGTCATTGCCGCGTTGATGCCAATGTTATGCCAAATAAACGGTGTCAGCAGGCTGCTGCCGATAATGCTTCCCCACTCTCCAAAAGAGCCAATAAACCCGGTGACCCCCCCTCTTTCATGAGGGCGGGTAATATCTCCGATCAGTGAATAGAATGCGTTGAAATATGCGGGTGCGCCGGCGCCTCCCACTGCAAATGCGAGAATTGTCAGCGTGGTTCCGGGGTGGATCATGACTACCAGACTTTCAAGGGCCATCACGAGCAATCCGAGAGCCATCACCCATATGCGTCCGATCCTGTCTGCAAGCTGTCCCAGAGACGGGCTTAATATTGCCGCAGAAACCCCGCTTGCCGCAAATGCGAGCGCTATTTGACTGGCGCCCCAGTCTAGAAATTCCGCTGTCAGGATCGGCGCTGCGGTTATGAAGATACCCACTCCCATCATCTGAAAAAACTGGATGAGTGACAACGAAAATGTAGGAAGTCTCATAACTGATGAAAGAGTTTGTCTGGCTCGCAAGTTCCATCTCATATCTGCACCCTTTTTGTGTCTTTTTTGTACCTGGACATGAGGAATCCATAAGCTGAGAAGAAAGCATACGGCGCCAAGCAGCCCGCCGATCCAGAAGGGTGTCTGTATCGAGTATATCTGGGAGAGCGTGCCACCCAGCAGTGGACCAGCGATTACTCCAATATTTATCGCGCTGCTCATGACACCGTTAGCGAGGCCCCGAAGCTCAACAGGTGTCCGGTCGTTGATATACGACTGTGAGCCGACGACAAATCCCGATGAAGCAACGCCCTGCAGAATCCTGAGCGTCACCATAATGGCCGCGTTAGTGGTTAGAGCATAAGCGATAGTGGTTACCGCGAACATCAACAACGCCGCTGACATTATCCATCTTCGTCCGATATGGTCGGAGAGCACACCCAGTGGGAACTGAAAAAGCACCCGCCCGATGAAAAACGCCGCTACGATCAGGCCGATCTCGTACTCGTTGAATCCGAGCTGATCGGCATAGCGGGGAAGCAATGGTATCAGCATCATGAAGCCGGTCATCAAGACCCCGCTGGAAAATGACAGCGCGAAAATACTCCAGTGAAGCTTCCTTAGCAGTTTGAACATTTAAGGCTGTTTCTTTATTTACATACTCTCAGGAGCGGAAACACCAACAAGATTAAGACAGGAAGAAATGACATTCCGTGTAAGGCTACACAGATCGATGCGGAATGACGCGGTGCCGGGCGCGGCCTTGATAACGGGGCAGTTATGATAAAAAGTATGAAAAGTGGCGGCCAGCTCTCTTGCATAGACTGTGAGACGCTGGGGGCCACGATTTTCTGCCGCCGTTTGTACTGCAAGTGGAAATTCGAGCAGCTTGAGGATAAGTTCGCGCTCCTGGTCCTCGACAGCGTCATATCCCGAATCCGGTGAACCTTCGGCCATTTCCATTTCCGCTTTTCTTAAAATGCTGCAAATTCGCGCGTGCGCGTATTGCACGTAATATACGGGATTCTCTTCCGACTTGAGTTTGGCTTTTTCCAGGTCCAGGTCCAGTGTGCTGTCATGGCTGCGGTCCACGAGAAAAAAGCGGGCCGCATCGACACCGATACTGTCAAGCAATTCCTCGAGAGAAACCATCGTTCCCGCTCTTTTTGACATCTGTTTCTTCTCGCCCATTTCAACGACATTCACCAGCTGACCTATGATAATCTCCAGTTTTTCCGGATCGTGCGCCAACGCCTCGAAAGCGGCCTTCATTCTGGGTACATAGCCATGATGATCCGCGCCCCAGATATTGATCAGTTTGTTGAAACCCCTAGCCAGTTTGTCGCGGTGATAAGCGATATCAGAGGCAAAATAGGTCGGATCGCCAGAACCGCGAATAAGAACACGATCCTTGTCGTCTCCGTATCTGGATGTGCGGAGCCATAGGGCCTCCTCCTTATCAATGACTTCTCCGGCTTGACGAAGTTCATCGATGGAGGCCTTGACGGCTCCTTCGTCATAAAGATCCGATTCTGAAAACCAGATGTCAAAGGAAACGCGAAAACGATCGAGGTTGAAACGCATTTCCTCAAGGACCAGTTCACAACCCCGATTTCTAAAAAAATTAACAGCTTCATCGTCATGCTCAGATCCCGCCTCAGTGATAAATCTGTCGGCGATCTCTGATCTGATCACTTCAGCAATATGAACCGGATAATCTCCCTGGTAACCATCATCTGGAAGCTTGGCGTCGATTCCAAACGACTGGGCATATCTGGCTGCAATAGATTTGCCGAAGAGGTTCATCTGTGATCCATAATCATTGATATAAAATTCCGTGGTAACCTTCCGGCCTGAAAAGCTCAATATCCTGGCTAGCGAGTCACCGTATGCGGCATATCGGGCATGTCCGACGTGAAGTGGCCCTGTTGGATTCGCGCTTACGAATTCCAGCAGGATGTTTTGCGTTCCGGTCGAAGTGCCAGAACCGTAATCTGAATCCTGGGCCAGGGCATCTCCGGCAGCCCTGACCAGAGCCTTTCCCGTAAGGAAGAAATTAATAAATCCAGGGCCGGCCAGCTCGATGGACTGAAACAGGTTTGAGAGTCTCGAATCGTTTTTCAGGTCGCCGATAAGCTCGGTGGCAAGATCGCGTGGTGCCCGTCCGGCGATGCTTGCGGCGATCATCGCGATATTAGTGGACAGATCACCGTGCTGTCTGGCGGCGGGTCTTTCCAGGACAAATGAGTTCCCAAGATCAGGATTCCCCCATGCAGAAAACCTGTCAGCACCCGCATCTGAAATCATTCGCGATATATCCGCAAAAAAATTTACCGGAGTCATTACGTCTCGCCATCCCCGGATTTCAGTCTATCCTGCAATTCAGAGATTTCGGCGGAGACCGATTTTCGTTGTGCGGCATCAATGGACATATCGATTTTCAGATAGTCTCCTTCGGATACTTCCTGGGGAAGCAGCATTCTGGGGATAACAGCCTCCATGCCATCGATGATGAGCACAGCTTTGTCACCCTCGAAGCGATCGAGGTAGCAGTTGATCTGGCGGCTCAAAATTTATGGGATCGAAGAGACGGCTAGCAGTTTCTCCAGTGCCTGGATTTCGTTTCGCGTTCCAACCGTTATCAGCGCGTCATTCTCTTCCAGTGTTGTGTCAGGGCTCGGGTTGGTGTCAAACGATTCTCCGGGTTTTCTAACTGCAAGCACCGATGCCCCTGTTTGTTGGCGTATCTGAAGTTCGCGTATGCTTTTGCCGAGAACGGGTGATTCGGAAGTCAGCCGGAATTGTTCGACCCTCAGCTCAAGCTCTCCTCCGCCGGTAACAACGTCCAAATAATCACTTACCATCGGTTTGAGCATAAGGGTCGCCATTTCTCTACCACCTATCGCATATGGAGAAACAACCTTGTCGGCCCCTGCTTTTTCGAGCTTGCTGATGGATTCCTCGTTATTACCGCGTGACACGATCCAAAGATCGGGACCGATAACGCGTGCGGAGAGAGTGACAAAAACATTATCAGCATCAGAATCCACACAGGCCACAAGTCCTTTGGCCTTGGCTATGCCTGCGCGATAAAGAGTTTCATCTTCCGCAGCATCGCCTTCAATATGCGAATGGCCGTCTTCCTTGCACCGGTGTATGCTTTCGGGATTGGAATCCACAACTACGAATTCCTCGCCGGCCCTTACAAACTCATTGGCGACCTGCTCGCCAACTCTTCCGTATCCACAAATCAGATAATGCCCAACCAGTTCGGAGATCTTTTTCTTCATGCTGCGTTCCTCCAGTAAATCAGCAAGATAACCACCCACAAGAAACTCGATCAGGATCCCGAATGAATACAGGAGAGTACCCACGCCCCCGGCTATCAATACAATGGCAAGAATCTTTCCGCCACCGGTTGCCGGTGCCGTTCCCATACCTACGGTGGAAATCAGAACTATAGTCGTAAAGAAAGCATCGAGAACGTTGATGTTTTCAAGGACAACAAATCCAATCGTACCGGCCGTCACAATTCCCACCAGAATCACGGTAAGTGCGATTATGCGTTTAAGAGATATTATTGACTCCATGACATCAACAGTCCAAGTCTACTCAATGCGCTTGGGGTTTTCAACGAGACACCGCCTTGAAGGCGGTGTCGGGAGATGATAGTAAATTTTAATTCATGCTAGAGAAAAGGAATGTCACCAACCGGCTCCTCCTCATCCGAATAGTTTTCAACATCCTCAGGAGAGAAAATCGCTTCTCTTACAATGATGGGCATATTGCGCCACAGGCAGATTCCATCCTTAAGATACTTGTCTTTCTCTGTTTCAGAGCAACTCGCGGTGCAGCCGGAACAAAGCTCCTCGTCAGGCAGGATCACCTTTGCTTTGGTTGGTCGCTGTCCTTCGTCGAGCCTCCTGCTTGTTTCCAGAAGCAGATGCTGTACATTGATATGAGGTGAAATAGGAAACACTACTGGTTTACGGGGTACAACAAACTTGAACGTGCCTTCAACCCAATTTGACAGTTCCAGTGTATTCTCATATGCCTGCTGAGCGATTATCTCAGACATGGTTGTTTTATCCACAAGACCGCTATTCATAAGAGTGATTCCCAGGAATTCACGTTTATCCACAAGCGCCGATGACAGGATGATCTTACGGAGGTCCGCTTGCGAAACGTGCCCTGCCTTGACAAGTCTTGCGCCTAGAAGATGGTCTGAACGTGGTACCGAGACAGCTTCGATATAGCCATCTTTCAGGTAGATTGTCGCTCGCTCTTCATTGTCTTCCAGCTCAAGCAAGCCGGACTTACGATAGCTCGCCAGAAGTTGCAGGACCATGAAGACCGAGAACTGACTTATTTTACCCCAGAGAATCATGATAGCCACACAAGAGATAGAGGGTAAATCGGACTCATATACTCATAAAAAATATCGGCATAAGAAGAATTGCTCTTTATCAGGGCTCAATCGGGGATAGATATGCGGTGATTCATGTGAGATGTTATGAAAAAAGACAATTCTTTCGGGGGGACCCTCTGAGGGTCCCCCCGATCATATTAGATGAGATAGTCTCCGTCATGATGTCATATGCATGGATATGAAAGCATATGATACCGGGATCAGCTTTCCTGGAACCCCAGAGATCCATGGTGCGCATTATGGTATTGTTCCATTTCCTCGTTTTCCAGTTCCACATCGCCTGTGTATACCTGATTTTTGCCGCGTTTCTTGGCCTGGTACATACGGGCATCCGCAATCTGGACAAGCTTATCGCCCGTATCGGCATCATGACCGAATGTAGCAATACCCACACAGACGGTCACGCTTCTTTTTATATTGGGCTCGGCGAATGTCGAGCATCTCTCCTCAATGCTTGACCTGAGCCTCTCGGCGACCCGGCACGCAGTATCGAAATCGCAACCGAGGATGAGGGTGAACTCCTCACCACCATACCTTGAGGCAATATCTTCGCCACGAGCTTCCTGTGTGATCGTCTGTGCCACCTTCTGCAGCACATAATCGCCTTCCTGGTGACCGAACTGATCGTTGTACTGTTTAAAGTCATCGATGTCGAGAAACAGCACTGTGAGGTTCGTGCCATCAGTCTTGAGGCTGCTTACCTTGTTGACAAGGTAAGCCTGAAAAAACCCATGCGTATATAGAGAAGTCAGATCGTCAGTAGTTGACTGACGCCTGAGTTTCAGTGTTTCTTTGTGCTCACTCGTGAAGAGATAGTAGAAACCGATGGCGAACATAAGCGCGAAGACGAACTCTGTAGCTTCGTAAACTACTGGAAGATTCAAGAAGCCAAGTTCGTTCATCATCGAAACCGTCATCGCTATACCGAATGAAATGGCCGCCAGACTGAGAAATAGCCTGACCTTTTTCTGACATCCCGCCCGATGGAAGGCAGAATTCGCACTGCGAAGTAGAATGCAACAAGAGCCAATACCAGGCTGGAGAACTCAAAGATAACTCCGAATACCTCTTCCCCCTCTGCTTCGGCTGCTTCTTCACTTACCTGGGCTACAGCTGTAAGAAATGTTGACAATACTGTACTCATTGTTGTCCCCCCTTAGAATCAGGCTCCCAATCGAATCTCACTACGGGATTGACCCTCCGTATTGATAATCCTGGAAAATACACTCACTATCCTTTCGTCAAACTGCGTCCCCATATTCCTCTGAAGCTCGTCAAGGGCCATCTGATTCGAGAGAGCCTTGCGGTAAGGCCGATCTGATGTCATCGCCTCGAAGGCGTCCGCTACGAAGAGAATCCGCGCTCCCAGGGGGATTTCCTCGCCCGTCAGATGGTCTGGATATCCTTTGCCGTCATAGCGTTCGTGATGGTGACGGACGATTGATTGTACCGGGTATGGGAAATTTACAGGTTTCAGGATGCGCTCGCTGAGTATCGGATGTTTCTTAATCACACCGAATTCTTCCACGGTGAGTTTGCCAGGTTTTGACAATATGGCATCCGGGATGCCGATCTTTCCGACATCATGCAAGTATCCCGCATAACGGATTGTCTGCAGTTCGTCTCCTTCGAGACCCAGGCCTCGTGCGATTGCTTCCGCGTAGAGAGATACCTGTTCTGAGTGACCACGCGTATAAGTGTCCTTGGCGTCGATGGTCTCCGCTAGCGATCTAATGGTTCCCACGAAGGCATCTTCAAGATTCTCGTAGATGCGCGCATTTTCAATTGCTATCGCCGCTTCGTTGGATGCGGTGGTCAACAGGTCGATTTCATCCTGTTTGAACTCACGCGGTTCAGCAAAGTAAATGCAGATTACGCCAATGCTCTCACCTTTGGATAAAAGAGGCAGAGCTATCAGGGATGAATAGCCCTGCACGGAAGCGACATGCTTCCAAAACTCATAATTCTGGTCTATCTGGGTATTGGTTACTTTAAAAGGTAGCTGTTTGGTGAAAGCCATTCCAAGCGGACCCACTCCCACCGGTATTCTCCGCTTCTTGTTGATCGTCCAGACATACTCAGCGGAAAGGTTATAGCTGGCAACAATATTCAAATGGCGGCCATTATCATCCGGCAAAAGGACGGAAGCGAACTGCGCGCCGATCGGATTGCCGACTCGTTGGGCTACAACGCTTATGACTTCCTGGTAGTCGAGAGTCGATGTAAACGCCTGGCTCATATTGTGCACCGCTGACAGTTCTCTTACGTGCCACTCTGTTTTCTCATATAGCTGTGCGTTTTCAATGGCTACCGCTGCCTGGTTCATGAGAGTCTGATAAAATTCAATCTTTTTTGCCGAGAAAGGCGTGCGGTCCCAATGCCTGACTTCACCCAGGGTTACAACACCGATTGCTTCATTTTTGGCTATAAGTGGCAGGAGCAGGGCTGACTGTGTATCGGATGTAAGTGCCCACTCCCACTCTGTCTCTGTCCCCTCGACAGAGATTTGACCGTCCCTGCGCAGGATCTCGGGTTTCATTGACTCCATTATGCCGGCGTGATGGTGCGCTTGCGAAAGATCGATCACGTCGCCGATACCATAGTCCCAATCGGTAATCTCGCGTGTAGGTGAGGCCGCTTTGACAACCAGCGAGTTTTTGGTTTTGTCGAACAGGGAAATTCGGCAATAGGTTACTTTACGAGAGGCGGCTATCTTTTCGCAGAGGATCTGCAGGATTTTATCAACGTGCAGGGCTGATGAAACTGCCACGCTCGCTTCCAGCAGCAGCTTTACTTCCTCATCCCGGGTATCGAGTGAACTTGTCATATCGTCGAAGGCCCTCGCCAAATTGCCGATCTCATCGTTTCTGTCAACTCCGACAGGATTGACCCAGTCAGTGAAACCTATATCCTGTGTTGCCCTGGTGAGCTTTTTTATCGGGTTGATAAACAATCTGTTCAGAGTAGTGTAGAGAACGACAAGCAGGCACAGCAGACCGAGGTTTGTGATAAGCGCGAAACGCAATTGCTGGTTGAAAATCAGGCTATCTCGTGGAGTTGCGTCCAGGTAAATACCTACGGACCCAATCGTTTGTCCGTCCATATTATGCAGAGGCGCAATCATCTCGAGTTTTCCCTCTTCGGATTGTGACTCCAACCCACCCGCTTGCACTTCATCTGCTTCTTCAACAAGTGTTGACTCGTTGGTATATATTGGTCTGGCATCTCCTTTTGCGGCGGTTGTCCCAATTGCCGCCTGTTCGCTGCTGGCGATAGTGGAGATGTTATTGTCGGCTGGCGTCGAACCTGGAATTGCTACAGGAGCAAAGACGGAAATCTTTGTCACTTCTGAGTTGTCGTGCATCAAGGCATCGATTTCATTTTGCATATGCAAGCTCAGTTGCTGTTCTTCTGAATTGGCAATACTGGCTTCAAGAAAGCTGGCTATGGTTTGCGCCCGGTGCACATACTCGCGATTGATCGTGTTGGAGAGATAGCTGGAGGTAAGAAACGTAAGAACGGCAGATAGTGTCACCACTGCCAAGATGATGATTATAGACAGCTTGCCTCGCAAGCCAATCCGGG
>Ga0265292_1002288_pt1 | contig 13677 bp, 10 predicted proteins | sample Munlanlewell296A_FD_189080 | JGI IMG/M metagenome (GOLD analysis project Ga0265292, IMG submission 189080) | Leachate microbial communities from a municipal landfill in Southern Ontario, Canada - Leachate well 296A | ecosystem: Engineered > Solid waste > Landfill > Unclassified | place: Canada...
AATCCATAGAGGATACAACGGAATTTATTGTATTGAGAGCGGCGGTCCAAAGCCCGGGTCAGGATGCGCCGGACGCGGTGTGGCGCAGGCACTTGGATTTATTGAGCAATACAGGGTATTTGAGAATTATGGAATTACGTTTGCCTTGTTCGATGTTTTAGGCGATGTTGTCTGCGGAGGTTTTGCCCAGCCTGTTAAAGATGGCTTTGCAAAACAGGTTTACCTTGTCACTTCCGGAGAGATACTTTCCATCCTTCAAATGAACAATGTGTGCATGAGCATCATCTCAATAACTGAGTCTTATGGCTCATGCACGATATCAGGGATTATAAACAATATGCGCGGAGTACCCCATGAAGAGGAGATCGTTGAAGAAATAGCCGGGATAATGGGACTCCCGGTTATAACTCATATACCTCGCTCCCATACTGTCCAAAATGCAGAGCTTGAAGGGAAAACGGTTATTGAGGCTTATCCTGAAGACAGTCAGGCGAAAGTTTACCGGGACCTTGCAGCGAAAATTCTTAGCTCTGATCTTGATGAAACATTTTCTCCCAATCCTGTTTCACTAAGCGAAATAAAAAACGTCATAAAAAAATATATGCCGTCACAGGGATATGCGACGCATAATTGACAGAAGGACGAATCGTCAGGCATTAAGCGAACTTCCTTACGGATACTCATGTTCTTTTTGCGGAGCCTTTCTTGCCGGTGCCGTGATGAAAGGATGCGGTATTATCACCCACTGTTCGCCGGGGTGTAATTTTTCCCTTAACATTACCCAGCTTGGAGCAAGCGGACGGTTTTCAAAGCCTGTGAATTTTGCCTCAACACTTCTTACGGAAAAGGATGTCATATTTGGGGGGGGAGGCAGTCTCTATGATTCTCTTCTCAGATTTGCCGACAATTTTGATATTGATTTTGAGATGGTAATAGCCGGCTGCTCAGCAGAGACTATTGGTGACAATATCTCAGAAGTTTCGTCCCGGGCATTTGGAAAAACAGGGAAACCAGTGTTGACTGTCAATGCCGGGGGATACAAAGGAAATACAGTTGACGGATATAACATGGCCTTAAAATCAATTGCCGAACAGCTTATAACTGATGGAATGCCACGTGTGGATAAGTCAGTTAATCTCATAGGTATTATTCCTGTCCATGATCTTTTCTGGAGAGGGAACATTAATGAGATGACAAGGCTGATTCAGAGTATTGGAGTAACGGTAAATTCTGTTCTTGTCGGGGAAGGGATGACCCTAGCTGATATCAGACGGATGCCTTCAGCATCGCTTAATGTGGTTGTAAGTGACAGTGTAGGCATTCAAGCAGCGGGTGTGATTTCTGAGAGGTTTGGTATGGAGACGGTTATTTGTGATGAAGGTTATCCGGTAGGAATGGTTTCTTCTTCAAAATGGCTGGAGAGAGTAGGCAAGGCTTTGAATGTCAGTGACGATATAATTAAATCCGCAATTGTTTCTGAGACAAATTCAGTTTTAGGAAGTGTGGCAAACTACATAAGCGCACTTAATGACGTCATATTGAAACAAAGATATTTCATACTGGCAGATTCATTTTATGCGCTGGGCATTTTTTCCTATCTTACCGGTGAGCTCGGGATGACGCCGGAGGTAATTGCAGTTTCGACTTGTACTGACGGGACGCTGGAGAAAATCGAGGAGCTTTGTGACAGATTTTCAGTGAATCCGGTCATAGCCATCGACCCTGACAATAATGACGTTGAAAAACTTCTGGATGAGACAGATCCTACGTTTTTTATCGGTAGAGGGGAAGATATTCAGATTGCGAGAAAAAAGGGTGTTCCTCTGTTAGGTCTTACTCCGACAAACCTTCGCCGGATCCAGTCATATCCCTTGCCTTTAACCGGTTTTAACGGCGGACTCGTCATTCTCGACGAGATATTCAGGGAAGTTATGAATGTGCGATAAAAATCTTATTTTGTTATTACCATCTTCTTGGTTTTTTGAAGCGCCTGAATTTTTCATTTGCGGGAGGGCTATAAGCTCCGGGTTCGACTTTTATCATGGTATCTTGTATTACGTCGCCGTTTACTTCAACGACCATTAGATGGTTTATATATTCACCGGAAACATCCCTTTCAAGACCGAATGCTGCTCCTGCACCTCCTGTAATGACATAAGTGACGCCGTTCTTTACATATCTGTCATAGGCATGAATATGTCCGCAAAAGACATAATCGACATCATATTTTTCCATCATTTTTACAAATTTCTTATTGTTATAAGTCATGGTGTGGTGCCAGTTGCCAATCTCAGGAGGGTAATGCATAAATATAAATTTATGTTTGCTGGTCAGGAGTCTTTGCTCAAGCCATGAGAGCTGACTGTCTGTTAGATAGCTTGTGCTGTTATCGATAATTATAAAACGGCAGTTTGAATAATCGAAGAAATAGTCTGATGGGCCAAAGAGGCTTCTAAAATATTTCCTGCCGTTATTTCTTATATCATGGTTTCCGGCGCAGACGAAATAAGGCATGTTCAGCTTTTCAGACATCGATAGAAAACGCATGTATGATGAATAGCTGCCATCAGGAACAAGGTCTCCTGTGTTGATTGTAAAGAAAGGGTTTAACTCGTTTGTAAATGCAACTATTTTTTCGTAAGTGTCAAACCCTTCCCGATTGTCCCCAAAAACAACGAAAGAAAATGAATCGGATGCTGGAACAGTGCTTATTCTTTCAACTGATTTTTCATTTAACGTAGTTGTTTCAGTGTTAAGCTCTGTAAAATTGCTGCATGATTGAAAAGAGATCAGGACAAGTATTAACGGTATTAAATATTTTTTTTTCATATTATAAACTCCTTGTTTTGTTTCTCTAATACATTTACTTTATAACTTTATATATTATCTTTAAAGTAAAAGCTTTAATATTTAGATTTGATTTATGATCTCGTTGAGAAGACATATATTGGTTTTTAATATCAAATTCATGGAGGGGGAAAAATGCCGGAATTTCGCCAGAATGTAGCTACTAAAGATTGGGTAATAGTTGCTACAGAACGTGCAAAACGTCCTGAAGATTTTGTTGCGAAAAAAGATAAAAAAGAAAGACTTCCTTTTCGTGAAGATTGTCCTTTTTGCCCTGGCAATGAAACTAAAACTCCACCCAGTCTTTATCAGGTCCAGAACGGGAAGGGTTGGCAGGTAAGGGTGATTCCAAACAAGTTCGCAGCATTGGTGCCTGATGGAGAATTCAAAAGGATAGAAGGCATTCCATTTCATTCCATGACCGGTATAGGCGATCATGAGGTAATCATCGAAACTCCGAAACATAATCTGTCGCCTGCGCTCCTTGAGCCTCAGGATATGAAATCACTTCTTGCTGTTTACCGTGACAGGTATAAAAAAATAATTTCAAACCCGCCGAGAACTCAGATGATAATAATGTTCAGAAATCATGGTGAGAGCGCCGGTACATCTCTTGAACATCCTCATTCTCAAGTAGTGGCTACACCGATCATTCCTCTTCATATAAAGTACAGGATTGATGAGGCTTTAAGATATTACGAGTCGACGGGAGAATGTGTATTCTGCTATATGATAGATGAAGAGATGAAGTGCGGTGACAGAATAATTGCTAAAAACGACAGATTTGTTGTTTTTGAGCCTTTTGCTTCGAGTTCTCCATTTGAAACATGGATTATGCCGCTACGTCATTCATCATCATTTGATCAGATAACAGATGATGAACTAAGTTCTCTTACAACGATTTTTCAGGACACCTTGAAACGCCTGTATCATGGGCTTGATGATCCGGATTACAACTATATGATAAAATCCTCTCCGGTGGACAGAAGGACCAGTGATTATTTCCACTGGTATATTAAGATAGTTCCCAGGCTTACAAAAGCAGCAGGTTTTGAAATAGGTTCTGGGATGTATATCAATTCCGCAATGCCTGAAAAATGCGCGGAATTCCTTCGTAATGTCAATTTTTCGAAATAATCAGATGGGTGTTCTAAAAGAGGAGTATTGAAAAAAACTCTTGATTTTTAAATTATAAAGTTATTCATAACCTCGTTTTTCCCTTTTATTTCTGTGCGTTTTTTTTGAAGGATTGTTTTATTTAGCCTGTATCTGATTGATATCAGGAAGGAGATAATGATCTTGCGCGAACGTAATATGGCTTTAAAGAATATGAATATAGACGACCTCTGTATCAATACAATACGCACTCTTTCCATGGATGCTGTGGAGAAGGCTTCCAGCGGTCATCCGGGAACACCGATGGCTCTGGCGCCGCTTTCTTATCTGTTATGGACGAAAGTCATGCGGCATAATCCTAAAAACGCTAACTGGTTCAACAGGGATCGTTTTATCCTTTCCTGCGGGCATGCTTCAATGCTCCTCTATTCATCACTGTTTCTTGCCGGATACGATATCTCTATTGAAGATATTATTAATTTCAGACAATGGGAGAGTAAAACTCCCGGTCATCCGGAATATCGTATTACGCCGGGGATAGAAATGACTACAGGTCCTCTTGGGCAGGGTTTTGCGAGCGGTGTTGGTATGGCTATGGCAGAAGCGCATATGGCAGCAGTCTATAACAGAAAAGGGTTGAATATAGTTGACCATTACACATATGCGATATGCAGTGATGGGGATATGCAGGAAGGAATATCTCATGAAGCGGCATCACTGGCAGGACATCTTGGGCTTGGTAAGCTGATTTATTTTTATGATGATAATCGGATAACAATAGAAGGCAATACATCTCTTGCATATTCAGATGATATAGAGCATCGGTTCCGCGGATACCATTGGCATGTACAACGGGTTAAAGATATAAATGACCTGCGCGCCCTTGAGAATGCAATACACGCTGCACAAAAGGAGAAGGGAAAACCTTCTCTCATAATAGTGCGCTCTGATATTGGTTACGGAGCGCCAAATAAGCAGAATAAATGTGAGGCACATGGAGAACCTCTCGGTGCCGAAGAAATCAGGCTTGCAAAAAAGAATTATGGATGGCCTGAAAATGAGCACTTTCTTGTATTAGAGAAAGTCCTTAAACATTCGAGGAAAACAGTTATTCGTGGCGAAAAAATTGAGAAACAGTGGAATAAACAATTTGATGAATATAGAAAAAAATATCCTGATTATGCCAGGATATTTGAAGCCGCTCTTAAAGGTGAATTACCTGAGGGGTGGGATGAAAACTTGCCTGACTTTTCTTCCAAAGGAGCTATGATAGCTACAAGAAGCGCTTCAGGAAAAGTGCTTCAGTCTGTTTCATCAAGAATTCCCTGGCTTATCGGTGGCTCTGCAGATCTTGGACCATCTAATAAATCCGTTATTGAAGGGGAAGGTGATTTTGCGAATGCCTCTTATGCATCTAGGAACATCCACTGGGGAATTCGTGAGCACGCTATGTGTGCCTGCTCTACAGGGATTGCACTTCACGGAGGAGCAAGGCCTTATGCCTCTACTTTTTTTATTTTCTCAGATTATGCAAGGCCAGCTATCAGATTAGCATCATTAATGAAAATTCCTGTCATATATGTAATGACGCATGACAGTATAGGATTAGGAGAAGATGGGCCTACTCATCAGCCAATAGAGCATATTGCTTCATTCCGTGCGATGCCGGGGATAGTTCTTATACGTCCTGCTGATGCAAATGAAACAGTAGAGGCATGGAAATTTGCCTTACAGTATAAAAATGGGCCTGTTATGCTTGTTCTTACAAGACAAAATTTGCCGGTTATATTGCAGGGGGGAAGGATTGCTTCAGCTAAAGACCTTTCCAAGGGAGGTTATATATTATCAAAAGAAAGAAATAGCTGTCCTCATGCAATACTAATTGCATCGGGTTCAGAAGTTCATATTGCGCTTGAAGCACAGCAGAAACTGGAAGCTGATGGAATAGATGTGCGTGTTGTGAGTATGCCAAGCACTCATCTCTTTTCAGCACAGCCTAAGAGTTATCGTGATAAAGTTTTACCCCCTTCTGTAAAAGCCAGAATAAGCATTGAAGCAGCATCGACTTTCGGCTGGCGTGAGTGGGTTGGCGATGAAGGTGAAATAATTGGAATTGAAACTTTCGGGGCAAGTGCACCTTATAAGTTGCTCTATTCAAAATATGGCCTGACAGTTGAAAATGTTATAGAAAAAGTAAAAAAGCTCCTTACATAAATCCGTTTTATCTCCAACCAGTCATTTTCTCTATATTGCCACATATCTTAAAAAAAGAATGCCTTGACAATTCTTCTTGACATTTATAAATTGACATTGAGAATCAATCTCAAGTAATTAAAATTTGCAAGGAGGCGAGTCATGACAATTCTACATTACCATCCGATAGCATCTGAAAGTTCCAGTGGGAATTTATTGTCTGAAGATACTCCCCTTTTTAAGGATATGTTTTTTGGAGAGGATTTTTACAGGGGCTGGGCTGAAAAAGAAGAGATAAGGATAAATGTTTATGAGACAGATGAACAATGGGAATATTTTGTAGAGCTACCAGGAGTTAAGGAATCAGAACTAAAAGTAGCTTTTGAAGAGGGGCATATCAAAGTTTCCGGAGAGCGGACATTTGAGGAATCTTCTGAAAAAATTACAAAGTATCACTTGAGAGAGATAGGTGATGGATATTTTGAAAGATGGCTCCATGTTCATGAGGGGGCGAATATGGAAGGTATTTCAGCGAGTTTAAAGAACGGGTTGCTGAAGATCACAATTCCTAAACTCGAAACTTCAAAAACAAAGCTAATTGAAGTAAAATGCGTTGATTGAGAAATTAAATTAAAAGTAACATAAGCGAGAGGGGGTGACGTTAAACCCCCTCTCAAATATTTTGTAGAATTTATTTAATTTAAAAAGAAAAAAGTCTATTGACAAAAGTAAGACCCTCCGATATTACTAAAATAAGACTCTTTAAAGAGCCTCATGGGAGTGTAAATAATAAATGGATAGCAAAGTCACTATAAAGATACCGCGGGTACTTTATACTAAAATTCAGCATCTTATATCTGAATCAGGTTTTAATTCACCGACCGATTTCATAGTTTACGTTCTTCGTGACCTTGTAGGGGAAAAAGAAGTGGTTAAGGAAAATCATGAATTTTCTGCAGAAGAGCTTAAAGAAATTAAACGAAAACTGAAAAACTTGGGATACTTGTAACAACTCTATTACTTTAGGAGATTTAAATATGATAGAACCACATGGCGGTAAGCTTATAAACAGGTTTGTAACTGGAGCAGAATCTGAAACTCTGGAAGAAAAAGCAAAGGGCCTAAAAAAAATTACCATAAACAGCAGGGAAGCAAGTGACCTTGAGATGATTTCTACCGGTGCACTTAGCCCGCTTGAAGGTTTTATGGGTGAGAAAGATTATAAGAGCATTATTAAAAATAAAAGGCTTGCAAATGGACTTCCCTGGACTGTTCCAATAGTACTGACAGCAAAAAATGGAAGTGAAGGTGATTATAAAATAGGTTCTGAAGCTGCAATCTATGATGAGCGGAATGATCTTCTTGGTGTTATCGAAATTGAGGATAAATATAAATTCAATAAGGAAGAAGAGGCAACTGCTATCTTAAGGACGACAGATGAAGCTCATCCGGGTGTTCAGTATCTGAAATCCATAGGTGAGACATATCTTGGCGGGAAGATAAAGATTATAAGAAAACCCCGGCACAACAGTTTTCATGACTTTAGGCTTGATCCTGCACAGACTCGGGCACTTTTTAAAGAGAAGGGGTGGAACAGTGTTGTTGCGTTTCAAACAAGAAACCCGATTCATCGTGCTCATGAATACCTTCAAAAATGTGCGCTTGAGGTTGTTGATGCACTTTTAATCCATCCGCTTATGGGGGATACCAAGGACGATGATATTCCTGGTGATGTACGCTGGGATTGTTATAAAGTTCTTATGGAAAATTATTATCCAACATCAAGGGTTGCCATATCTATATTTCCTGCTGCGATGAGATATGCTGGACCTACGGAAGCTATTTTCCATGCAATTGCGAGAAAAAATTACGGGTGTACGCACTTCATAGTTGGCAGAGACCATGCCGGTGTGGGAAGCTATTACGGTACATATGATGCCCATTATATTTTCAGGGAATTCGATGCAAAGGAAATAGGGATAACTCCGATGTTTTTTGACCATGCCTTTTACTGCAATACCTGCGGCAATATGGCATCCACAAAAACATGCCCCCATTCAAAAGAGAACCATGTTTTCCTTAGCGGTACAAAAGTGCGTGAGATGCTGAAGCAGGGACAAAGACCGCCGAGAGAGTTTACCCGTCCCGAAGTGGCAGATGTGCTTATTAACAGTATGAAAAATTCTTAAACTGGAGACACAGGAGTATGACAAAACTTCTTGTAATTGGTCTTGATTGTGCTACGCCGCAGCTGGTTTTTGATAGCTGGCTTGATGAGCTTCCAAACTTAAAATCTCTGGTTGAGAGCGGAATACATGGAAAGCTTCGTTCCACTGTTCCGCCCATTACAGTACCTGCCTGGACTGCAATGATGACATCTCAGGATCCCGGTATGCTCGGGTTTTATGGTTTCAGGAACAGGAAGAGCTATGGTTACGATGATCTTTATTTTGCCAATGCGAATTATGTGAAGGCTAAAACCGTATGGAACCACCTTTCCCGGAACCGTATGAGCTCACTTGTTTTCGGAGTGCCGCAGACCTATCCTCCAAAGCCGCTCAATGGCGTTCTTGTAGCTTGTTTTCTGACTCCCAACAAGGATGTACAGTACACCTATCCTGACGAAATAAAAGCAGAACTCGACAAAGCTGCTGACGGTGACTATATAATCGATGTCGATGACTTCAGGACTGATGATAAACAAAAACTCCTCGAATCAATTTATGTCATGAGCAGAAGACGTTTCAAGGCCTTCAGGCATTTCCTGACAAAGGGAAACTATGACTTTGCGATGATGGTAGAGATGGGGATTGACCGGATTCATCATGGTTTCTGGCGTTACTTTGATAAGGCACACAGACTATATGAACCGGGGAACCAGTTTGAAAATTCAATCAAGGACTATTACAAAGATATTGACAGGGAGATAGGAGAAACGCTTAAAGTGATTTCTCCTGATACATCAGTCATGGTTGTATCAGACCATGGAGCCAAGACAATGATGGGTGCCATATGTATAAATGAATGGTTCCAGCAGGAAGGTTATCTGACTTTAAAGGAAAAGCCTTCAAAGGTAACGTCGCTTAAAATGAATATGATAGATTGGAGTAAAACAAAGGTGTGGGGAGAAGGCGGATATTACTCCAGAATATTTTTTAATGTTAAAGGGCGTGAGCCTGAGGGAGTAATCCCGCAAGAGCAATATGAGGATTTCAGGAACGAGATAATACGAAAGCTTGAAGCAATGAAAGATGAAAACGGCAAGCTAATTAACAACAAAGTTTTCAGACCAGAAGATGTCTATAAAGAGTGCAATAATGTTCCCCCGGATCTTATACTTTATCCCGGCAATCTGGATTGGAGGTCTGCAGGCTCAGTAGGTACGGGAACCATCCATATTTATGAAAATGATACAGGACCAGATGATGCGAATCATGCTGAAGATGGAATTTTCATCTGGAAAATTCCTGGCAAAAAATGGGATAACAAAGGAAATAATTATTCCATATATGACATCGCCCCATCAATCCTGAAATATTTTGGACTTGATATTCCGCAGGAAATGGTGGGAAAACCAATTATATAAAAAAAAGCAGGATAGGAGGATTCTAATGAAAGGATTTACAATTTGGTTCACAGGTCTTTCAGGTTCAGGGAAAACAACTCTTGCAAGGGAAGTTGAAGAGATACTTCTCGAGAGAGGACTTAAGGTTGAGGTATTGGATGCTGATATCGTGAGGACCAATCTCAGCAAGGGATTGGGTTTTTCAAAAGAAGACCGCGATATAAATATCAGAAGGATTGGGTTTGTCTGCAATCTTCTTACACGCAATGACGTTGTTGCAATTGCGGCGGCAATATCTCCATATAAGTCGGTCAGAGATGAAAACAGGAAGTTAATTAAAAACTACGTAGAGGTTTTTTGTAAGTGCTCGATTGATGCTCTTACACAGAGGGATGTTAAAGGGTTATATGCAAAAGCTCTTAAGGGCGAGATAAAGAATTTTACAGGCGTTGATGATCCTTATGAAGAACCTGATAATGCTGAAGTAGTAGTAGATACCGGCAAAGAGACAGAAGAACAGAGTGTTGCGAAGATTATAAAGACCCTGGAGATTCTCAATTACATACCGCGTGTGGAAGATGCTAATGAATATTCCGGTGATGAAGAAGATGAAATAAAAGCAAGACTTAAGGATCTCGGTTATATATAATAGCTGACAATAATTGAGACCTTAAAATGGCATTCTTCTTTAAGAAAAAAAAGAAAAAAAGATGTTGTGTGGTAGGGCTTGACGGAGTCCCTTTTACTCTCCTTGAAGTGCTGACCCGGAACGGTGTCATGCCATTCATGGAAAAACTCAAAAGAGATGGCAATCTGAGAAGTATGACGGTTACCTTGCCTGAGATATCTGCTGTAAGCTGGTCAAGCTTTATGACGGGAACAAATCCGGGGACACACGGTATTTTCGGGTTCATGGACCTGAAGCCCCAGACCTATTCTCTTACTTTCCCATCTTATAATGATTTAAAGGCTCCTGCTATTTGGGATAATTTGAAAGAAATAGGGAAGAGGAGTGTTGTAATAAACCAGCCGTCAACTTATCCTGCAAGACCAATCAATGGTGTTTTAATCTCTGGCTTCGTTGCAATTGACATAAAAAAGGCAGTTTATCCGGCATCACTTGTCCCGCAGCTGCAGGAACTTGGTTATAAAATCGATATTGATACGATGAAAGCGAGAGAGGATAAAGATTTCCTTATCAAGGAACTTTATTCCACTCTTGCCGGCAGAAGCAAGGCCCTTGATTTGTTATGGGGCAACGAAGATTGGGATTATTTTGAAGTTGTTGTAACTGGGACAGACAGACTGCATCATTATCTTTGGGATGCGCTTGGCGACAACAGCCACAAATATCATCAGGCTTTTCTAGACTATTACAATAAAGTGGATTCTTTTGTTGAAAGTACATATAAGAGGTTTCTTGATGTTGCCGGTGACGGCGAAGAAGGGAGTGAATTCCTGCTTCTTTCTGACCATGGGTTTACCGGAATTGAAAAAGAGATTAATCTTAATTGCTGGCTTGCAAAGGAAGGTTATTTGAGCTATATGAAAGATTCACCTGACTCAGTAGCTGATATATCAGATTCTGCAAAGGCGTTTGTACTTGATCCGGGCAGGATTTATATAAATTACAAAGGTAAGTATCCCAAGGGATGTGTAGAAAGCGCTGAGGGTGAAAGTATCATGCGTGAGATAAAAGAAAAGCTTGAGAAAGTTGAATTCGAAGGAAAGAAGGTTATTCAAAACGTGTACAGAAAAGAAGAAATCTATAGCGGTCCTTATCTTGACAGGGCGGCAGATATGGTTGCTCTTTCTTATCCTGGTTTTGATCTTAAAGGGTCGGTAAAAAAGGATGTTGTTTTTGACAAAACTGTGTTGCAGGGAATGCACACATGGGATGATGCCTTTTTCTGGTCCTTTGGCAGAAAAAAAGATAATCTTAACATCACTGATATCTCCCAGATTATCATTGATAATTTCAAGAGTTAACAGCCGGAATAATGCTGATAACAGTTAAAAAGAAAGATTACAAAATTATAGCAGGGGAACGATTATTCTATTTCCTTGTCGTACTTTCCCTTTTATTTACCTCTCCTGCTGAAGCCTACATAGGTCCGGGAGCAGGGTTTGCTTTCATCTCAAGTTTTTTTGTCCTTTTTGTCACTTTCCTGCTTGCCATATTTTCTATACTAGCCTGGCCAATAAGGTTCATTATAAAGCGTTTCATTAAACGCAGGTCAGGTGTTAGAACCGATATTGAGCAGGTTGTCATTTTAGGGCTTGATGGACTTGACCCTGGCCTTACAACCAAGTTTATGAATGATGGAAAACTTCCCAATTTAGCGAAACTCAAAAATGAAGGAGCTTTCATTCCACTTAGGACAACTGCCCCGGCAATGTCCCCTGTTGCCTGGTCTTCATTCATAACTGGTGTTGATCCTTCGCGGCATAATATATTTGATTTTTTAAAGCGTGATCTGAAAAGCTATCTTCCGGATCTTTCATCAGCACATATCGGGAATGCAACAAGGACATTGAAGATAGGCAAGTATTCAATTCCTCTCGGGAAACCGGAAATAAGACTTCTTCGAAAGAGCAAACCGTTCTGGAACATACTTGGAGAGAATCACATATTCAGCTCAGTCCTGAGAGTGCCAATTACTTTCCCCCCTGAAAAATTCAACGGTGTTCTCCTTTCAGGTATGTGTGTTCCTGATCTTAAAGGAACGCAGGGCTCATTTACATATTATACGACTGATAAAAATTCTGTTGGAGAGCATACCGGTGGAGTGCGCGTTCTTGTCAAAAGGGAAGGAGATGTAATCAACAGTTTTATAAAGGGACCTGCTAATTCACTTTTGAAAAGTAATGAAGAGATGACTATTCCTTTTTCAGTGAAAGTGGATGAGGCATCTAACACAGCCATTATAACATTAGCAGATATTAAGATTAAACTTGGAATGCAGGAGTATTCCAACTGGATTACACTTATATTTAATGCAGGGTTAGGTATAAAAGTTCAAGGTATATGCAGGTTTTATCTTAAGAATATTTCTCCTCATTTTGAGTTGTATATAACTCCAATAAACATTGATCCTGACAATCCGGCGATGCCTATTTCTCATCCTGTTTATTATTCAGTCTATCTTTCAAAGCTTCAGGGTAAATATGCCACTCTTGGCCTTGCTGAAGATACATGGGCGCTTAATGAAAGAATAATAGATGAGGAGGCATTTCTTAACCAGGCTTACAAGCATCACGAGGAGCGAGAGTCGATGTTCTTTAATGCCCTTGAAAAAACAAAAAAGGGTTTGACAGCTTGTGTCTTTGATACAACTGACAGGATACAGCATATGTTCTACAGATATATAGATGAAAAGCATCCGGCTAACAAGGATAAAGATACTGTAAAACATAAGGGTGCGATTGAAGAGCTCTATGTTAAGATGGATGACCTCGTAGGGCGAACCAGGGAAAAGGTAGGCGATAAAGGTGTAATGATTGTAATGTCTGACCATGGATTTAAATCATTCAGGCGTGGTGTGAATCTTAATTCATGGTTTTTCCAGAACGGTTACATGTTTTATAAAAACGGCAAACCAGGGAAGGAATGGTTTGAAAATGTTGATTGGGATAAAACAAAAGCATACGCATTCGGGTTAGGTGGTATTTATTTAAATCTTAAAGGACGCGAAGCAAAAGGAATTGTAAGTCCTGGTGAGGAATGTAAGAAATTAAAAGATGAACTGAAAGAAAAACTTTCCCGGCTCAATGACCCTGATTCTGGTGAAACTGCAATCAGCAAGGTTTATGACAGCGATGAGCTCTATCAGGGACCCTATGGAGTGAACGGTCCGGATCTCCTTGCAGGTTTTAATGTGGGCTACCGCTCTTCATGGGAGGCTGCAGTCGGCAAGTCTACTGATAAAGTGATTGAAGACAATACAAAGAGCTGG